>Ga0129333_10001786_pt1 | contig 19725 bp, 28 predicted proteins | sample CPB6_08_DNA_FD_94474 | JGI IMG/M metagenome (GOLD analysis project Ga0129333, IMG submission 94474) | Freshwater to marine salinity gradient microbial communities from Chesapeake Bay, USA - CPBay_Sum_0.6_0.8_DNA | ecosystem: Environmental > Aquatic > Marine > Coastal | place: USA: Chesapeake... | reverse complement strand
CGAAGTAGCAGGAATTTCATTGTTGGTATATTGATGATTTGTAAATAAAAACAAAAATCATTACCCCGATAATGGCAACTAATGCTCGTTGGTAAAATGGCATGCTTGTTTTTGCTGTATTGCTGATGCTTGGCGAATCGAAAAAGCCTCGCTCATATATGATAGGCAACAACTTATTTCGCATCATGTAATAAACGCCATCGTGAAAAAAAGGAAAAACCATCATGCAGGGAATGGCAAGCAAAACCATGTGTCTGAATGATGTGAACATGGCAATGTATATCATTATCCTTTGCAGGGTAAAAAACACATGAATATCATTGTATTGCTTATTGAATTTTTTTAGCTTGTTGTAATCGGCAACATGAAACATGATTGCCTCGATAAAGCCAAATGATGCTGAAATAAATATCCAATAAACAAAATGTATCATACTATCTGTTTTATCTGAATAAATTCCGAATCATATTGTAAAATAGGATGATAATATAGATTGCAAGAATAATGCAACCTGTGAATGTCAGGAAAAACGAAACATAATAAAAAAAATCTGTTGGCTGCACCAATGACATTGTGTTTGCATCGTAGTACATTTTTTTCTCATAATGCCCACGAATCAATAAGCCAATCACAACAAGCAAAGCCCCTGTCATCATCCTGCCGAAGTGTGATGTCAGCATGTAGTTCAATGATGCCATGAATTTATACTTTACAGAATTGCCGAACAACTTATCTACATGATAATTGATGTATTCGTGAATCTCTGTGAATAACCTATCCATGTTCGTTTTATTCGAGTTCTATTGTTTCCAATTTTATCAGCGTTGCCTTTGTTTCAGCAATCTCATTCTGATAGCGTACAACTTCGGCAAGTTCGCCAGCTTCTTCGGCAGACTTTTTTTGTTTTTCTAACCCTGCAATTTTGTTTTGCAGGATGTTGATGATTTCAGGTATTGTCATGGTGAATCAACTAAACATATTTGCCTGCTTGCTTCGCTTTATTCATGTACGCTTGAATAGTGTTTGGCAAATCAATCGGGTTTTGAATTAATGTCATAAAAAAATCATATTCACCAATGGCATCCTTATCTTCCTCATTGCAGTATTCGCCTGTTTTGGAATCTACCCATTGCGAATTATTTGCAATCTGCTCAAGCGTTTTATTTCCATATGTAAACTCATTATTCTGATAAACGCCATATATGGATTTCAGCTTTATGAATTTGCTTTCCGTGTTCCATTGCAATTCTTTAAACTGCGCTATCTGCGGCAGGTTGTTCGTGTCGTTGTCAAGTGTTATCTGTATCATGGCTTAAACATTTCTTCCTAAGATTGTTTGGTACTGCTGAACAATGTTGTATAATGTTGTGTTTTCTGCATCAGTTAACTTTTGCCCAATATGAGCAAAGGCACATTGATGAGGTGTAATAAATCCTGTCACACCGCCTAAAGTGGTATTGTTAAGTGATAGTATTGCTATTTGAAGATTTGAAACATTTTGAGAAGAATATGCTCCTTGTGTTATTGTAACATCAGTTCCATTTCGATAAAGTTTTATGTTAGTTCCATTTTGTGAACCTGCAAAAAATCCTGATGAATTAGTAAGTGTAGCGTTGTTTGCTGTTCTATTTGTAACGCCTGAAATGTCTGTTGCAAATGTACTTGTAGAATTATTTGCACGAATCGTCAATCCACATATACCTGCATTTGTATTATTTCCAATAGACCCTATCATGTATGGCGAACCAACATTGGTTACATTTGTTCGTGAATAAAAACTTAAACTGACCAAATCCGTTGTATTTAATTGTGTGCTTGGTACAAATCCTGTCAAGCCATACCCTGTCGTTCCATTGCTCACCATGCCATCCGTTGAATGTGTGATTGCTCCAAAAAAAGTAATAAGATAGTTTGCTGTGTTTATTAAGTTGTATCTATGTGTGGTTGAATTTCCTCCAACAATGGGATAAACGGCATACATTTTTGACCACAATCCTTCTTTTTTTAATTGAAAAACAAGGTACTGAATAGCAAGTACATGCGTTTGATTTGTTATGCCAGCAGCATTAATAAATGCCAAAGCATCATAATCAAGCTGTGATTCAATTATGCCAATTTGTGCTATCATCTTATGCTGTTAATGCTCCGTAAACATACCACTCATCTGTTGCCACTTTGACAAGTGAAACAACACCATATCTTGCTGAAATCTTTAGCCAACCTCCAACGCTTCGCAAGGTAACGCCTGATGCTGCGACAATAGTTGTTTGCCCTGCTCCATATTGAGATACCATGACAACACTACCAACCGCAATGCTAACTACTGAATTTAACGGAACGGTTAAATTGTTTGCAGAACCAACATTCATTTCAACCATTTTGTTGACATCCGATGCAGCCAGCGTATAACTTCCTGTCTGTCGATTGAAACTAACTGCCGATGCAAGTTTTGTATCAATTTGCGTTTGAATTGCAGATGTAACATTTTTGACATAACTTAACTCTGTAAGGCTTGGCTCGGTGGTTGTGTCGAAGTGTGTCGGGATTCCATTTGCATCGCTTTTTAACGCCCTTGCTGCGGTGATTGCTGTTGCCTCAACGATTGCACCGCCTGATGAACGCATTATCCTATTATTGTTCAATGCAGTGCCGCTATTCGTTCCACCCTTGCTTATTGGTAAGGTTGTTATAGTTGCCTCTTTACCATTTAACTGCGTTTGAATGCTGCTTGTAACACCATCTAAATAGCCAAATTCTGTATTGCTAACATTGGGGTCAATATCCGTTGCTGCAACTTGCCTTGATACCCACAATGATGTTGAAGAATTGTAAAACAAGCCATCATTATTAGCAGGTGTTTGTGCGCTCACATTGTGCAGTTCATCCATCTCATATCCGTTCTGCACTTTTACATACATTCTTCCTGCATTTCCTGTGTTTGCAGTTGTTACATAGCCCAAATAAACAAGGTGGTTGGGTGCATATGGCTTTGTCTTGGTTACCGTTCCAGCGGTTGCGCCTAAGTAAACAAAATCGCCATCTGACCATGTGGATGTTGGGAATATGTTTAAATTATCCAACTGCCCTTGAATGATGATGATGCCTTTTTGATTTGCTGCTATTGATGTGGAGGCAACAATACCAATGGTTTGAGCAGAGGTGGCATCGGTTAAGTTTGATGCAAGTTTTACCGTAATTCTATCGCCCTGTCCACCGAACACATATACGGGTTGCCCTTTGTTTATTGTGATGCTTTCGGCATTCGTTACATAGGAAAAAAGGCTATTGGGTGATGTGCCGATACATTGAAATCCATTTAAGGTGGAATTGTAAATACATAGCATTTCAGCACCTACCCAAATATCACCGCCAATCAATGCACCATCGTTATTTCTGTATAGTGATTTTGCACCAAGCGAATTTATGTTCAATGTTGCAGATGTGGTGTTTCCATTGGGAAATCTTATTAAATAAGCATCCCCATCAGCGTATGATGCAACACCCGTAATTGTTGCTGTATATGTGTCCGTTCCGCTTGCTGTTGCCTTTGGTATTCCTGAACCTCCTCCCGATGCTGTGTAGGTGTCGCTGTTTATCGTGTAGCTTCCAACGGTGTTTCCACTTAGATTAATTGCACCGCTATATAATGCACTTGTTGTGTCTGCAACAACCTGAATTTTTGCTGTGCTTCCAACTGCATTTGTGATGATGTATGCTTGCCCGGGAATTAATGATGATGCAGTTTGTAACGCTTGCAAATCAGCCCTTGTGATAGGTATCGCACCAACGCCATAGTAAAATACATCAAGCGTGGTTAAATTCTTTACAATATACTGATGCTTGGTTGCATCAATTATCTTGTGGTAAAAATCCCCACCTTGATAATAAATTTCAGCAGCTGAATCTTGATTGTATAAAAAATCATAGGTCGGTGATGCGGAAAAATCTTGACCTGAACCTCCCGAGCGAATTGTTACATTTTGTAAGATATTTCCGAAAGTAAATCCATTTGCACTCTGCTCAAAAATGTTGTTTACACAATTATCTCCAAGTATGTTGCTTGATGCAGCTTGATGAAATATGTTTTTTGAACATCCACTACCAAGCGTTGCTGTAACGCCATCATAGAAAACATTATCATTTGCATCTCTCGTGTATGGCGAAGTAATTACAGGATTCGCAGGGTCTGTGTTATCAACGATATTTCCCGTTACTCCTGCAACACCTGAACCAGATGGCGCAGTAAAAACATCCGTGCTTACATTATATGTACCAATAGCACCTGTGTTTACATCCGTTGCATAAGCGTATAATGTGTTTGCTGATGATGCCTGAACAAGTACAACTCTCGTATTCCCAACTGCATTTGTAATAAGATAAAATGCCTTTAAAACTAAGGCAGAACCCGTAATTGCAGTTTGCAGATTTGCCCGTGTGATTGAAAAATTCTTGCTGTAATTGCCTGTCAATACATCATCATCATAGTTGATGCCATTCGCGTTCAACAAATCCAATACCGTGCGAACATCCAACGGAGTAATATCCTGCGTTGTGTTGTCGTTTATCCGAATGTTTATCTCGTTGGTTATATCTGCCCTTGTTGACATATCTATTTTTTAAGCAAATCCTGATGAGAATGCACTTTGCTGAAATGCAAAAGGAGGAATGGCAATCGAGCCACCACCACCGCCGGGGAAACCAAGTAATCCCGATGATATTTTTTTGAGTTTTGCATACTGAATTAAGTCCTCAATCTTGCTTTCGTCAAAGTTAAAGATTTTTCCGTTTGCTGACATATCTCCGAATGCATTTTGTCCGCTATCAACCATGAGCATCAACAAGTCATCCATGCGCCCATAGGTTTCAATCAATATATCAAAAATGTTCTGCATCGCTTGCCCTTGCTTTGTTTTCAAGGTGCTATCAATGAATGATGATGCTGTGATAGTGCGTGGTGGTAGCTTGTATAGATTTGCATCGTAATTTATCAACTCACCGCCCTGCAAAACATAGGTGTATGAATTAATAAAAGGGTTATCAATAAGAAGCTGCGGCAACCTTTCCAAATTGCCATACACAACGATGCACACATCATTGATGCTCTGTCCTTTTATGACCCTATACTCGCTCACCTGTTACGCTGAATTGTAGTGAATTGCTTGATAAATCTTGCTGTGTGATGATAGATATGTTTTGAAAGCCATCGTTTATTAATTGCTCATAAATAATGCGCTCAATCGTTTGTTTTTGGTTCAATGGTGCGCTCTGATATTGCCCGATGGCAACACCTGCCAATGGATATTCACGCCATGTGCCGGGGCTTGCAAGCATCAAATCATCAATATGCTGAATGGTGCTATCACCCACCGCATAATCACCGTCAACGATTAGTTCGTCATTGTCATCTGCTATCAAAAAATCAGTCGTTGCCATGTTTTACTTTCGTGTTTTGCAAAGTTATTGAATTGATTGGTTGCAATGCAGTTATGGATGCGTTGAATGCGTTAATTCCTAAGCTGCCATCAATACCTGCTTGCGCTGTGTACGCTGCAATACATGCTGCTTTAATTGCGTTTAAACCTGCATTAACCTGCGAGGCAATCTCATCTGCAATGGGTATTCCGCCATGTGTATCTCCGTTGAATTTTATTGATTCAGCATACAGGATATATTTTGCAAGGTCGGATGTCAGGATGATGAATGGTTGAAACTTTTCTGTTCTCCCAACAATCACAGCACTTCCAACCTCTGGAATTAATATCTGCCCATCGTTTGCTTCGGCTGACAAACTAACATTCGGTATCTCTGCCTCGCTCTTATCATTCAATGGTTGCACAACGCATGTGCGCTCATATTCATCCACAGAAATAACCTCGCCAATGACAATCCAAAAGCTATCCAACGCCATCGGATTGCTGATTTTTCGTATCAACTCAATCACAGGTCTTGCATTGTTTCCGCTTTGTTTCATATCCCTGAATCTATCGTGTCCTTGCTTAATGTATCTACTCTCATGTCAATTTCAATGGTCTGCCGAAAGCCATTCATGCCGAAATTGATAGTGTTTTTCTTTGCCTTGTATGTTCCATTCCTGTCGGGTAAAATTGTATCTCTTATTATGATGTTATCTCCATGCCGAACAAAGGGCAAACCAAAGGTTGTGAATTCACCTTTGAATCCCTGATAGATTAATTTGTAAGCGTTTTTCTTCACCAAGTATTTTAGTTCATCCAATGTGGTTGCAGGTAGATTTAAACTTCTTTGCTCACCTTGCCATCCTTCGGGCTTTGCATCATACACCACAACATCACCAAACTGCCAAACTGCAAAACAAGACAATCTCTTTGTCTTTACTTTTGGCTTTCCATCCTTGCGTGTTCCTGTATTAACAGCGACCTGTTCATAACTCTGTGCCTGAATGCCAAGCACGACATCATCCGTGCGGACATATTCAAGGTTGTCACTTATGATGTTATCCTGAAAACGGAAAACATGCTCTTTCACATCATCAGTATAATACCTGAATGCACCTGTGTACAGAGTATCTCCTTTAAAGAATGTTTCAAACTTGTAGTTTCGTTGAATCATCTCCAGCACCTGTGCAATGGTTTGATTCTGTGATTGAATAGGTGGGTTTATTTTTGTGGATAATTTTTCACCGCTTATCGTGGTGTTTAGTTTTAATCCTGTTGGCTTCAATAATTCCTCCACCACTTCCTGAATGGTTTTGCCTGTCCAAACTTTGTTGGGCGCAAGCGTTTGGGATAGCTTCCACATGTTGTCCATGCACTTAATGGTGATGGGCTTTTTGCTTTTCACCTCTGAAATATATCCCGAAAAAACCAAGTTCATTTCAGTCACTCGCTTGTTCACGCCTTGCGTTACATCAAAATAGTTATACCCAAGTGAAATCTCAATCTTATCACCTCGCATGATGATGGGTGCTGTGTCCTGCTTGCCTCCGATATTCTTTCCAAGCCATGAATACTGCTTGCCATTCTTGTCAAGTACATAACACTTCTGCGGCATTACTATTTCCGCTGTGTCTGCGAGATTTTCCCATGTCGAAACAACCTCAACACTATTGACAAAATCAAAAGTGAATGTATCGCTTCTATTTGGGTAAATTTTATTGCCCTGCTGCGTAATTTTTATGAATGATTTTAGGTTAAGCATTCAGCTTGATGGTGAATGGTGAATCGCTTTTTGCGTTGAACGAAAATCTCTGCATGCCATACATGCCTTCTTCTTGCCCTAAGTCAAAATCAGTTATCACTATCTGAAAGATGCCGAATATCTCGGTCAAGTACCATGAGTTGATGGTGATTTCCTGATTGCAATTTGCAACCGCAAGCAAGTTCTCAACCACATTCAATGTATCTCCGCTCTGTGTTCCGTTTGTCTTGTTCGGATATCTTCCATTTGCTCCTGCAATTACTCCTTTGCAGTTTATGTCAAAATCACCATTGCCGATGTATTCCTTCACCGTTCCATCCCTTCCCTGTATTGGTGTGTAGATTATGTTTTTGATTTGTCTTATCTCAAATAAAACGCAATCAAAATCTAAGTTGGCAAACTTCACCCTTTGCCCTGATGATGTCGTGTACTCATCGGCAGCAATGGATAAATTGCTCATCACAGGTGTGCCCAAAAATGATTTTCTCTCAACTTTGTTGTCCTTGCCCTTGTCAGGTGGCATGAATGCCGAACGGATGCCAGCGGTGATTTGCTGAATACCGAACGCTTCTCCTATCTGATAAATTCTTTCAGGTATCTGATTATTCCTGTCAGGGATGAAAATTCCATTAACTGCCATGTCTGTTTTTTTTAGTGTACACCTGCCATGCGCTGTGAATCATTCAATGCGCCTGTGAGCATTTCGAGAACCTTGTTTGCAATTTGATTTTCACTTTGCTTTACACCGCTTTCAATGTATATGTTTTCACTCGCTTGCATCTTGCTAATACTGATGTTTATTTGCGTGTATTTCGGGGCTTCTGCTTTTGCTGCTGCTGGTGTTGCGCTTGCTGCTGGTGCTGCACTTACTGCACCTGCATTTTTTGTTGATGTTGCTTGCTTTGCTGCTGCTGCTAATGCAGGTTTTTTGCCTTTCATCCTTAAAGCCTCGCCTTTCTTTTTGTTGTATTCAGTGGCTGCATCAACTAAAAACCATGTTGCACCTGCTGCGGCAATAATTCCAGCCACAGCCAAACCTGCCCAATTACCTGATAATGCAGCAGTAATTGCAAGCGTTGCATTGTACACCGCTTGTGCTGCCTGAATTGCTTTTAATGCAATGACAAAGCCCGATGCAAATGCAAGCAATGATTGTCCAAGTATGCCAAGTTTATTCCATCCTCGAATTAATCCTGATGTGATTGAAAAGGCAATTTGTAAAGCTCCTCCAACAATTTTCAATGCTGGCATCATACCTTCAACAAGGTTGCGTGTGAATTCAATTATCCCTGCGATGTTTTCTTTATTCCATCTGACAACCTGCTCAATTTTTTCAATAAATGCAGCAAGTCCATTTAATGCTGAATTCAATCCATCTTTTGCCATGTTAAAAAGTTTAAATTTCAACAAGTCAAATTTATCCCCCAAGTTTGATGTAGCACCTGAAACGGTGTTCATTGCATTTTCTAAACCATTCTCAAACATTCCACCTGATGCCCTTGCTTTTTCTAATGCATAGGAAAGTTGCTCATAGGTAACATCCAATTCTCGTACTTTTTCAATAGGCAATCCCGTGGCTGCCGCTAATGCACCATAGATATTAATTCCAGCAAAAGCAAACTGCTTAATATCTAATGCTGATGCCTTGCCTGTATTTTTTATCTGCTGCAAATTAACAACCATTCGCCCAAGTTCATCGCTTCCTCCACCACTTGCAGCAATAGCATTTGCCAAGTCTAATACTACTTTTCGGGCATTTTCTGCATTATCTCCTGCACTCAATAAAGCCTTGTTTGCCATGAGCAAACTTTTAAAATCAAATGGTGTTTTCTGTGCATCTTCCATGATTGAATTAAACACATCGTTTGCAGCTTCCTCTGTTTTTAAAAGGGTTTTCAATCCCATCTGTGCATTCTCAAAGCCTGTGCCTACATCATAAATACTTTTTGCAAATAAGCCAACAGATACTCCTGCAAATACTCTTGACATTGTACCGCCTAAAGAGTTTGCACTTCCCTGTACCTTGTTAACACTTTTATCCAATTCATCAGTTTCACCTTTTGCTTTGCGAATGGCTGATGTGAACAAATCTTTTAAAGAGATGGTATATTTTACCTCGTTATTAATTGCCATGTCAATTAAATTTATATCCTTTTTGTTTCATTACATATTCGCATTGCGCCCAAAGCCTGCCGATTTTTTCTTCGTTTAAATCATCAAAATTTTTATGCAGTATGTGCATGCACCATGCTTCCATGCGCATGAATTCTCCTGCATCAGACATGATGTTTCTTTTGGCAACATCATATCCATCTGCTACTTTTTTTTTACCTCTCCAATGGCAAATTTTACCAACTGCTGGCAGGTCATTAATGCACCAAAATACAAATCCTCATCTTCTTCTTTTCCGCTGAAAAATCGTGGGTCGCTTTCCTCTTTCAATGCACTTGCCTTGAAAAGATAATCGGATGCTTTTGTAAATGATTCCATCGAGACATCAATAGCCATCATCTTAATGGCAGGGTCAGGATTTTTCAGGAATAAATATGCGGTGTCACTTTCTGAAATAGCAAAAGCATGGCAAGTTACTTTCCTACCATGCTTTGCTGTTAACTCCGCTTCTTTTGATTCAATTTCTTGTGGTTTCATATCCACAAAGATAATTGATTTTTAAGCAGAAACAATCTCGCCAATCACAAGTTCTAATTCAACATCCACAGATGTATCTCCCTGCGATGCGCTCATGTCAAAACCTTTAAACTCCACACTTTTCAGCGTGTCCTTTATCGGCGTTACACCTGTTCCAGCAGCAATCACAGGAATGTCAAACGGTGCGAAGTTGGCAATATCCTTGTTCGGTGCTGCAATGATTAAACGCTGCAATTCCTCACGCTTGATTGTGATGCTTCCCTCGTAAGTGACATTTCCATATCCACGAGATACAGGCTGGTTTCCTGCTCCGTAGATGTTCTCTTTTACTTGGTCTTTTTTGTATGCGATTTTTGTTATTCCTACAATCGGAACACCCCCAACGACAAAGTTGAGGTTGCTCCATGAATAACTAACGCCATTTATCAATGTTGCCATAATTTTTAAGCGATTGAAAGGGTGAATGTGTTCTTAATTGTGATGTAATCAGCAACGCCAACAGGAAGGATATTGACTGCAATCTCAACTTCATTTGTTTGCAAAATCAACTGCGATGGGTCAATAAGCACCTGATACGCACTTATCTCGGATGCCCTTACCATGCTGTCAAGCTGCTGTTCAACTGCGCTGCGAAATGTTTCGATTGTCACATCAGTCATCGTTCCATCAGCATTCAAAAGTACAGGTGAAGATTGATAAGGTATCATTCCAATTCTTTCTAACCTGCCAGCCTTTTGAATTACCCTGTTAAGGTACAAAAAGCGATAGTCAGAAGATTCAAGCGTGCATGTGTTCGGCTGCGTGTTGTATGTGCCAACAGTATCAACAATTTTGAAAAGGAATGAATATCCATAGGTCACCAACTGCTCGAGGATGCCAGCGGTGTAAGCTGCATCATAGGTAGTGCCATTGCTGAATGCGATGTTGTTCAATTCAAGCCCATCAGTCATGTTGTACGCACCAACCCATGACCAAGAATCACTCACTTTGCTTTTTGCAAGCGTTCCAAGTTTTGCGCCTAAATCTGAAAGCGATTTGCCCAATGACTTGTACAGCCATGCACCTACACCTGTTGTGCCTCCATCTTGCCCGATGGTCACGCCAACCATTTCGGAATCTAATCCTGAAAGGTCAACAAGGTTTGCAAGGTCTGATGTAGCACTAATCTCAGGAGCAAATACTGCAACGATAGGTCTGTTTGCTGTGAATGCATCCTCACAACGAGCCTGAATAGCTGAAATCTGCGATGTCGCAAATGCTGTTTGCAAATCGTTCATGATACCTATCTGACGAATTTTGCCTTGCGCAAAGTTCACTAAAGTGGTAATTTCAGAGAATGTGCCGCCATAGATTGATGCAGGAATGTGAATGTAAAGTTCTCCGTTTGGCATTGCCCTGAAAAACTCACTCACATGATAGTACAATGCAGCAATAGGTGAAATCGTTCCACCTGAAAAAGCTGTGTTGGTCGTGGCTATTGCTCCAACGATATTCGTGGCAAGCGTACCTGCAAAAATACCATTGAATGCAGGTGCTGTTATTGTCACAGTTGATGTACTTGCTGTTGCAGTATATCCTGTGATGTTCGTGCGTGCATTTATCGCATTTCTGATAGCAGTTGCTACTTGTGTTGTCGTGGTATCACCTGATACTTTGGTGTAAGTTCCCAAAGTAACAACTTCGCCCTTTACATTGGTGTGCGTGATGGTGATGGTGTTGCCATTTGAGCCAACTGCTGTCACCTGCACGCTGCCTGTTAGCTTAACTGCTAATGGTGCGCTGTATTCAGAGAAGTTGAAGTTGATGCCCAGCGCAACTGCTTGCGCTAATGAGTTTACTTTTTTCGTGCGGTTGTTGCTGTCAAACCCTGATGGCAATGTGCTCATGTAAGCGATAATTCCGCTTATGAAGTCACTTCCAGCAGGTGGTCGCTGTAAACCGCCTTGTCCGTTTATGATTGTTACGCTTGGTAAGTTCATTTTTTTCTTGTTTAAAAAAAAAGGCTGCTTATTCGGCAGCCTCTTTCTTGGTTTTACCTTTTTTTGTGGAAGCTGTTTCTGCTGTTTCGCTTTCCTCCGGGCTTCCTGATAGCTTTAGAATTTCTTCCCTGCTCATCAGGTCGTAGCCGGGCTTTTGCAAGCCCAGCCATTCCCCGGTTTCTTTGTTCACATACAACGATGCAATCTCGCATCCTTGTACAAAACTTTTTAAGTTTTCAAACATGGTTCAGCGTGTTTTAATGGTTAAGGCTGAATTGTTTTACTTACCATGTGATATCGTGTTCCATTGAATTTAAAGTAGAACACAGCTGTTTTATTTGCTCCGATGGTATATCTGTTATTGGAGGCATCATTGGTGAATAGAGTAGAAGGAAATCTTACTGCACCAGCACCTGTACCTTTTGACACATACACATAAAGGTTATCACCTAATTGAACATTTCTCAATGATGGTTTGAAGTTTACGCTATCTGTGATGTTCACAGATGCACGCACATTTACTTCCCATCCATCAGGAGAAAAGAACACGGTGTCATTACCAGCAGCATCGGCAGCATAGGTGGTGAGTTTATAGGTCAAAACACGACCTGTGTTATCACGCACACCTGTACCGAAACGAGGCGAAGTGGATTGAGCGAATACGCTTACTGAAAAAGCAAGCAGGAAAATAAGTGAAAGGATGTTTTTCATTTTTCGATTTTTTAAGCGGTTTGTGTTGTGTAAATTACAACTTGGTCGTAGAACCCGAAGTTCACATCAGCTTTGAAAAGTCCTTTAATGAAGTACAATTCAGAGTTGTTCTGCAATTTTTTCAGGTCAAGGGTATTGTCATCAACAGAGTTGATACCAATCCAAGTGTTTGAACGGTTGTCAGGACGGGCAGTAGTAACAAAGAAAGTGTTTTCGGGAAGCCCGGCAAGCACCTTGATGTCATAACCACGATATTGAGTGTAACCAGCCTCATCAGAACGAATGTTCTTGAATGAATCGGTACGAAGTGCCTCATCGTATTTTGCTTTGTCCTGATAAGACATGATGATGGAAGTACCTTGTGCGCCAAACTTAAAGAGCAATGCCTTAGGCAATTTTGCAAGGGCTTCGGTCATCTTATCACGGATGTTTCCTGATGTCAATGCAATGGGAGAGGTTACTGCAACAGCAGAATTGTCAAGGGCTTTCTTGATGAAGCCATCCCAATAAAACATTGTAGGTGCGCCAACAGAATCAAAGAATGGTGAGCCTGTTTCGTTCACTCCTTTTGTTGATGGAGTAACATTGTCACCATCAGGATTGAATTGCTTGCGTGACTGCCACCAAGCCATTTCAAACCACTCATTTAAACGAGCCATTGTCTGCATCATGATGAATGATTCAGCAGTCTGCGGAAGGGTTTCATCAAGCAATCGGTTTTCCAACTGAAATGCATACCAATGTTGCTCGAAATCTCTTGGGTTAAATTCAATGTACAGCATGCAATCTTCAGGAGTAAGTGCCGAAGCGTTTACGGTCATTGAACCTTTGCTGGTGGGAGTTTCTTGACGAGGCTGAATAAGGTCAGCAACTTCAACCTTTGGGATGGTGAATTTTTTCTTGATGCCATCCTGCACCATTGCAGCACCTTTCTGAATGGTATCTGCGCCTGTCACCATACGAGTGAGCATGTAAGATGCTGCTTCTCCTGCATAGGTGGTGTCTGTGATTTGTAAGCCCATTGTTTACGGATTTGTTGTGTTTGTTATTTGCGATTTGTTTTGTTTGCGATTTCTGCAAGTTCGCGAACAATGAAAGTTCCAGCTTTTGGAACATTATTGCTGCCACCTTGTGTGCTTGGTGCAGGAGAACCGCTTTTGTTCACTGCATTGGCACCTAAAACTTTTTTTGTGGCTTCGGGATTTGCCTTGTACTGCTCAACTGCGAGAGAAATCACTTCTTCATCGTTGGCAATCTTGCCCTTGTTTACCAATTCAGAAACGAATGCTTTTGCTTCCACTTCGATAGCAGCAGCAGCACCAACTTTTTCTGCATTTTCTTTTTCAGCAATCTGATTTTTCAATGTGCTAAGTTCTTCACTTGCGGCATTGAATTTGTTTTGCAGTTCACCGATGGTAGTCTTGTAACCATTCTCGATGCTGTCTAATTTGGCTGTGATTTCTGCCTCGCTTGCTGTTTCGGGCAGGTTCAACCTGTTAAGAATTGTGTTCATGTTTGATTTGTTTATTTTGTTTTCAGATTTGTAAAGATTTGCGTAATGCTTCCAAACATTCATAACGCCCTGCTCAACGGATTTTTTCGGAGGCATATTCACTGAATTACTCTCGATGATTTCATCACAAAAGCCCATCTGCTTACACTCGGCAGCTGTCATCCATGTTTCTTTTTTCATCATCTGCCTAATTTCAGTTTGCGTTTTATTCGCTTTCCTTGCAAGCATAGTGCATACTGCGGTGTTGAATTTGTCAATGATGCCCATGTGGCTTTTCCCTTCGCTGTCGTAAGCCTCATGTATCATCGTCAATGAATAATCATAAGCAGAACGCTTGCGCCCTGCTTGGAAGATACACGCTGCAATAGATGCAGCCATACCGATGTTCACCGTGTCAACCTTGCATGGTACTTCAAGGATTGCATTGTATATCTGCATGCCTTGCGTGATGTTTCCTCCCGGTGAATTAATGCGAACGGTAATCGTTTTTGCACCTCTATCACATAATGCGTACAAAGATGAAACGAACATTGCTGCATCTATTCCTTGTCCATCGTTTGCATCATAACCGATGTGCTTATCCAGCATCATCACAGGGTATTCCGCATCCGTGTTTACAACATAATCAATAGGTCGTGGTGACATGATTTCCATTGCTACAAAATTCAATACTTATTATCATGTGTTTTCGCTTGTTCTAATTTGCGTTAAATTCGCAAGCAAACAAATCAAATAGATATGGATTCAGCAAATAAAATGAATTGGTATCCTCGCTCATTCATGTGGCGCAACCTTGCAAAAGGATATGCTTTGCAGAATGAATTAAAGGATACGGAGTTCCTTGATATATGCGTAAAGCATTACATCAAAAGTCAGGCAATAACACCTGAAAGAGAAGGGGAGATGATAAAGGTTGGTGCTGCTTTTTATCGGGATAAAGGCAGGTGATTACAGCAATGGAATGTTGTTAAGTGCTGACAAGTCAAGCCTTGCACCTGCTCCGGCTGTTCCGCTTAATGCAGATGCTTGATAAATTACATTGTTAGTTGTTTTGTCAATTCTAAACAAAAGATATCCCCAAGACAATGAACTTGAACCAATATCAGAAACAAAACAAGGTCTTGATATGTTTTGTGCAAGTTCTACCCAAGATGGAAGTGTAAACCAAGTTGATACAGGAGAAAATGATGTACTTAAATCAACTTCGCCCTTAAACTCTAACTTTCCCTGATAAATGCGCCAATACGCATTCAAGAATCGGGATGTGCTTTCGTCTTTCCAATCTGTGTTGTAATACTTAGCATCGCTCCAATTACAGATACCACTTCCTGCTGTGGCTGCGGTTATCGTTGCGCTGAAATCTTGATGCACATTGTATGTGTTGTTATCTGAAAAAAGAACAGGGTCGGCAATCGCTGATGTGATATTTCCTGTGACGAGATTAAACACAGGCACTTGCCCACCGCCAAGCGTAATCGTTACCGCTGGCACTCGCAGGATGACATTCTGATAAAGTATTGCACCCTCTGTGAATGCGTATGTTGTGCCTCCTGTTATCGTTGGAAAACAGCCCCACAATATCCACACATCTGTGGTTTTCGTTCCTGTGGATATTCTTCCAATTTCTCGGGTGATTAATTCAAACTCTTGGTTGTAAAGGTCGAGCGTTCCCTTTTTTATCGGCATGGCTGCTCCACCTGTGATGTTCGTGGTAAGTAATCTGTATGACATATCTTTTTTTAGTAGGTTATTATTGTGTATTGTGTTCCTGCAATTACCCTTTCATCAACAACTTTGCGAAAGATTTTCTCACGCTGTAAATTTGTTGATGCAATGGCATTGTATTTTGCAATGGGTATGTGAATCTCAAAGTTTGCTGCATCATAGTTTGGATTTGATGCACCGACAAAGTTTGCCGCTGTTCCATTTGCAAATACAGCAAGGCTGCTCTGCTGCTCATTATACCCTGCCAAAAAATACTCATTGTCAGGTGATAATGTTACAATGTAAATATCACTCGTTGAAGGTGGGTTTGCATATACTGCGCTGAACCATTTATTGAGCAACCATTCAAGTTTTAATTTCTCCGCTGTGGCATGCTGCCTGTAAAAAAAGCCCACAGGGTAATCTGCAACCTTGTACCAGTACTCTGTATTCGTTGGTAATGTGCCGATAGGTGGTGTCATGTTTTCCTTTACCTGATATACTTTGTAATCGCCTCGATATGCAACAATATCACCGGGGAAATATGGATAAATAGAACCCCAATAAAACCCTGCCTGATTGCGATTGACATATTCATTGAAAAACATATCCCGAAGCCATTGCATGGGTCGCATGTACACAAATCCCCGTGCAATTCTGCGTGCTGTTCTTCGGCGAACAGGCAAGTTGTTTGCCCAAAATGTAAAGAAATTTATGTCAGTAATCGCCATGTTTTTACTGCGGTGTGAATATCAATAAATCTGCGAATGTGCCGCCTATCGTGTCCTCTTGGATGATATACCCTGCATAAGTTTCGTACTGTCTCAAATTCAATCCCGATGGCAAGTCAAAAATATATGTTCTGTTGGCATACGATACGCTTTGTCTGCGTACCGTTAATCCTGCAAGCACAATATCATTTACTCCTTCAACGGATAGGATAACATCTTCAACCGCTTGCACATTCACTACTCCATCAAATGGAATGCTTGCAAGGTAATTATTCAAGGCATTAATAACGCTCGCCTGAATGCTTGCGGCATACTGCCCATCATAGAAAATTTCCGCTTCTAAGCCCATTCTATCAGGTAATTCACTAAGCAATGAATAATCAATACCAACAAATCCAATATCATTCACATACGATTGCAATGCAGTCAATTCGCCTGCTGATAATGTTGTCGGTGGGTCGCTCTTTGCAACCTTTATCAGAACCGTTTTATTTAACAACCTATTCACGCTGCATCTTGTTACTATTCGCAATGATGTGTCAATAACGGGATATGCAAGCGAAAAATCACTCTGCATCTCAACATACTGCGGATTCGTTGCGCTGTATTGGAATTCAAAAACCTTCGCTTGAATCCATTGTCGTGAGCCGGGATAGCTTTTTGCTGCAACCGCTTCAATATCCACTTTGAACAAATCCATTATCTGCTCAAAAATATTGATTGCAACCGCCACAAGGTAGATGTATAGATTCCAGAACGCTGTCTGCGATGTAGATGTGAGTGCATTTAATGATGATTGTGCTTGTTTTTCTGCAATCATCTGCGCTTTTATTTCGTTGACTGTTCTTGCCATTGTTTTAAATTATATCGTTCGTTATATCGAATGTTTGCGGTGCTGCTTTCGTTTGTCCTCCAATCACATCTTTGCCCTCGTTGGCAACTAATGTATTCACATATTCCTGTTGCCATATGTACAGATTGCCATGAGAATAGTCAGGCACTTCACTAACCCTTATCATCTCGCTTCCCTTTGTCGGCTTGAATTTCTGCATCTTCAAAAAAACATCATTCTTGATGTCGAATATCTGCAAATTTTGGTCAAGCGTTCCATCTGCTGCATCCGCTTGCAAATCCACGATATGCAGCTTCGTTCTTACCTCGTACATCTGATAACCTGCACCTAATTGCCGAACATCGGAAAAATCAAATTCGATAAATACAGCAGGTGTTAGAAATAAAAAACCATCCTCGCCATCATCCTGTCCGCTTAGTATGCGCTGATACTGCTGATTGAACAATGCCACGAATTGAACACCCGTTGCTGTTTTTACCCTCTCAATTATGTCAATTACGAATTGCTTCATTTATCCATCTTTGAATTGCTCTTATCTGCTGCTGCTCCAACTGATGCGAATGCCCCATGAATTGTCTTTGCGGAATGTTCACCCTTCTGCTGTAACCTCTTACATTCTGTTTTGCTTCCAGCTGCACTTTTTTTTCACGCCTTGTCTTGGTGCTGAATATCCCCGTGCCTGCATACTCACCGCTTTTCACATATCGTGAATGTGGCTTGACATATGCTGTGCCTTTCGCCCCTTCATTATGTACCTGTGCATATGGTGCGCTGTTTGCTATCTGCACAATGTCCATTCTCTTTATGCGTGTGTAAAACGACCTGCGAAGTCTGCCCGATTGCACAAGTATTGCCCGTGTCCGTGCTGCTTTCTTCGCTGCCTTGTATGCTTTCGTGCCCGGCTGTCTGCGTTTTACTTCCCTCCATTGCTCTAACCCTCTATCAACCCATCCTTTTTTCTTCCATGAGCCTACAAAATGGTCAGTCGCTTGCACTTCAAGTGTGGTCAATAATTTTGGCTTGCTGGATTTCATTTTTTCCATCAACAAATCAAAATTAAAACCATCACGCTTTGCCATTTCTTACAATGATTTCAGATAGTTGTCAAATCCGTAAATATCTCCGTTCAGTTCGTACCGAGCAATGATGTCACCCCACTCACCAACTGATTTTCTCTGCTCATCAACCTTGTGAATGGCAAAGTTGAAAACTCCGTATTCTCTTGCATCTGTGTTGATGCAATTATCGGCAAGGGCTTGATAATTCATATACAGGTCGCTCTCGGTTTGAAATGCAAGGAGAAGCAATTCGCCTAATCCCATGTCCTCGCTTATCTTCAATGGACGAACCTTGTACTCATAACAAACTCCGTAATCATTCAGCAGGTTCACAATTTCCTGATAGTGCTTTGCTTCTTGTTCTGCTTCCTTTAAGCAAAACGACTGAAAACCGAACAAGCCTCGCTCCTGTGCGATATTCGCAATCTGACGATACATCGCCTCTGCATTTAGTTCATCCTCGCCTCTTGCATTCAGCATGGCAATGAATTTTTCTGAAAGTAATTTCTGTTTCATTTTTTTGTCAACCTGCAAAGTTATTGATTTTTTCTTCCATTCACAGCCTCCAATAGTATTCTATAAATATACACGCTGCCAAACCAATCAAAAACGAAATCAATCTATTCTTGAATGACATGCTGGTGATGGCTGTTCCTGTTTTACTCGGGTCGCTGAAAAATCCTTTTTTGTATATGCCTGAATTGTAAAAATACCGCACCTGATAATAAACTCCATCATGTATGAATGGAAACATCAGGATGCAGGGAATGACAAACATCAGCGATTCACCATCAATGCCCCAAATGGTAAAGTATGCCAAAACTCGAACAAAAGAAAATACCTGATGAATATCTCGTCTTGCGTTAAACTCTTTTAAACGATTCCAATCAACAAGGTGGAATAGTATTGCCTCGATGATGCCGAAGTACGCTCCAAGAGCAAGGAATGTGAATGTTTCTATCATTTTGTTGGTATAAAGTCAAGTATGTAAAAAATCCTGCCCTTGATGGAATAGATTTCTTCCTCTGTCCAAAAAGATTTCATCACAGGTTCACCACCGGGCAATGTTTTCTCTGAATCAATCATCTCGCTCTCCATCAGCACTTGCAAAGTATTTATCCATTCACGCATCTCTTGCTGTGCAATGGGTTTTATTCGTGGCTTGCGAACGATTGGCTTCTTTTTTTGGGCTGGCATATTGCAAAGATAAGAATCATCACTCGCAGAAGATAGGTAGCTTGGTCGTGAATCCATACTTTTTATCCACCATTTTGAATCCTTGCATGGGTTTTTCAAACGATGCACCTATACGCTGGGCATAGGCTGAATATCCAATGCCCGAACCATTGAT
>Ga0129333_10001784_pt1 | contig 19731 bp, 14 predicted proteins | sample CPB6_08_DNA_FD_94474 | JGI IMG/M metagenome (GOLD analysis project Ga0129333, IMG submission 94474) | Freshwater to marine salinity gradient microbial communities from Chesapeake Bay, USA - CPBay_Sum_0.6_0.8_DNA | ecosystem: Environmental > Aquatic > Marine > Coastal | place: USA: Chesapeake... | reverse complement strand
CCGGCAGCCCAAGACAGTGTCTCTTTTGCCTTCACCGACTTCGAGTCGATGTCGAAGGCAGTCGCTGCGGTCGCTCGCCGAGGCCTCGCTACCGAAATCTTTGGTGTCGAGACCGCACTCGCACGGGTCGCGGCTGGCGACGCGGCGCTCGTGCAGGATGTACGGCGTTTGCTGCAGGTGGTGCGTGCGCAGGGCAGTGTGGGCGCGGCGCTTCGACAGTGCTGGCGCATGATCCGCGGCGGGCGGAGCTTCCTCGCCGATTCGGCTTTCCTCGCGCACTTTCTTTGTGAGGGCGCCGACAGGCGCCGCTTGCGGCTCGATCTGACCGCGATCCGCGGGGCCGTGGCGCCGCTCGGGCGCGAGGTTGCCAACAGCATGGCTGCCGTCGTGCAGGCAACGCCTTTTCCGTCACCGATGGTGGTCGGGCCCGCAGGCAAACGCTTGCTACCCCTGCACGTGATCTTGCCGCACTCGGCTGTCGCCGGTTTTCATGCCGATTTCCTTGCATTACGTGACCGCGAGCGTGCTCGACTGCAGCAGCACCGTGCCGAGGCGTTCGTGGTGTTTGCCGCGGTCGGTCCCTCGGCCTTGCTCTACGAGCCGGTCATTTATTGGGAAGACGAGTGGCTGCCATGGTTGTCGGCGACGCTCGCGGAGGAGTACCGGGCGTTCATGAAGCCGGGCCTCGCCAATCCGGAAGGGCGAGCCTACGTCGAGTCGCTGCGCGTCGAAATCATTGAACTGATGCAGCGGCATGCGGGCGCGCATTTGCAGATCGGTCGGGCCTATCCCTATCTCTCGGGTCGTTCGACGGCGTTCGCTGCGCTGCTTGGCGATCTCAAACGGGCCGTCGACCCCGACGGCATCATCAACCCTGGCGCACTCGGCTTGACACGGTGAACGTCGTCATCGTCGGTGCCGGGATCGGCGGCCTTGCGACGGCGTTGGCGCTGCATCGTGCAGGCTTGCGCCCACGGGTCTACGAGCAGGCTGCGATGCTCGGTGAGGTGGGCGCGGGGCTGTCGGTGACCCCGAATGCCGTCAAAGCGCTCGATTGGTTGGGTGTCGGGACAGCGTTGCGGGCGATCGCCGATGAGCCCCCACAACAACTGACCTGTCACTTCGCAAGCGGCGAGTTGCTGGTGGGATTCGATCGCAGCAACACGGTCTTGCAGTACGGGGCCCCCTACCTGCAACTGCACCGCGCAGACCTGCACCAGATCCTGCTCGAGCGTTTGCGTGCGCTCGATCCGGATGCCGTGTGCACCGATCGTCGATTCCTCTCGCAGACCGGAGCGGGATCTCCGGGCGAGGGGATACGGGCCGATTTCATTGACGGGAATGGTGTCGTGCACGCGGTATCTGCCGACGCGCTGATCGGCACGGACGGTCTCAAATCGGTCGTGCGGGAATCCGCCTTCGCCGTCACCCCGCCCGAGTTCGGAGGCTTCGTCGCTTGGCGAGGCCTCGTGCCACGCGCTGCGCTCGAAGGCCGCGAGCTGAGTCCAGGCTCAAAAGTATTCGCGGGGCCTGGGCGATTGTTCGTTCGCTATCCCGTTCGCCATGGTGCGCTCGTCAACTACGTCGCCTTCGCGCGAGCCGAGACCTGGCAGCGCGAGGGCTGGTCGCAGACCGGCGCGATCGAAGAAACGCAGCGGCTATTCGCAGGTTTTCACGACGAAGTGCAGTCGATTTTGGCGGCGACGCCCGGAGGGCGCTGTCACAAGTGGGGGCTCTTTGCCCGCGAGCCCTTGCCGCGATGGGCCAAAGGTACGCTCGTGTTGCTCGGGGACGCTGCGCATCCGATGATGCCGTGGTTCGGCCAGGGGGCCGCATCGGCGCTCGAAGATGCGGTGGTGCTCGGTCGCTGCGTGGCGAGCGGCAACGGCGAGCTGGCGGCGGCATTTCGTCGCTTCGAGGCGACTCGACATGCGCGCGTCACGCGGCTGCACCGCGAGTCCGGGCTCGGGGGTGAGCGGCTCGCGGGACTGCATCCGGAACAGCTGCGCGACGCGCCCGTACGCAACGAGGACTCGCTCGGCATATTCGCGCATGATCCAGTCAACGAGGAATTGGCAGCATGAAGGTATCGGCAGCATGAACAACGGGGAACAACAAACGCACGACGAGCCCGGTTGGCCGAGCGAGGCCTACGGTTGGTACGTGGTGTTCGTGCTCTGCGTCTGCGGGATGGTGGCCTTCATCGATCGTCAGATCATCAACTTGCTCGTCGAGGACATCAAAGCCGATCTTTCTTTGAGCGATACGCAGATCAGCTTGTTGCAGGGTCTTGCATTCGCCTTGTTCTACGCCATTGCGGCGATTCCGCTCGGTCGTCTCGCCGACTCGGGCAGTCGCAAGCGCATCATCGCCGTCGGTATCGCGGTGTGGACCGTCGCAGCGGCCTCTTGCGGACTCGCCAAAAATTTCCTGCAGCTCTTTTTGGCGCGTATGGCCGTGGGAGTGGGCGAGGCGACGCTGACCCCGTCGGGCTTCTCGATGCTCGGTGATCTTTTCCGGCCACACCGCTTGTCGCTGCCGGTGAGCGTCTTTACGGGCTCGAGTTTCGTCGGCTCCGGCCTCGCGCTGCTGATCGGCGGCTTCGTGATCGCGCATTTGTCGGCGTCGCCACAAGTCGTGTTGCCGCTGCTCGGTGCGATGCGCCCCTGGGAGGCGGCGTTCGTCATCTGCGCGCTGCCCGGGGTCGTGGTGGTAGCTCTCTTTTTGCTGACGGTCCGTGAGCCGGTGCGGCGGGGCGTTGCCGTCGACAGCGCGACGACGAGTCCGCCGCTCGGTGAAGTGTTGGTCTTCGTGCGCACCAACGCAGGTGTATTTGCGGCGGTGTTTCTCGGCATCTCGGTACTGGCTGCGGTGCAATTTTGTCTCGGTGCCTGGGTGCCCGCGCATTTCATCCGCAATCTCGGCTGGAGCGCCTCACAAGTAGGCTACGCCTACGGACTGATTTTCTTGATCTGCGGTACGGGCGGAGTGATCACCGGCGGGTTCATCGCCGATCGTCTGCAGGCGAGGGGCATGCGTGACGGTCATTTGCGCGTGGCGTTTGCGGCGGCACTACTCACGATTCCGTTCGTGGTGTCGCTGCCGATGGTGTCGACGCCCGAGATGGCGGTGATGTTGCTCGCACCGTCGATTTTTTTGGGAACGATACCTTTCGGCGCAGGCCCGGCACTCATTCCGGTGATCTGTCCGGCGCGCATGCGCGGCCTGTTGGTCGCGATCTACCTGCTGATCGCCAACATCGTGGGGCAGGCGGGAGGACCGCTCGTCGTGGCACTGTTCACCGATTACGTGTTCGGTTCGCCGGAGCTCGTCAGTCGCTCGCTGATGGTCGTACCCGCGATGCTGTTGTTGATCGGTGCTGGGTTGGTGCGGCTCGGGTTCAAAGGTCTGCGTGGCGCGGCCTAAACGTTTCGGAGTCTCTCGATGTCAGAACTCGTTCGTCATCGCCAAGTGTTGATCGCGGCTGCGGCCGGGGTCGGACTCAGCATCGCCGGCATCCCGACGTTCGTGCTCAGCGTGTTCGCCGGCCCCATGACTCGTGATCTTGGCTGGACCTTGCAACAGTTCCAGACCGGTGGGCTTTTCATTGCACTCGGTGTCCTCGTCGCCGCGCCACTCGGTGGCTGGCTGCTCGATCGATACGGACCGCGACGAGTGGCGATGACCGGATTGCTCGCGTTCGCCGCCGGCATCGCCGGTGTGTCGCGCGTCGGTGCCGAGCCGTGGACGTTCTATCTCGCGATCTTGATGCTGACCCTGCTCGCGGCCGGAGTGCTGCCGACGACGTGGACGCGCATCGTCAATGGCCGCTTCGATCGCCAGCGCGGCATCGCGCTCGGCATTGCACTCTCCGGCAGCGGAATCTTCGCCACTTTCGGGCCGGGGCTCGCGCAGGCCGTCATCGATGCGGCGGGCTGGCGCATGGCGTGGCTCGCCCTCGCGGCCTTGCCCGCGTGTGTCGCGCTGCCGCTCGTCTGGGCGTTCGTGCGACCTGCGCCCGCGATTGATGGTGCGACAGCGTCAGCGGTGACGGGAGCGTCAGCTGTCGCAGGGGTCTCGAGTCCGGCCAAAGAACTCGTCGGCCTGACGCTGACCGAGGTGCTGCGCGCACGTCGCTTCTGGATGTTGATCGCGAGTTTCGCACTGGTGTCGCTATGTCTCGGCGGCTTCAACGCGAACCTCGTGCCGATCCTCATCAGCAAAGGGCTCGAGACGGCGGTCGCTGCCAAGGCGGCAGGAGCGCTCGGCGCTTCGTTGATCGCAGGGCGCATCGTCTCCGGCTTTTTGATCGATCGTTATTGGTCACCGGGCGTCGCCGCTGCGGCGTTTTCCTTGCCCGTGCTTGGCGCGCTATTGCTCATGGGCGATGCGCCCTCGGCGGCGATGCTCGTGACTTGCGTTGCCTTGATGGGCTTCGCTGCGGGTGCCGAGTACGACGTGCTGGCGTTCATGATCTCCCGTTTCTTTGGTCTTGCTCATTACGGCAAGATCTACTCGGTGATCATCGTCGCGATCAGTCTTGCGACCTCGGGTGGGGCGGTACTGTTCGGGCGCATCCGCGACCTCTCCGGCGGCTTTGCGCCGGCCTGGCCGCTCGTGGTGGCACTGTGCGCAGTCAGTGTGGTGTTGCTGCTCACGCTCGGCCGCGATCGCAGCGCAGGGTACGACGCGTAGCCTCGGCGGCGGCACGAACCTCAGGGTCGTCGTTGACCAACAAGCGCAACAAAAGAAATCCGCGCTCTGTGGGCGAGATCACCTCACCCGGCGATGCGGTGTCGGCCTGCCGCGGCCCGACGAGTGTCAGGTCGATATCTTGGCCCGCCGTCTTGCGATCGTTGACCACGAAAAAATTGTCGGTGCTAGAGGCGTAGAGCGCGATCGACCAGTAGCGTGGATAACCGGACGCCATGCGGATGCGCAGTGGTCCTTCGCGCAGATCGAAAGCGCAGGTCGCGTACAGCAGGTCGGGGCTCGGCATCACGATGCGGCGTTGCGTGTGGTCGGTGGGCGGCGGCAGGTAGACGCCGCTCGAAGCCCGCGATCCCGATTGCGCCTGCGCATCGCCGCCGCCTAGCGTGATGATGCGATCCATGATGAGTCGGGGTAGTGCCCAAACGGTCAGTGCATGCACTGCGATGCCGAGCACCACGGCGATGACGACATGGATGTGTAGGCGCTTCATGGGCATTCGCCTGCCAAGGTGATCGAGGGGGCGGCGAGCGAGCCAGGGGCTTGCTGCACGGCAGGCGCTGGGTTGTAGAGCCGTAGCGTGAGACGCATGCCGCCCGTACCCGCGGTCGGTATCCAGGTCCGATTGCCCACTTCGCTTGCTGGCAGCGGTCCGATCATCAAAGAAAAGCGGCCGGTGGCATCGAGTTGTGCCGATTCAGTACCCACGCTGTAGCGGCGCTCGGCGTTCGGAAAGAGAAAATTGTCCGCGCCGTAGGCAGTGATGCTCCACCAGCGGGCGGTAGGCGGAGAGCCCTCGATTTTGTAGCGGCACTCGGCGCGCAGGGCCTTGCCGCGATCGTCGTGCTGCGTGGTGTAGTAGAGCGTCTCGCTGCGATCGAGCGCCAGCACGGCACCGAGCGCGACACGAGCGCGCGTGTACGCATCGGCATTTTGACTACCGGCGAGCAGGTTGACGCGCCACGCGCCCGCATCGACCCCGGCGATGCCGACGCGAGTCAACCACAGCCAGGCACTTGCCACGCCCAAAAAAATACTGGCGATGTAGAGGCTCGCGACGATCAGGCGAGGCCGACGCACGGCGGATCAGGCGCGCGCGGCGGCCAGCGTCGCACGGATGGTGGCGGCACAGAGCGCAGGCTGCGTGAGCGGCAGCATGTGTCCACCGCTCACGAGCGTCAGCCGACAGGTGGGAACGCGCTGCGCGAACGCCTCGCCTTGACGGCGGTAATCGAGGATCCGATCTTCGCGTCCATAAAGCAGATCGATCGGAAACCCCTCGTGACGATTGAGTTCCTCATAGCGCGCTTCGATATCCGGCATGACTTCGGCGACTTCACCGAGATCGCCCGATGCGCCGATGTACTGCGAAGGCCGCAAGGTCAGAAGTCCGCCGCCCCGCGTGGCGTATCCGGAGGGTACGATTTCCGGACCAAAGATATAGGGCATGATTTTTCGACGGTTCAAGATATACATCGGCGTCGCGAGCAGATGCGCGATCAGCACCCGCGCAGCGCGGCCTTTGATCGCGATGCCCCGGAACACCGGCGACAGACGATCCGAGAGGTGGGTGAGCGGGGCGATCAGCGTCAACCCCGCGACGCGGGTCGGATGCCGAATCGCGAGGGTCAGCGAGAGTGCGCCGCCGAGTGAGTGACCGACGAAAAGCGCACGACGGATTTCGAGTTGATCGAGCAGGGCGACGATGGCATCGGCTTGCTCGGTGAGTTTCGTCGCCTTGCCGTAATCGCGACTGGAATATCCCGAACCCGGTCGATCGACGGCGATGACTCGGGCGTCTTTGGCCAGATCATCGACCAGCGCAAAGTTGAAGTGATGCAGATGACCGCCGAGCCCGTGCAGCATGACGATGGGCGGTTCGCCCTGACGAGACTCACCGCGCTCGAGGTAGTGCAGTCGCGCATTCGTGACGTCGGCGAACTTGCCAGCCGCCGGAATTTTCTCCTCGACGCCGACCGCCACGCGAAGCGTGAACAACCAGAGTCCGCCCAAAGTCGCGAGCAGCACAATTAGCGCGATGTAGGTGACGCTCATCGGAATTCCGTTCAAGAGGTGAGGTTGCGCATCAACGACCAGTAACCGGTGGGCAGCACGCGCTCGAGCAGGTAGCCGAGCCAGGCGTCGTAGCCGACGATGATGCGCGGACTGCGCTTCTCGACGCCCCGCAAGATGATCTGTGCGGCACGTTCGGGCGGCATGCGCAGCAGACGCCGTGAACGCTCGAGCTGTTTTTCGATGGCGCCGGCTGGCAGTGTCGGTGAGAAGCGGGCGCTGCGGGCGATCGCCGTCGCAACACCGCCCGGGCATACCGCGCTCACACCGACGGTACTGCGCTCGAGCTCGTGACGCAGGGCATCGCTGAAGGCGCGGACTGCAAACTTGCTCGCCGCGTAATGGGTTTGCCCGGCAGGAGCAATCAACGAAAAGAGGCTCGCGGTATTGACGACGTGCGCGTCAGGGCGCTGCAGCAGTCCCGGCAGAAACGCGCGCGTCATGCGCACCACACCGTGAAAGTTGATCTCGAACAGCCAGTCGTAGTCGGCCTCGGGGGTATCGAGAAAATGCCCACCGACGGCGACACCCGCGTTGTTGAAGAGCAGGTCCACGGCCGGATGAGCGGCGAGGACTCGCGCCGGAAGGCTTGCAACCTGCTCGCGCGAGGCGACGTCGAGTACGTGGGTCGACACGCGGATCGGAAACTGTGCGAGTTCCGCGGCGACGGCGGTGAGCGTCTCTTCACGGATATCGGCGATGGCGAGGTGGCAACCGCGTGCCGCCAACTCGAGTGCGAGCGCGCGACCGATGCCACTGCCAGCGCCGGTCAGTACGGCCACCTTGTCGCGAAAATCGAGTCTGCGGCTTTTCATGGGCGAGTCTCTCTCGATCTCAAGCAGCGTCGCGTTTTCTGGCGCGACCAAATTTGAGCGCGGGATCGGTCAGGCGGCTGAAACGCGTCACGCCGAGATCGCGCAAGTAGGTTTGATGCACGCGCCACGGAAAGCGATCGCCTTGTTTGGGCAGCCGATCGAGCGCGCGCAGCACGTAGCCCGAGTTGAAGTCGATGAAGGGCATTTCGCCGACACTCGAGTCGCGAACCGGCACCGCATAGTCGAGTCCGTGACGATCGAGGTGACGCAACAAGCGACAGACGTAGGCGGCGATCAGATCGGCGCGCAGCGTCCACGAGGCGTTGGTGTACCCGAAGGTCAACACCAGATTCGGGATGCTGCTCAGCATCGCACCGCGATAAACCATGGTGTCGGTGAAGTCGGCCGCTTTGCCGTCGAGCGAGACCTGCACGTCGCCGAGTGGCTGCACCTTGAGCCCAGTGGCGGTGACCACGACGTCGGCGGGCAATACCGTACCCGACGTCAGTCGTATGCCTTCGGGCACGAAGCGATCGATGGTATCGGTGACCACGCTCACGCGGCCCTCGCGGATCTCGCGGAAAATGTCGCCATCCGGTGCCGCGCAGACCCGCTGGTCCCAAGGTTTGTAAGACGGTTTGAAGTGTTTGCGCACGTCGAAATCTTTGGGGAGCTCTGCCGCGGCGAGCTCGACGAGTCGTGCACCGAATTGATACGGGTACTTGCGCGCCAGCCTGTAGAAAAAAGAGCTGACGAGGATGTGCTTCCAGCGCACGAGCGGATAAACGAGTGCGGCAGGCAGGATCTTGCCGAGTGCGCGCGCCCAAGGATCGGCACCCGGCTGGTTGACGACATACGAGGGCGATCGTTGCAGCTGCGTGACGTGCGCGGCCTTCTCGGCGAGTGCGGGCACGAGCGTCACGGCGGTGGCGCCACTACCGATCACGACGATGCGCTTGCCCGAATAGTCGAGACTTTCGGGCCAGAACTGCGGATGAATGATTTGTCCGCGAAAATCGGCCTCGCCCTCGAAACTCGGTCGATACGCTTCGGTGTAGCTGTAGTAACCCGTGCACAGATGCAGGAACTTGGTCCTCAAGGTCGTGCGCGTGCCATCGGTGCTGCGCACCGTCACCGTCCATTCGCAGCGATCGCTCGACCAATCTGCGGACTCGACCCGCTTGCCGTAGTCGATCATCCGGGCGACGCCGGTCTCCTCTGCGGTCTCGCGCAGGTAGGCGAGAATCGAGGGCCCATCGACGATCGATTGGGTCTTGCGCCAAGGCCGCGCCTTGTAGCCGAGCGTGTACATGTCCGAGTCGGAGCGGACGCCGGGATATCGGAATAGATCCCAGGTGCCACCGAGGCGATCGCGCGACTCGAGTATGGCAATTCTTTTGCGAGGGAACTGTCGGCGAAGTTCGGCGGCGGCACCGATCCCCGAGAGGCCAGCGCCCACGATCAGCACGTCGAGCAAGTCGTCGGACATCCCTGATTACCTTGGCAGCGTTCGCGAGTGTGCGCGGTCCCAAGGAGGATACCCTTCGCTGACGACTCCGGTCGATCGTTCAAGTACCCGGATCGTTCGAGCACCCGTTCGACCTCCCGGGCGTTGGGCCAGGCAGCGACCACGCAGGTATCATTCGCGACTCTTTCGAGCCAGCTGAGGGTGGTGGCGCATGCGTTCGATGTTGTTCGTGCCGGGTGATCGTCCCGACCGCTTCGCCAAGGCTGCCGCGAGCGGTGCCGATGCCGTGATCCTCGATCTCGAGGATGCGGTCGCCCTCGAGAGCCGACCGCAGGCGCGCGCAGCGATCGCCGCCTGGCTTGCGACGGGCGAGCGCGGCGTGCCGATCTGGGTGCGCATCAATTCGGTGCAATCGAACGCGGCGCTTGCCGATCTTGCAGCGGTGGCGCCCGCAAAGCCGGACGGTATCGTTTTGCCGAAGGCGCGCAACGGTGACGACGTGGCCCGGGTCGATCATTGGCTGCAGGCTTTCGAAGCTGCGCAGGGACTTGCGCCCGACAGCATCCGACTGATTCCGATGATCACGGAGACCGCGCAGGCCATGCTGAGTCTGGCGACTTTTTTGCGTGCGCCGTCGCGGGTGACGGGGATGACCTGGGGCGCCGAAGATCTCGCGACCGAGCTCGGCGCCGCCACCAATCGCGAACAGAGCGGCGAGTACGCCATCCCTTACCAGCTCGCCAGCGCCGGGTGCCTCTATGCGGCTGCGGCCGCGGGGGTCGCCGCGATCGACACGGTCGACACCGAGATCAAAAATCTCGCAGCGGTCGAGGCGCGGGCGCGGGCCTCGCGACGCGCTGGCTACAGCGGCAAACTTGCCATTCATCCTGCGCAGATCGCCGCTTTGCATGCAGCCTTCACCCCTGGCGCCTCGGAAATCGACCATGCCCAACGCGTGCTCGCGGCATTCGCCGCGGCACCTGCTTCGGGCGCACTGATGCTCGATGGCAAATTGATCGATCGGCCGCACGTGCTGCAGGCTGAACGCATTCTCGCGGCGGCTCGGCGCGCATGAGCGAGCCGCGCCGCGGGTTTCGCGGCAACAAACAATCTTTGCCGAGCAAGCCCTGCACGGTCTGTCAGCGTCCCATGAGTTGGCGCAAGGCTTGGGCGCGTAATTGGGATCAGGTCAAATATTGTTCGGAGCGCTGTCGTCGCAGTGGCGAACCGGCGGCGCGCCGATGATCATCCACTGGTTTCGCAACGATCTGCGGCTGCACGACAATCGCGCACTTGCGCTGAGCGCCGCTCAGGCGGACGAACTTCTTTGTGTCTATGTGCACGACCCCGGTCTCGATCAGAGCACTCGCTGGGGTTTCTCGCGCATGGGTGGGCATCGGCGGATTTTCTTGGCCGATACGCTGCACGATCTGGATCGTGCGCTCAAGACGCGTGGCCAGCGCTTGCACGTGCTCGAGGGTCGTCCACGCGAACGACTGACCGCGCTCGTGGCGCAGGCGACTCCGGCTGGCGTGCGCGTCGTCTGCGAGCGCATCGCTGCGCCTGAAGAAAGCGCTGAGATCGCCGCGCTACGCGCAGGCGGAGTCGAGGTCGAGGAGCTCTGGCAGTCGAGCCTGCTGGAACCCGAGGACCTGCCGTTCACGGCCGAGGTGCTGCCAAAGATTTTCACGGATTTTCGCCGTAGCGTCGAAAAGGCGGGCGTCACGCCGCGCGCACCGTTGCCGGCGATCGAGGTACTGCCGCCACCGCCCGCACTCGATGTTGCCGAGGCCGCGACGAGCATCGACGCCGTGCTCGGCGTGGAGCGAAAGCCGCTCGACTCGAGATCCTCGTTTCCGTACGACACTGCGGCGTGTCGGGGTGGCGAGAGCGCCGCGCTCGCGCATTTGAGGCGATATTTTTCGAGCCGTCTGCCGCAGACCTATAAGCAAACCCGCAACGGGCTGCAGGGCATGGACTACTCGACCAAATTTTCGCCGTGGCTCGCGAGCGGCGCTTTGTCGCCGCGAACCGTGTTCGCAGCGCTGCGCGAGCACGAAGATGCCCATGGTGCGAACGAAGACACGTACTGGATCTGGTTCGAGCTCTTGTGGCGCGATCATTTCCGATTGCTGCATCTGCAACATGGACGACGTCTGTACCGCGCGGCGGGGCTGTCGTCGTTGCCGCCGCCGCGCCACGACCCGCTTGCCTTCGAGCGCTGGTGCACGGGCCGAACGGGCGAGCCCTTCATCGACGCCGCGATGCACGAGCTTGCGGCGACGGGCTATCTGTCCAATCGCATGCGGCAAAATGCGGCAAGCTGGCTGCTCAATGATTTGCACGGCGATTTTCGCGCAGGCGCGGCATGGTTCGAGCGGCAGTTGATCGACTACGACCCGTACAGCAATCAGGGTAATTGGCTGTATCTCGCTGGCCGCGGGACCGACCCGCGCACCGGTCGCCGGTTCGACCCCGTCAAGCAGGCCCAAGATTACGATCGTCACGGTGCGTATCGGGCCTTGTGGAATGCTTCGGGCTAAGTAATCCTTTCGCAGAGGTCGCTCTATGCCCGTCCCAGCCAATGAATTAGTCGTTCGTTCACCCATCGACGGCAGCGAGATTGGGCGTGCGCCCGTCACTGCGCTCGCCGAGATGCCGCAGGTGATCGAGCGCTCAAAAGTCGCGTTCGCGAGTTGGCGGCTCGTCCCCGCGCCGCGTCGCGGTGAACTCGTGCGCCTGCTCGGCGAGGAATTACGGCGCGACAAAGATGCGCTCGCCGCGCTGGTCACGGCCGAGGCAGGCAAGATCGTCTCCGAGGGGCAGGGTGAAGTGCAGGAGATGATCGACATCTGCGACTTTGCCGTCGGGCTCTCGCGACAACTCTACGGACTCACCATCGCCTCGGAGCGGCCGGGCCATCGCATGATGGAAACCTGGCATCCGGCGGGTCCGTGCGCCGTCATCTCGGCCTTCAATTTCCCGGTGGCGGTGTGGAGTTGGAACGCTGCACTCGCGCTCGTGTGCGGCGATCCGGTGATCTGGAAGCCTTCGGAGAAAACGCCGCTGACCGCTCTTGCCACCATGCGCATCGTCGAGCGGGCACTCGCGCGTTTCGGCAGCGACGCGCCCGCCGGCTTGCTGCAATGCGTGATCGGCGACGCCGAGCTCGGCGCAGCCCTCGTCGAGTCGCACGAGGTGCCGGTCGTGTCGGCTACGGGCTCGACGCGCATGGGACGGATCGTGGGACCGCGCGTCGCCGCGCGATTCGGCCGCAGCATCCTCGAGCTCGGGGGCAACAACGCCATGATCGTCACGCCCTCGGCCGATCTCGACCTTGCGGTGCGGGCGATCGTCTTTGCCGCAGTCGGCACCGCGGGGCAGCGCTGCACGACGCTGCGGCGCCTCATCGTGCATCCGAGCGTCCGCGCCGATCTGCTACAGCGTTTGCGCAAGGCCTACGCCAGTCTGACGATCGGTGATCCGCGTCGCGCGGGGGTGCTGATCGGCCCGCTCATCGATGCCGCCGCCGCAGAGCGCATGCAAGCGGCGATCAGGCGCGCGCGCGACGAGGGCGGGGTCGTATTCGGTGGTGCGCGCCGAGTCGCCGACGTCCCGGCAGGTGGGCATTACCTCGAACCCGCCATCGTCGAGATGCCTGCGCAGACCGCGACCGTTCGCGAAGAAACCTTCGCGCCGATTTTGTACGTGCTCGGCTACGAGAGCTTGAGCGAGGCCATTGCGCTGCAGAATGACGTGCCGCAAGGACTCTCGTCCTGCATCTTCACGCGCGATCTGCGCGAGGCGGAGACTTTTTTGTCGGCTGCAGGCTCCGACTGCGGTATCGCCAACGTCAACATCGGACCCTCCGGCGCCGAGATCGGTGGGGCCTTCGGCGGCGAAAAAGACACGGGTGGCGGTCGCGAGAGCGGTTCCGATTCCTGGAAAGCCTACATGCGGCGCCAGACCGCAACCGTCAACTATTCCGACAAACTGCCGCTCGCACAGGGCGTGAGCTTCGAAATTTAGGCGCACGCGCGACGCAGGACACGCGCGATGCAGGAGATGACAGGCATGAGCTTCGAAAAAATCGCCGTTCTAGGTCTCGGCAAGGTCGGTCATCTCGCCGCCGAGTTGTTGCACGGCGCTGGCTTCAAGGTGACGGCGATCGATGCGCGGTCGATTTCCGAAAAGCCCTTCGCGACCCGTTGCATCGACGTGGCCGACCCCTCGGCGCTGCGTCAGGCGCTTGCCAGTCAGCAGGCAGTACTCTCGTGTCTGCCCTATGCACTCAACAAGGCGGTCGCGAGTGTGGCGCACGAGCTCGGCCTTCATTATTTTGATCTGACCGAAGACGTACCTACCACGCAGCACATCCGCACGCTCGCCGAAACCAGCAAAGGCGTGATGGCGCCGCAGTGCGGCTTGGCCCCGGGTTTCATCGGTATCGTGGGCGCGCACCTGGCGGCGGATTTCGCGCGCGTGCGCTCGATCCGTTTGCGCGTGGGTGCGCTGCCGCAGAATCCCACGGGCTTGCTCGGCTATGCCTTCAACTGGTCGCCCGAGGGGGTGGTCAATGAATACCTCAACGATTGCGAGGTCATAGAGGAGGGCGTGCGCAAAATGGTCACCGCCATGGAATGGATCGAGACGATCTACGTCGATGGCGTCCAACTCGAGGCCTTCACCACCTCCGGCGGGCTCGGCACCATGTGCGAGACCTTTGCGGGTCGAGTTGAGAATCTCGACTACAAGACGATGCGCTATCCGGGTCACGTGCAGTTGATGAACTTCTTTTTTCACGAGTTGCTGATGCGCGAGCGGCGCGAACTCGCGGGGCAAATCCTCGCGAACGCGAAGCCGCCGGTCGATGCCGACGTGGTCTACGTGCACGCCTCGGCCGAGGGCTGGGTGGACGGTCGTCTGCAGCGCAAAGAATTCGTCCGCGGCTACTATCCCATCGAGATCAATGGCAAGTCGCGAACGGCGATCGCCTGGACCACGTCGGCCTCGGTGGTCGCCGTCATCGAGATGGTGCGGGGCGGTGCTCTGCCGAAGCAGGGGTTTCTGAAGCAGGAGAACGTCCCGCTCGAGGCGTTTCTCGCTACGCGGACCGGAAGCCTCTATCGAGCCGAGCGCTCGCGCCACTGAGGCTTCTCACGCCAGCCGCGATGCTCGCTCCCGAGGCGCCCGGCAGATAAAGATATTCGCCCTGCAAGGCGGCCGCGAGTCGCCGTGCGCTACCTTGGCTCAAAAAATTCCGTTGGGTGTCGATGACGAGGCTGCGAATGCCCGCCGCCACGACGCCGTTCGCGATCAGTGCGAGTTCGGCATCGACCCCGGCGCGATCGGCGCGCAAGCCGACGTTGGCCCGGCCATCCGTCAGCAGTACCAACACGACGTTGGCCATGCCGCGGCGTTTGGCCTGTGCCGCCACCTCGAGTGCACGGACGAGCGTTGCCGCGAGCGGCGTACCGCCGCCCGTCGGCATTTGGTCGACGGCGCGACGCAGCAGTTCGACGCTGCTGGTGGGCGGTAGCAGCAGTTCGGCATCACGACCGCGAAAAGCCAGCAGCGCCACCCGATCGCGATTGACGTAGGCCTGCTCGAGCAGGGCGTGCACCGCGCCCTTGGCTTGACGCATGCGATTGAGGGCCATGCTGCCACTCGCGTCGACGGCGAACAGGAACAACGCGCCGGCTTTGCTGCGATAGCGCTTGATGCGCAGATCGTCGCGCCGAATCTCGACCCGTCGAGTGCGTTGCGGGCGCAGTCGCTGCCAACGAGCCGCGATGCGCAGCGTCGCGAGCACGTCGACTCGGCCTTCACGCGGGCTGCCGGGGTCGCTCGCGACATGTCTTCCGCGTCGACCGCTGGTGCTGCCCCGAGAACCCGCCGAGGCGTGACGTGCCTTGGCGAAGGGCAGCGTGTCTAGCAACCCCGGCAACTCGGTGGCGATGGCGTCGAGCACCTCCTCGCCGAGTGTCAGGTGCTCGGGGTCGGGCATGGCCGGTTCCTGTTGCGCTTCTTCCGCGCTTTGCGGCTGCGCGGGTGGCGCTTCCGGCGGCGATTCCTCTGGCGGTGGCTGCGCGGCGGCAGGCGTCCGCGTCGCCCTCGGCGCGATCACGAATCGGAGGGCGGTCTCCAGATCTTCGCTCTCGACACGCTCGCGCAAGCCGAGTGCAGCGCTCGCCCGTGCGGCGAGTACGGCAAAGAAATCAGCTCGATGACCCTGTACGCCTAGCGCTTCGGCCGCTGCGGCGAGTTCGCCGATTTGCCGTTCGGAGATGATGATCTGCGGCAGGCTTTCACGTGCCGCCGCCACGAGTTCGCGCAGGATCTCGAGTTCCTCGGACCACGCGGGCTCGGTACTGCCGAGATGGCGGGTGATGATCTTGGCGCGGACGTTGGCGTCCGAGAGTTTCGGTAGTTGAACGATCAGCCCGAGGCGATCAATGAAATGGGTGCGTGGCGCCCCCTCGGCGGGGTCATAGCCCGCAAGCGTCACGAATCGGCAGTCGATGAGGCGACTGAGGCCCTCGCGCTCGATCCGCAACCTGCCCTCATCGAGTACGGCAAGCAGCGGATTGGTGGTTGCCTCGGGCAAAAGATTGAGCGACTCGAGCACCAACGCGCCGCCTTGTGAGCGTTCCAACGCACCGCGACGCAGTACACGCTCGCCGCGCGCGAGCGTCGCTTCGAGATCGAGTCCTCCGACCAAGGCTTCTTCGTCGGCGGCCGGCGGCAACTCGACGATTGCCTGATCCGGGCAGAGTTGCTTGTAGCCCTCGATGAGCGCGCTTTTGCCGCTGCCCGCAGGCGCAGCGAAGGCGAGACCCCGCAGGCGCGGCTCGACGGCGAGCAGCAACAATGCAAGCCGCGGCGCATCGAGACCGACCAGGGCCGGCAGCGGTAGCGTCCTGCTCAGGCGAGCGCCTCGGCGAGCACGCGCTGTACCCGTTCGTCATCGGCGGTGGTTTCAAGCGGATCTTTGCGCAGGCGATGCGCGAGGGCGAGCGGTGCCACTTTGGCGACGTGCTCGCGTCCGGCCTCGGCGGATTGTTGCAGGGCCGCGAGCGCCACCGCGGCGCGGCATACGGCGAGCTCGCCGCGATGGCCGTCGATCGCCAGTCGATCGCAAAGCGTTGCGGCGAGAGCGAGCCCCTCAGCGCTCAGCGTGACCTTGGATCGCAACTCGATCGCGGCCTGCAGTTGCTTGCGCAGCTTGGTTTGGGATCGTGTGAATTTTTTGATGAACGCGGCGGCGTCGGCCTCGAAGGCGAGCCGGCGCTGCACAACTTCGACGCGTTGCGTGACGTCGCGCAGGGTGCGAATCCGCGCATGCAGACCGAAGCGATCGAGCAACTGCGGACGCAGCTCGCCTTCTTCGGGGTTCCCGGAGCCGACGAGTACGAAGCGGGCAGGGTGACGGATACTGAGTCCTTCGCGCTCGACAACGTTGACGCCGCTTGCGGCCACGTCCAGCAACAGATCGACGAGGTGGTCCTCGAGCAGGTTGACCTCGTCGATGTAAAGAAAACCGCGATTCGCGGCGGCGAGCAACCCCGGCGAGAACGCTTGTACGCCTTCGATCAGTGCGCGCTCGATGTCGACCGAGCCTGCGACGCGATCTTCGGTGGCGCCCAAGGGCAAGTCGACGACCGGGACCGCGCGCTTGATCGATTTCTTCGGAGCGCGCGCTGCGCGATCGCTGCAATGCGGGCAGAGCGTCGAGGGCGTGGCCGGGTCGCACTGGTAGGGACAACCCTCGACCACCATCATCGGTGGCAGCAGATCGGCGAGGGCGCGAACGGCGGTGCTTTTGGCCGTGCCGCGATGGCCGGTGATGAGCACGCCGCCGATCGCCGGATCGATCACGGCGAGCATGATCGCGAGCTTGAGTTCTTCCTGGCCGACGATGGCCGTGAACGGGAACTGGTTAACCGCGGGCGGCAAATCTGCTCTCCAACCATCGAACGGCCGCTTCCCGCAGGCCGGACGGCAACGAACTTCTGAACCTTGCGGTACGGCGTCCCTGCTCCGTACCATTTAGTGTCAACATACCAATACACATCCGAGTGTCAACTCGAAGATGTCCTGGGGCCGCCATGATCGACATCACCTTCGTCGTCGGAATAGAGCGCTTCAACGCCGGGGCTTGGAACGAGGTCGAGCGGCAGCTTGCCGCCGAGGGCGTTGCGGTTCGCTTGCGGCGGTTCAACGATGCGCACGTCGATCGCGACGATGCTGCGCTCGCCGAGGCCATCGCCAGTTCCGAGGTCGTGTTCATGAGCCTGATCAATCTGCGCTCGCAGGCCGACTGGCTTGCGGCGCGGCTGGCGGACTCCAAAGCTACCGCGGTATTCGCCTACGAGAGCATGCCCGAGGTGATGGCGCTCACGCGCGTGCTCGAGCATCGCTTCAAGGAGCGCAAGAGCGAGGCGCCGAAGATCATCAAAGTTTTGATGCGACTCATGACGCGCGGTCGTGACGAGGATGCGCTCTACACCTACACCAAGCTCGTCAAGGTCGCGGCGAAAATGCTGCCGCTGATTCCGAAGAAAATGGCAGGGTTTCGTGCGTGGCTCGGCGTCAACCTTTATTGGAATCAGCCCGATGCCTCGAACATCACGCAGATGGTCAAGCTCATCCTGCGCGATGTGTGCGGACAAGCGCTCGAGGTCGCGCCGGTTGCGGTGATCCCCACCATGGGCTGCTTCGATGCGCGCAGCGGTTCGTTGTTCGCGACGCCCGATGAATATTTGAAGTGGGCGAGTCGCCACGGTCACTACAAGAAGGGTCAGCCGCTGATCGCGGTGCTCGGCATGCGCAAGCACGTCGTGCAAAGGCTCGGCTATTTGGCTGAGCTGTTGCAGGCGCTCGAAGCGCGCGGCTTCGCGACGCTGCCGATCTTCGTCTCGGGTATCGAAGCGCACGTGGCGGTGCGGGAGTGGCTCGCGGACCTGCCGATCGATGCGTTCGTGTCGACCATGGGATTCTCGGTCGTCGGCGGACCGGCCTCGTCCACGAAGCCAGGTCATTACCACGAGACCGCCGCGGACTTGCTCGCCAAGCTCGACGTGCCCTATCTGGTCGCACAACCTTTGTTGATGCAGGAAGAGTCCGAGTGGCACGAGCGCGGCGTGCACTCGATGCAGGCGGTCGTGATGTACGACTTGCCCGAGATGGATGGTGCGGCGAGCACCGTGGCGCTCGGTGCGATCAAAGAAGGGGAACTGGTCGCGGTGGCCGATCGCATCGAGCGAGCGGTCGACCAGGTCGAGGGCTGGGTGCGCCTGCGCAAGCAGCGCGCCGCCGAGAAGCGCGTGGCCATCGTTCTCTACGACTTTCCGCCGGGTCTCGGCAAAGCGGCGACGGCCGCGCTGTTGGACGTTCCCGCCTCGGTCACGGCGCTGCTCAAGCGTCTGAAGACCGAGGGCTATTCGATCGGTCGAGCGCCACTCGACACCGGCGATCTCATCTCGCGTCTCGAGGGCCTCGGTCGCGGCGAGAGTGCTCGCGCGGTAGCCGTGAGCGATTTTCGTCGCTGGCTGGGTGCGCGCGCCGCCGGGCGCATCGATGATTACTGGGGTAATGCGCCGGGCGACATCGCGCCTGCGGGGCGTGAGGCGATTCGTCTCGACGTGCTCGAATTCGGCAACGTGGTGATCGGTCTGCAGCCGCCGATGGGCGTTCCCGGCGATCCCATGAAACTCCTCTTCGATCGCAGCTTCACGCCGCATCATCAATATGCCGCGTTCTACTCTTGGCTGAAGCACGGCTTCAAAGCCGATGCCGTCATTCACGTCGGCATGCATGGCACGGCCGAGTGGATGCCCGGGCTGCAGGCGGCGTTGACGGGCGATTGCTGGCCTGATCTGTTGCTTGGTGCGCTGCCGCATATTTATCTCTATCCGCTCAACAATCCGGCGGAGGCAGCCATCGCGCGGCGACGTGGCTACGCGACGGTCATCAGTCATGCGATTCCGCCGTATGCACGCGCCGGTCTCTACAAACAGCTCGCTCAGGCGCGCAGTCGGCTCGACGATCCGAGCGATGCACTCGATGGTGCCTTGCCCGAGCTCGTGCGCGAGCCCGCAGAGAGTGATGCGGCGTACCGCGAGCGCCTCACGCAACGACTCGATGAGCTCGAGGAGAGACTGATCGTCGATGGCTTGCACGTATTCGGCAGTTCGCCCGAGCGACAGCGGGCAAGTGCTCTCGTCGACGCTGCAATGGACATTTCGCGTGGTGGCAGAACAGGGCTGCGGCACCGCCTCGAGGCGCTCGGCTTGCCCGTCGCGCGGATGCGCGTATTGCGCGAGGCGCTCATCGAGCGCGCAATCTTTGCTCGCGAAGATGCCGCGCGAATTTGGTTCGATATCGTCGGCACGAAAGCGCCCGATGACCTGGGGCACTATCTAGCCGAAGGGCGGGCGATCGTGGGCGGTCTCGGTCGCTGCAGCGAAGAACTCGATGCCGTCGTCCATGCGCTCCAAGGTGGGTATATCCGTCCCGCTTACGGTGCGGACCCGGTGCGTGCCGGGGCTGCTGCACTGCCGAGCGGGCGCAACATCCACGGCATCGACCCTTGGCGGCTGCCTACCGACGTCGCGCTCGAGCGTGGACGTCGCATGGCCGAACTGTTGCTCGAGCGGCATCGTG
>Ga0129333_10001783_pt1 | contig 19733 bp, 20 predicted proteins | sample CPB6_08_DNA_FD_94474 | JGI IMG/M metagenome (GOLD analysis project Ga0129333, IMG submission 94474) | Freshwater to marine salinity gradient microbial communities from Chesapeake Bay, USA - CPBay_Sum_0.6_0.8_DNA | ecosystem: Environmental > Aquatic > Marine > Coastal | place: USA: Chesapeake... | reverse complement strand
TTGCCGGCTACCTGACGCCCGCAGCCTTCCTCACCGAGGTGGCGAGCAAGACCGTCGGCGTCTTCATCGTCTGGCAGCTTCTGCGTCTTCGTGATCAGCACCGCGCCACCACCGCCTGAACACAGGGGCGGCGCTACATCTCCGACAGTCGGGACGAAACAGGACATGTGACCTCCGGCTCTTTGGGGGAATGCAGAATAAAAGCATAAAATAGGAAGAAAGTCAAGATCTGTTTCCGGCTGGGTGATGGTTTTGCGGCGCGCAAGGCCTTGGGCTAAGCAAAGGCTCAGAATACAAAGGGAGTTTCTCGCCATGAAATCCTGCAAGCTGATCAGCGCCGGCCCGGCCGTGACGGGCAAGCAGGGCCTGTCCTATTTCGAGGGCATCTCGGCGGAGACGGCCGGCTCAACCGGGCTGTGCATGCATCTGGTGACCATCCCGCCCCGCAGCAGCGCGAGGCCGCACTACCATGAAAGCCATGAATCGGCGATTTTCGTTCTCGAAGGTTATTCCGAGATGCGCCATGGCCCGCAGCTCGAGCATGTGATGGTGATCAAGGCGGGTGATTTCTGCTACATTCCGGCGGGCGTTCCGCATCAGCCCTACAACCCGACCGATGAGCCGGTTCGCGCTGTGATTGCGCGGACCGATCCCAATGAACAGGAAAGCGTCGTCCTTCTGGACTAGACGCGAGGCATGCCGCGCCTCAGGCGCGCGCATCCGCCAGGATGATCTCCGCGCCGCGCCAGCCCATCATCATGGCGGGGGCGTTGGTGTTGCCTGCGATGAGGTTGGGGAACACCGAGGCGTCGCAGACGCGCAGTCCCTCGACGCCATGCACCCGCAGCTTCGGATCAACAACCGAATTGGCTACGGCGGCACCCATTCGGCATGTGCAGGCATGGTGATAGACCGTCCCGCTCCGTTGTTTGAAGTCATCGATCAGCGCATCGTCGCTGGTGATTGCCGGTCCCGGCCGAAGTTCTTCCGCCATCAGGTTTTTCAGCGGTTCCTGGGCTGCCAGCACGCGCAGGAACTTCACCGCCGCCAGCATTTCCTCGACATCGCTCGCCGTCGAGAAGGCATTGAACACGATCTTCGGATGCGCGAACGGATCGGGCGACTTGATCATCACCGAACCGGTGCTGGTCGGGCGACAGTTGGAAAGCCCCAGCGACAGGCCCGAGAACGGATCCGGATTGAGGATCGGCCGCTCGCCCGGTTTCGGGATGAGCGTCGAAAAAGCCTGCATATACAATTGCATATTGGGTCGGGTCATGGCGTCATGGGTGCGGAAGAAGCCACCGCCCTGGTTGATGCTCAGCGCCAGCGGGCCTTCCCGGAACAGAAGATATTGCAGCCCGGCCCTGAGCTTGCCCCACCACGGACGGAGTTCGTCATTGAGAGTCGGAACCTTCATGCGCCAGGTGTAGTTGATGCCGTGATGATCCTGCATGCGGGCGCCGACATTCTGGTTGTCGCGCAAGACCGGAATTCCAAGCGACTGCAGCAATGCCCCCGGGCCGATGCCGGAGAGTTGCAGCAACTGCGGTGAGTTGATGGCGCCGCCCGCGAGGATGACCTCGCCGCCGCGCGCCTCGCGGCTCTGGCCATGTTGTGTATAAGAAACTCCCACGGCGCGGTTGCCCTCGAAGAGCACGCGCGTGACATGGGCGTGTGTTTCAACCCGCAGGTTGCTCCGCGTCATCGCCGGGCGCAGGAAGGCGCGTGCCGCGGAGAGCCGCCGCCCGCCCTTGATGGTGAACTGGTAGAGGCCGACGCCTTCCTGTTCGGCGCCGTTGAAGTCGGGAGTGTAGGCGAGGCCCGCCGCTTGTGCGGCCTCGATATACGGCCGGCACAGCGGATGTGCCTGATGCCCGAGGTCGGAAATGAACACCGGCCCGTTGTGACCACGCCAGGCTGGATCGCCGGCCGCATAACCCTCCATCGCCTTGTAGACGGGAAGCACATCTTCCCAGCCCCAACCGGTGTTGCCTGCCGATTTCCAGTCCTCATAATCCTGGCGGTGCCCGCGGATGTAGACCATGGCGTTGATCGAGGAGGAGCCGCCCAGGATCTTGCCGCGCGGATAGTAGTCGCGCTGCCCATTGAGGCCGGGATCGGGCTCGGCCTGATACATCCAGTTGACGCGGGCGTCATAGAAGGTCTTGCCGTAGCCGAGCGGCATCTGGACGTAGAAGCGCCTGTCAGAGCCCCCTGCCTCGAGCAGCAGCACGCGCCTCTTGCCGCCGGCGGTGAGTTTGTCGGCCAGCACGCAACCCGCCGATCCCGCGCCCACGATGATATAGTCGAAACGGTCTGCCACGATGCCCCGTCCAGTGGTGAGAGAGCACCGGCATTTGCATCCGTTCGGCCATGGAAAACAAGTATTTCCGGCTCAACACCGGTTAGAAATTTTCATCGCCTGGCCCTGTGACCACCTGCTAGAAGCTCAAGGTCTCGCGGGAGGGCATGCGCATGAAAGTCACGGACCTCAAGGTTTTCATCGTCGGAAATCCGCCGCCCTCCTGGGGCGGGCGCTATTTCACATTCGTGAAGCTGACGACGGACAATGGAATCACCGGCATCGGCGAATGCTATGGCGCCAGTTTCGGGCCCAAGGCCATGACGGCGATGATCGAGGACACATTCTCGCGTTATGTCGAGGGCATGGACCCGTTCCATCTCGAAGCCATGTGGCGCAAGGCCTATGGCTCGGGCTACACGCTCCGCCCCGATCCCTCACTCATGGGCGTGCTCTCCGGTCTCGAGATCGCACTCTGGGACATCAAGGGCAAGGCGGTGGGAAAGCCCGTCTACGAGCTGCTCGGCGGACGTGTCCACGAAAAGCTGCGCTCCTACACGTACATCTACCCGAATCCGGCCAAGGGGCACGACGCGTCGATCTTCTGGAATGCCGAGCAATCAGCCGAGCAGGCCGCGCATTATGTGAAGCGTGGCTTCACTGGCCTCAAGTTTGATCCGGCCGCGCCCTATTCGGCCTTCGACCCGCGCCAGCCGTCGCTTGAATCGATGGAACTCTGCGTCAAGTTCTGCAAGCTGATCCGCGAGGCCGTTGGCACCAAGGCCGATCTGCTGTTCGGCACCCATGGTCAGTTCACCACCGCGGGCGCCATTCGGTTTGCCAAGAAGATCGAGCCCTTCGACCCACTCTGGTTCGAGGAGCCAACGCCGCCTGAAAAGCCCGAGGACATGGCGCTGGTGGCGCGGGCCACGTCCATTCCGGTTGCGACTGGCGAGCGGCTCACCACGAAATACGAATTCGCCCGCGTGCTCGAGTGCCGCGCCGCGTCAATCCTGCAGATGGCGCTCGGCCGGGTAGGCGGCCTGATGGAGGCAAAGAAGATCGCCGGCATGGCCGAGACCTATTATGCGCAGATCGCACCGCATCTCTATGCCGGGCCGGTCGAGGGCGCTGCCAACATCCATTATGCGGCCTCGCTTCCCAATTTCCTGATTCTCGAGTCGATCGAGGAATGGGGTGGCTTCCACTCGCAGATCCTGAAGAAGCCGATCCTCTGGCAGGATGGCTATGTGATCCCTCCGACGGAGCCCGGTCTTGGCATCGAACTCGACGAACAGGTCGCGGAAGCCCATCCCTATACCGGTACGAACCTGCATCTCGAAATGACCAACCGTCCGCTGCGCAAGGAAGAATAGATCATGCATTACGGTTACATCGGCCTCGGCAATCTGGGTGGCCACCTGGCGCATTCGCTGGTGAAGAAGGGCTACAAGGTCACGGTCTTCGACCTCGACCGCTCGCTTGCTGACCGTCACATCAAGGATGGCGCGCAGTGGGCATCTTCACCAGCCGAGCTTGCGGCAAAAGTCGATGCGGTTTTCACCTGCCTGCCATCCCCTGTTGTCTCGGAGAAGGTGCTGGCTGAAATCCTCACCACGCTGAAGCCCGGATCAAGCTGGATCGAGAACTCCACCAATGGCCGCGACGAGATGCAGCGCCTCGCAGCCATGGCGGCGAAAAAGGGCGTGAAGGTGCTCGAGGCCCCGGTGACGGGCGGGGTTCATCTTGCGGCGCGTGGCGAGATCACCGTGCTGGTGGGAGGCGAAAAGGATCTGTTCGAGTTGCACAAGCCGGCGCTCGAGACCATCGGCAAGAAGATCTTTCACATGGGGCCGATCGGCTCGGCGGCCGTGATCAAGGTAATTACCAACATGCTGGCCTTCATCCATCTCGTGGCGGATGCGGAAGCCCTGATGTTGGCCAAGCGCGGCGGTCTTGACCTCGCGCAGGCGTGGCATGCGATCACGGCTTCGTCAGGGACGAGCTTCGTGCATGAAACCGAGGGCCAGCTCATCCTGAATGGCAGCTATGACATCGCCTTCACCATGGACCTGGCGCTCAAGGATCTGGGCTTCGCCATGAATTTCGGCAAGGAGTTCGGCGTGCCGCTGGACCTCGCCTCGATGACCCAGCAGACTTTCATGAAGGGCAAGGCGGCCTATGGCGGGGCGGCGCAGTCAACCCAGATTGCCAAGCTCCTTGAGGACCTGCTCCACACAGACCTTCGCGCACCGGGTTTCCCCGCCCGACTGGAATAACGTTTGCGGCTTGGGTTGTGGAGGTGTCTACTGCGCATGGACTGTTGATGATTCGGCGCACAGCATAACCTCCCGTGTGTCAGACTGGGGCGGGTCGCAAGACCCGCCCCCTTTCTTTTCGGAAGGTAGCCTTCTCAGTCCTCTGAGAGGAACTTGTGCACCAGCGCGCCGATGACACCGCCGACGACAGGTGCAAGCCAGAAGAGCCAGAGCTGCTGGATTGCCCAGCCGCCCGTGAACAGCGCAACGGCTGTGGAGCGGGCCGGATTGACCGAGGTGTTGGTCACCGGGATGGAGATCAGATGAATGAGGGTCAGCGCCAGACCAATGGCGAGCGGTGCGAATCCGGCGGGCGCATTCTTGTGGGTGACACCGAGGATTACCACCAGGAACATCGCGGTCAGCACCACCTCGCAGATCAGAGCGGCGAGGAGCGAATAGCCGCCCGGTGAATGCTCGCCATAGCCGTTCGAGGCGAAGCCGCCAGCCGTGGAGAAATCCGCCTTGCCGCTGGCGATCAGATAAAGCACCAGTGCGCCGAACGTTCCCCCCAGGACCTGCGCGACGACATAACCCGGAACGGTATTCCATCCGACACGGCCCGCCGTGGCGAGGCCGACGGTCACGGCCGGGTTGAAATGCGCACCCGAGATGTGGCCCACGGCATAGGCCATGGTCAGCACGGTGAGGCCGAAGGCGAGGGCCACACCGGCAAAGCCGATGCCGAGTTCCGGCACTCCAGCTGCCAGAACGGCCGAGCCGCAGCCGCCGAGAACCAGCCAGAACGTGCCGAAAAATTCGGCTCCCAGTTTCTTGATCATGAATTGTCTTCCCCTCTGTTGGTCTGCCGCCCCGTCTGGGGAGACAGCATGGATTCGAATTAAGAATCACGAGATATCGCAGAAAACCCCCGGAGATTGTTCTTTCCCCGGCAATCGCGCAAGGTTGCCGCCCGGGGCCGTCGATTGACTTTCCCCCCCGGAATCCCTATGTGCGCGGTCATGACGCCGCCGGGCCTTCATGGCGCACCCCGCCCAGCGTGCCTTTTCAAGATGAACAAAGCCGCCAGATTGGTTTCTCACCCCGCATGAACTTCTCCGAGCTCGGACTGAGCCCCAGAACCCTCGAGGCGGTCACTGCCGCCGGCTACCAGACCCCCACACCCATTCAGGCGGAGGCCATTCCGCCCGCCCTGCAGCGCCGCGATGTCATGGGCCTCGCCCAGACCGGTTCCGGCAAGACTGCCGCCTTTGTGCTGCCCATGCTCTCGCTTCTGGAAAAGGGCCGAGCCCGGGCGCGCATGCCAAGGACGCTCATTCTCGAACCGACCCGGGAACTCGCCGACCAGGTGCGCGAGGCCTTCGAGACGCTGGGCAAGATGCACAACCTCTCTGTGGCACTGCTGATCGGGGGCGTGGCCTTCGAGCCGCAGGCCCTCAAGATCGACCGTGGCGCCGATGTGGTGATCGCAACGCCGGGTCGCCTGCTGGACCATTTCGAGCGTGGCAAGCTGCTGCTCACCGGCATCGACATGCTGGTCATCGACGAGGCGGACCGCATGCTCGACATGGGTTTCATCCCGGACATCGAGCGCATCTGCAAGCTCCTGCCCTTCACCCGCCAGACGCTGTTCTTCTCGGCCACCATGCCGCCGGAAATTCAGCGGCTCACCACAGCCTTCCTGCACAATCCAGTGCGCGTCGAGGTATCGCGTCCGTCATCGACCGCCGAGACCATCACGCAGATGCTGGTCAAGGCCCCTCATGAGGCCAAGGCCAAGCGCGAGACGCTGCGCCAGCTGTTGCGTACACAGACCAATGTGAAGAACGGCATCATCTTCGCCAACCGCAAGACTACCGTTGCGCTGCTCGAAAAATCGCTTGCCGTGCACGGATTCAGCGTCGGTGCGCTGCACGGCGACATGGACCAGTCCGCACGCCTGAAGACGCTCGCCGCCTTCCGCGCCAATGAGATCACCTATCTCATCGCCTCGGACGTCGCCGCACGCGGCCTCGATATTCCTGAGGTGAGCCATGTCTTCAACTTCGATGTTCCCACCCATGCCGAGGATTATGTCCATCGGATCGGCCGCACCGGACGTGCAGGACGAGAGGGCCAGGCATTCACGCTTGTTACCAAGGAAGAAGGCAAGCAGTGGAAGGCGATCGAAGCGCTCATCAAGAAAGAGATCCCCTATTTCGAGTTGAGCGCGGAAGCCCAGGAGGCCATCGAGACCCGTGCCGCCGAGCCCGACCGTCAACCGCGCCGCGAGCGGAGCGGCAGGCCAGACCGCCGCCCGCGCCGCGAGACAACTGCGCAGGCCGAGCGTATCGAACAGCCGGAACAGTCTCCGCGCAGCGAACCAAAGCCGCCGCGCCAGGAGCGCCCGGCGCGGGAACCGAAGCCCGCCCGCGAGGCCAAGCCTGCACGCGAGTCCAAGCCCGCACGCGAACCACAGGACGCCCCCGACAATCGCGGTTTCACTGAACAGACGATGCCGGCCTTCCTCATGCGCAGCGTGAAGGTCGTCTGACAACCGGCCGTTCCGGCTCAGTGCCTCAGTCCGGCGGGCCGGGCGAAATTGGACCAGATCCTGTAGGCTTCCAGCGCCGCGAGAGGCAGCAGGTGCAGCCACAGCGCCTCGTGTCCGCTCTTGATCAGATACCAGTGCAGGGCGGCGGCAATCACCGATACATAGGCGAGACGCTGCAGGAGTTTCCACCAGACGCCAAGCCGGTGCACTGCACTGTCGTTGCTCGTCAGGGCCAGCGCCAGCATGGTCAGAAAGGCGATCCAGCCTGCGAGATAGGCGGCTGTGCGCAGATCAAAAAGCACGACGTTGAGGTTCGCCTGCCGGATCAGATAGGCACAGAGATGCAATGAGGCGTAGAGGAAAGCTGCCAGGCCGAGATCTCGGCGGCGCTTGAACAGCCACATGGGCCAGTGCGGACCAAGGCCCATCTGCTTCATCAGAAGGCGCAGCGGCGTGACCGCAAGGGTAAGGATCAGCAGACGGACAGCCCATTCACCGGACTGGTTGATGAGTTGGCCCCAGCCACGTTCGCCGAGGAAGAACTGCGAAAGCATCACTGCCGCCGGGAGTGCCAGCAGCAAACGCAGGGCCAGGAAAGAATCGACAATCTCCCGCAGCATCAGATCACCTTTCCCGGATTCAGTATGCCATTCGGGTCGAGCGCCTGCTTGAGGCGGCGCATCAGGGCCAGTTCCTCGCCCGTGCGCGACAAATGCAGGTAAGGGCGTTTCACCGAACCGATGCCGTGTTCGGCGGAAATCGAGCCTGCGTAACGCCCCAGCACGCCATATATGATGTCATCCACATCATGCATCGACTCGCCCTCGCCATAGAGGGTGGAGACGCAGATATGGACATTCGAATCGCCCACATGGCCATAGAAGGACACGTGCGCAGCAGGCCAGCGGGCGATGAGCGCGCCGGTGCAGGCCTCGGCGTAATCACCGATGCGGCCAATGGGCAGGCTGACATCGAAGTTGAGCAGGTTGGGCAGGGTCTCGATGGGATAGCCTTCGCGGACTGACCAGATCTCCCGGACCTGCGCCTGTGACCGGGCAATAAGCGCATCCGAGATGAGCCCATCCTCCAGGCACTGGGCGAGAAAGGCCTCGACAACATCTGTGCTCGCGGTGCTTTCGAGGATGACGCTGAAGGGGTGCGTCTGCGCGAAAAAGTGAAGACTGAGCGCACGTGTGTTGAAGTCGAAATAGTCCCGCCACATCGCCTCGAACGCCATCACGGAGCCGAGACCGGCCTGCGCCTGCCGCAGAAGTGCGACGACCTGGGGGTAGGATGCAACTGCGCAGAGCGTGGTCGTGATGGGTCCGGGCGGGGGATGCAGCCGCAGCACGGCGCGCGTGATCACACCGAGCGTACCCTCGGAGCCGATGAACAGTTGCTTGAGATCGTACCCCGCGTTGTTCTTGAGCATGCGGTTCATGGAGGACATTACCGTGCCATCGGCGAGCACGGCCTCGAGCCCCAAGACCTGCTCGCGCGCCATGCCGTAGCGGATGACGCGGATGCCGCCGGCATTGGTGGCAAGATTGCCGCCGATGTGGCAGGAGCCCCGCGAGCCGAGATCAAGGGCGAGGAACAGCCCATTCTCCGCCGCTGCCCTCTGGCAGATTTCGAGCGGCGTACCGGCGCGCACCACCATGGTGGCGGAGGCCGTGTCGATCTCCTCGATGCCCTGAAGCAGTTCGAGGCTGAGCGCCACGTCGCCGCTGCCGGGATTGGCACCGCCGGCCAGTCCCGTAAGCCCGCCCTGCACGGTGAGGCTGGCACCTGCCGCATTGCAGACCTTCAGCACGGCTGCAACTTCAGCAGTGGTCCTTGGGCGGACGAGCAGCTGAGGCATGGCCGCTCCGGTGCCGCTCATGTCGGAGCGATGGCGCGCGCCGACGGCGGCACCTTCAAGGACGCCGCTGTCTCCCAGTTCGGCGCGCAGGCGGTCAGAGAGGCTCATCGGTCGAATTTCAGCGGGTTTCCAGTGTACTGGCAAGATGGCGCGCAGCCATGACAGCAGTCGAGAAGCAGGCCTGCAGAAGATAGCCGCCGGTGGGTGCTTCCCAGTCCAGCATCTCGCCTGCGCAATAGACACCGGGCGCCTTGAGGAGCTGGAAATGCGGATCGACGGCCTCGCGTGCCACGCCGCCTGCCGACGAGATCGCCCGGGCAATGCCGGCCGGGCGCTCGAGCCGCAATGGCATGGCCTTGATGCCGCCGGCATCCGGCGTGGTTCCGGTTTCCCGCAGCAGGTTGATGGCTACAGGTGACAGGCCCGCCACCTTGCGCAGATAGGTCGAGAGCGAGTCCTTGCCTCGCGGCTTCGTCAGGCGCTGGGCCAGGATCTCTTCCGTGAGATCCGGGCGGAAATCGATGACCAGCGGGTGGCCGGGTTTCTCGCGCAATCCCTTGGAGAGCGCGTAGATGGCGCCGCCCTCGATGCCCTCCTGCGAGATCATCAACTCGCCGCGTACCCGCTTTCCGGCATAGGTGAGGGCGACGTTCTTGACCGGTGTGCCGGCGAATTTCTGGCGGAAGACATCCGACCACCGGACCAGGAAGCGGCTGTTGGCGGGTTTGAAGGGATGGACAGTGATGCCCTGCGCGGCAAAGGCCGGAAGCCATGTGGCATCCGATCCCAGATGCGGCCAGCTTGCCCCGCCGAAGGCGAGGAGGGCGGGCCGCCCGTCGAAGCCCGGCCAGCGTGAGCGGGGGACGAGTTTGACACCCTGTGCATCGAGCCGCCTCAGCCAGGCCCGGAGCAGCGGCGAGGCCTTCATCTGCTTCGGGAAGACGCGGCCGGAGCTGCCCACGAAAGTCTCGATGCCCAGGCCATTTGCCCAGGCCACCAGCGCATCCGGCGGGAAGGCGCGGATGGCGGGCTCGAGAAAACCCCGCGCATCACCGTAGCGCTCGAGAAAGGTCTCGAGCGGTTCGGAATGGGTAAGGTTGAGACCGCCACGGCCCGCCAGCAGGAACTTGCGCGCCGGGGACGGCATGTGGTCGTGGATCGTTACGCGGTGGCCAGCCGTCGCCAGCACCTCCGCCGCCATCAGGCCTGCGGGGCCCGCGCCGTAGACGCTGACGTCGGCCACTGTTCAGGCGGCTTCGCGCGCCAGCGGCTGGCACATGCAATGAACGCCGCCACCCGCCTGCAGGAACATGGTCATGTCCGGATCATAGACGGTGAAGCCTGCCGCGCGCATCTTGGCGTTGAGGTCCGTCGCCGTTGCGGTCGACAGAACCCGGTCGCCCCCCAGCGTGACAACGTTGCAGCCCAGCGCCATGGTTTCCTTGAATGTGGCGGGGATGATCTCGATCTTCTTCGATTTCAGCCAGGCCACCACGTCATCCTCGGTCGTCTCGAGGCAGACGGCGGCGCAATGCTCGTTCAGCATGCAGACCATGAGATCGATGTGGACGTAGAACTGGTCGATCGGTGCGTATTTGATTTCCCAGCCTTCCTTCGCGAACCAGTCGGCTGCCTGGCGGGCCGCCACCTCCTCGGACCGGTGGTCGGTGTAGCCCACAAGTGCGAGCCCGTCCCGGATGATGTTGAAGTCGCCACCCTCGAAGTTGCCGGCCGAGATCATGTCATAGATCGGGATGTTGTTCTCGAGGTAGAAGCGCAGCACGGCGGCATATTCGCCGCGCCGCCGGGGATTGGCGAGCTGGCAGACCACTGCGCCATAGGGCGACATGAAGGAGGAGTCGCGGGCATAGACCTGATAGGGATTGGTCATGTCCAGCGGCAGGAAATGGGTGGTGACGCCAGCCTGATGATAGGCATCCACCATCTCGCGGTGCTGACGCATGGCCACCTGCTTGTCGAACTTGTAGCCCTTGCGCATGGTGTCCCGCACGAGCGAGGACCACGCGGCGTTTTCAAGTCCCATCCAGCGGAAGCTCTCGGCGGGTCCCAGCAGGACGTCCTTCAGCAGGCCGGTCTCGGACTTCATCTCGAAACGGCCTTTCATTCTTGGTGTGCCGCCGGCCTCGCGGCGGGCGCGCAGCGGCGTGTTGTTCTGGCTCATGACGGTCCTCCCTTGTCCAATGACAAGATTAGGCCAGTCCGAAGCGCTGCGCCATAGGGGCGTTGACGGGGCGGCGTTTCAGTAGCTGCGCTCGAAATAGCGCGCCGCAGTCATGGTGAAGACATCGACCCTGCCGGTCACGCCGGGGGCGATGGCATAGTCTGCAACGGCGCTGGTGCGGCGCATGCCGATGGTCTGGGCGAGACGCGCGGAGGCTGCGTTGCCGCCCATCACCTTGGACCAGACGGTGTCGGCGCCGAGACGCTCGAAGGCGAGCCCGAGGAGAGCCGCGCCGATCTCGCGCCCCAGCCCCATGCGCCACATGGCGGGATGGAGGCCCCAGCCGATCTCGACGTTTCGGGGCTGCTGGCGGATGAGAAAGCCATCACCGATCGCCTCGCCGGAGTGCTTTTCCTCGGCCGCCAGATGGAACGCGCTGCGCCGCTCATCGCCCTGACGGGCGACGGCGCGGGACACGAAGGCCCTGACCTCGGCGAGGTTTGCGAGCCTCGCCGCGATGAAGCGCTGGTAGTCTTCCTGCAGCATGAAATTGGCAAAGGATTGGGCATCGCGCAGCTCGATCTCGCGCAGGATGAGAGAGCGTGTCTCAACGGCGGGAAGGCGGGTGACGGTGCGCATGCCGGATTTTCAGGCCTTCAGGATAGTCTTTCGGGAGAGGCTATCATCGATTCCCGTTCCGAGGCAACGCGCTGTGCGTGTATCAGGCACGAAATGCAAGGATATGGCTTCACGACGCACTGGAATCGGCGGTGCCCGCCAATCGCCTTGACGACCTGCGTTTGATGAGTTCGTTGAAGGTGATCAGAATGGCGGTGACAGCAAAGCCTGCGATGACGTCGATGAAATAATGGCCTCCATAGATGGGCGTGGCGAGCAGCATGGCCACCGCCCAGACCGAGGCGATCATGAGTCCGGCCAAGCTGTGGCGCCAAGCGTAGACGAGCGTGAGGCCGGCGATGGTATGGTACGACGGAAATGTTGCGAGGCCTGCGAGTTCCGTGAAATTCATGCTGATCGGAACATTGCTCCTGAGAGCGGTCAACTGGTTCATGTGATAGACACCGGCCTCATGGCCAAATAGCTCGACCAGTGTCGCGTCCATGTTCCGGACCATGGCTGCTTCAGCGGGCAGCAATGCGCCCACAGTTATGGCAATGGCCGCCCCAATGAACAGAAGCGAGCCGAATTCAACTGCCCGGTCTTGCCGTCCGATCAGGACAAGCAGAAGGAAAGTGATCGCTGCGGACCGCGTGGTGAAATAGTATGCAGACATGATCCACCACTGGGCCTCGCGATGCTCTCCCAGCCACAGTGCATAGGCATGCCAATCAAGGCCAAGGATCCTGTCCAGCGCGTCGAGTGTGTCATCGGCAAGGGGGAAGGACAGTGACATGGACAGATGGTTGAGAAAGCGGATTCCTGTGAACGCAGTGGTCAAGAAGATGACCCCGATGAACCCGATCCGCAGCCGCGCAAGAATGACATTGATACTGCCTTCTCTCTGTTCGATGCGACAGATCAGGGCTGTGGCGATCACGCAACTGAACAGGCTTGCAAGCAACAATGGAAGCCCCGGGGTCGATATGGAAATGCGACCGTCGAGATAGATCCACACTGCGATCACAATCGCCTGCACGATGTTCACGAGCCAGAGCCAGGGCGCGAAAATCAAAATCGAACTTGTGTGATGGGCCTGATACAGGCGCCGCCATTTTGACCTTGCCCGCGCAGACCAAGATTGTTGAGGCTGAAAAAGATGTTGATCGACCGGCTTCATCACTGCCCGTTCGTCTCATCCGGATGGTCAGTGCAGATGACCGTTCCGGGAAGTGATGTCACTTGACGATCTGAGATGCAGGGCAAGCAACCCAGGCGTTCTGGCGCGTTGGAATGGGTCGACGGCATGACACGCTTGAAATGAATCGAGTGGAGCGAGGCAATATACTACCAAAAATGGTAGAAAAAAGCCGACTCTCCGATCTTCAAGCCGTCGCCTCAAGCCGCTCCTGACGGCCGTTGCCAGTTTCTCGCCTGCCGTCAGCCCAGCGCAGCCGGCCGCTGGTGGCGGCGGAGGAAATCCAGGACAGGAGGGGCTACCTGCTCCGCGGCCTCGAGCAGGATGGCATGGCGAAGCACCGGCAGGATCACCAGTTCCGAGTGGGGCAGGGCGGCGGCAATCTTCTGATTGAGGCGTGGATTGCAGCCGCCGTCGTTCTCGCCAGTCAGCACCAGACAGGGCTGGCGGATCTCGTGAAGCCAGGGCGCCATTTCGGTTTCAGCATAGATGTCGAAGACCGAAAGAAACACCTCGGGGTCGGTGTCGATGACCTGCTGCATGCGGCGGCTGATCACCTCCGGACGGCGCGCGGCAAATTCGGGCGTGAACCAGCGGTCCTTCAGGGTTTCCAACACCTGCGGAATGCCCTTCGCGCGCATGGCGGCAACGACGCCTTTCACCTTGGCGCTGTCATCGGGGTCGCGGAAGGCGGCGGTCGAATAGAGGCCCAGGCTCAGCACATGCTGGGGGTAACGCCGCGCATAGGCCGGACCGATCATGCCGCCCAGTGAATGTCCGGCGAAATGCGCCTTGTCGACGCCGAGCTGCCGCCGCAGCGCTTCGAGATCCTCGACCAGATCATCAAGCGTGTAGGGCGGACGGGGAACCGGCGAGGCGCCGTGACCGCGCAGGTCGTAGGAGATGCAGCGGAACGATGATTTGAGATATGGCACAAGCCCGGCGAAGGAGGCGCGCGATGCGCCGATACCGTGGATGAGGAACAGAGGCTCGCCCTCACCCTCGACCGAGAAGGCAGACTGGATGGGCGCGGCTGTGCTCATTTATCGGGATATTTCTCGCTCATCATTTCATAGCCATGGGCCCAGTCCTGCTTGTCGACATCGACGAAGACCACGTCGAAGGCGTCGGGGTTGCCGCCGCCATTTCCACGGATGAAGCCATCGATCAGTTCGCGCGCGATGGCCTTCTTCTGCTGGGGCGTGCGGCCCTTGAACATTTCAACCCGGATGATTGGCATGGCGGTGGTTCCCTCTGTTGAAACTAGGCCGCCTTCCGCCTGGCGCGGAAATGCGGCATGACCTCTTCGGCGAAGCGGCTCATCATGTCGAGCGTCAGTTGTTCCTCCTGGCCGAAGTTGGAGGTGGTAAGGACCTCGTCGATGCCGAGATCGGAATACACGGACAGGCGGTCGATCATTTCGTCCTTTCCGCAGAGCAGGAGGTTAGAGGCGAGCTCCTCCACGCTCTGGGCGCGGGGCAGGGGGCGGATGATGCCCGTGTCGACGATACCAGGGCCGCCAAAGACATTGTCGAAGCTCTTGTAATAGGTCCAGGCCCGCTCCGCGATATGCCGGCGCTCCCTGTCATTCGCGACGAGGAACATGCCGCGCTGAAGGCTGAGGCGGGTATCGATCGGCCGTCCGGCCGCCGCCTTGCCCCGCGTGAAGGCGGTAACCTGATCGATGAGCTGCTGGTGGCTGCCGCCAAGCGGAGTGGTCTGGACATGGTAGCCTGCTCTGGCGGCAGCCTCGATGCCCGCGGGGTTCATCACTGCCACCATGAGCGGGATCGGGTCCTCGGGGCGAGGCATGATGGTGAGCGGCGCGAAGGAATAGCGCGGGCTGTTCCAGGAAACCTCCTCCTGCGTCAGCAACGCCTGCAGCAGGGCGAGGTCCTCCTCGAACTGCGGCTTGGTATCTTCGATCGGCACCCCGAAGCGCGCGGTCTCGAAGCCAAAGGCGCCCTTGCCCACGCCCAGCATCAGGCGACCATCGCAGAGGGCCTGGGCCTGCACGGCCTCGCCGGCGAAGATGCGCATGTCGCGGATCGGCAGCTGGCAGACCGAGGTCATGAGCAGGATGCGCTTGGTGTGCGCGGCGATCTTGACCGCCATCTGGAGCGGCGCCGGGATGAGCAGGATGTTGAGGAGGTGATGTTCGGGGATTCCGACGCCGCGGTAGCCGACTGCCTCGGCGTGAACGGCCTGCGCCACGACGTTTCTGTAGAGACCCTTTCCACCCAGCGACGGGTCCAGCATGTGGCTCGACAGGAAATGGATGAAGTCCATGGGGCGGGGCTCCGGTTCAGACCCTGAGAGTGGCAGAGCTTCGCGCGGTTGAAAACCGAAAAGTCATGCTGCTGGGGAGCTCCGCCGCTCCCGCTGCCGCCGCCAGTCATTCAGGATATGGAGCGTGAGCGCGGCAAACACGATGCCACCGCCGATAAGGGTGCGCAGCGCCGGCACCTCGCCGTGAAACAGCCAGACCCAGAGCGGGCCCAGAACCGGTTCCACATTGCTGACCAGCGCCACCAGGGCTGCCGGCACGAGCCGCGCGCCGGTCACGAACAGGGCGAGACCGAGCCCGAGATTGACCGCGCCGAACAGAATGAGCAGCGCGAAGTCATCCGCCGACACCGCAAGTCCGCCCGCAAGAAAGAAGGCTGCCAGCGACGCCAGACCCGTTCCGAGGCAGACGGCCGGCATCATTCTCACATCTGGATGATGCCGTGTGATGACGATCGCGGTCGAAAAAAGGATTGTGAGCAGGAGGGCGATGCCGTCACCGATGGGTGAGACTTCGCCCGAAAAGGATGCCGAGACCATGATCCCCACGCCACCGATCACTGCGGCGATGGCGATCCATGTGGGAAGATTGATGCGTTCGCCGAAGACCATCCAGGCGAGCAGCGCGGCAAACAGCGGCGCGGCGGCCTGGGTGAGCAGGATGTTTGCCACGGTGGTGAATTGCAAAGCAATGATGAAGCAGGAGGAGGCAATGCCGAAGCACAGCGCGACGCCGATCCCGGGCAGTCCCATGCCGCGGAACATCCGCACCGTGTCTTTCGGGCCGTCGCGCCACAGCATGAAGAGGAGCAGGAAGGTCGAGGAGAACAGCGCCCGCCAGAACACGATGGTCCAGGGGTCGGGTTCACTGATGTAGCGGGCGATGGTTCCGCCGAAACTCCAGCACAGTGCCGATCCGGCAACCATCAGCAGGCCCAGCCGGAACTCGGCGGCGGGGGTGCGGGAGCGAATCGCTGGCGACTGAGGCGGCATCGAATGAGGTGTCTAGGCTGCCGTTGCCGTGCCCGGCAAGCAGGCCCGCCGCATGTCTGGCCCTGCCCGCTTGCAGAGCGGAGGCCGGGCTGTCTAAGCTCGGTCCCGGAAGAGACGGGGGCTGGTCATGAAGGCATGTGGCGGCGCAGGCATTGCGCTGGCTTTGGGGATGGTTCTGAGCAGCGGCGCGCTGGCTCAGCAGCAGGACGCGGGAGCCGCGTTTCAGACCGCCGACAAGGCCCTCAATGTGGCCTACAAGACACTAAGCCGCCGCCTCCAGGGCGATGAGTTGGCCAAGCTCAAGACGACGCAGCGCGCCTGGCTTGCCTTTCGCGATGCCGAATGCGCCTTTCAGACGCAGTGGACCGAGGGCGGATCGATCCAGCCGCAGCTTCTCGCCGGTTGCCTCGCCGAACTCACGACCCAGCGTGTGACGCAGCTCGAGTATTACCTCAACTGCCAGGAGGGCGACCTCACCTGTCCGCTGCCGCCCTGAGATGCCTTGAAAAGCAAAAAGCCCCGGCGTTTCCGCCGGGGCTCTGCATGATGATGTTCCGGGACTGGCTCAGCAGGAATAGTACATGTCGAATTCCACCGGATGGGGGGTCATCCGGTAGCGGTCCTGCTCTTCCTGCTTGAGGTCGAGGTAGCTTTCGATCTGGTCCTTGGTGAACACGCCGCCCTTCAAGAGGAAGTCGTGGTCGGCCTTGAGCGAGTCGATGGCTTCCTGCAGCGAGCCGCAGACGGTGGGCACCTGGGCCAGTTCGGCGGGCGGCAGATCATAGAGGTTCTTGTCCATCGCCGGGCCGGGATGGATCTTGTTCATGATGCCATCGAGGCCCGCCATGATGATCGCCGAGAAGCCTAGATAGGGGTTGGCGGTCGGGTCCGGGAAACGGACTTCGACGCGCTTGGCCTTGGGGTTGGAGGTGTAGGGGATGCGGCAGGAGGCCGAGCGGTTGCGCGAGGAATAGGCCAGCAGCACCGGCGCCTCATAGCCCGGCACCAGCCGCTTGTAGGAGTTGGTGGAGGGGTTGGTGAAGGCATTCAGCGCCTTGGCGTGCTTGATGACGCCGCCGATGAAATAAAGGCAGGTTTCCGAGAGGTCGGCATACTGGTTGCCGGACATCTGGGTCTTGCCGTCCTTCCAGATCGAGAAGTGGCAGTGCATGCCCGAGCCGTTGTCGCCGAAGATCGGCTTGGGCATGAAGGTGGCGGTCTTGCCATAGGCATGGGCGACGTTGTGGATCACGTATTTGTAGATCTGCATGTGGTCGGCGGCGGTGACCAGCGGCTGGTAGCGCGTGCCGAGTTCATGCTGCGCGGATGCCACCTCGTGGTGGTGCTTCTCGACGATGAGGCCCATCTCGCCCATGGTCGAGAGCATCTCGGAGCGCATGTCCTGCGCGGAGTCCATCGGGTTGACCGGGAAGTAGCCGCCCTTGGTGCGCATCCGGTGGCCCATGTTGCCCGTCTCGTAGTCGCGGTCGGAGTTGATCGGCAATTCCACCGAGTCCAGCTTGAAGCCGGTGTTGTAGGGGGTCACCGCGAACTTCACGTCGTCGAAGATGAAGAATTCGGCCTCGGGGCCGACGAACACCGTGTCACCGATGCCAGTGGACTTGAGGTAGGCTTCGGTGCGCTTGGCGATCATGCGCGGGTCGCGGGCGTAGCCCTCGCCGGTGCCGGGATCGAGAATGTCGCAGAATACCGACAGGGTGGTCTGGGCGTAGAATGGATCCATGTGCGCCGATGACGGATCGGGCATCAGCACCATGTCGGACTCATTGATGGCCTTCCAGCCGGCAATCGAGGAGCCGTCGAACATCAGGCCGTCGGCCCAGGCGTCCTCGCCCATCTGCGAGACGTCCATGGTGAGATGCTGCATCTTGCCGCGCGGATCGGTGAAGCGCAGGTCGACGTATTTGACGTCCTTGTCCTTGATCATCTTGAGAACGCCGGAGACGTCCATTGGCTTGCTCATGGTGTTTTCCTCTGGTCTTGAGCGGGTTGCTTGAAGAATTAGAGCGCGTCCGGGCCGGACTCGCCGGTGCGGATGCGGATGGCTTGCTCGATGTTGGAGATGAAGATCTTGCCGTCGCCGATGCGGCCCGTGCGGGCGGCGTTCTGGATCGCCTCGAGCGCACGGTCGACAAACTCGTCCGCCATGACCACCTCGATCTTCACCTTGGGGAGGAAGTCGACGACATATTCAGCGCCACGGTAGAGTTCCGTGTGGCCCTTCTGGCGGCCGAAACCCTTGGCCTCGGTCACGGTGATTCCCTGAAGGCCCACTTCCTGGAGCGCTTCCTTCACCTCGTCGAGCTTGAAGGGCTTTATGATCGCTTCGATCTTTTTCATGGGAGCTGTGAGCCTCGTGCGTTGACGCCCCGAGGTTTGCAGGACCTGTGCCAGTTTCATCATGAAGCAGAATCATGGGGTTATGGCACGGTCAGGTGCGGAACCTCGCACTGCTGATCAAAAAACAGGCACGACTGCACAAAATCAGGGCGTTGGATCCTGTCCCCGGATCGACCGGATGAGTTCCTTGAGGTCCTTCTGGCGGAGTTCATCCATTTTTTCGTGAAGCGCCATGATCTCGATCTCGGCCTTGAGGTTCACCTCATAGTCATGACCCGCCTGAACCCGGTCTTTCGCAGCTTGCCGGTTCTGCGACATCATGATGACCGGCGCCTGAATGGCGGCCACCAGCGACAGGAAGAGATTAAGCAGAATGAACGGATAGGGGTCGAAGGGCTGCTGGCCGGTACGTACCAGAAGCAAGGTGTTGATGGCCACCCAGGCGGCGATGGCCGCGCCGAACAGCATGAGGAAGGTCCAGGAGCCGCCAAAGGCCGCGATGCGGTCGGCCAGCCGTTCGCCGAAGGTCCGGCTCTCCTCGAAACTCGTCCCGACGTCGCGGGAGACGGCGATGCGTCTCGCGACGCGCTCGATGACATGGCGCTCGCGCTGCGGCAGGTCGTCATAGCCGATCTCGAGAATGCGCCGGGCGAGAAGCTTGACCGCATCGGGCGGTGTGTTGTCTGGCATCTGCGTCTCCCGTCAGAGATCCGGCCGCGGCCGGAACAGAGCCGGGCCGGCGTGCACGGAAACCCATCTTGGGATATCATGAACTCCGATGATGGCCGAATTGCTCACGCCCGAGGAGATGTACCGCGCTGACGCCCTGGCGGCAGCGGCGGGCGTCCCCACCCTGACGCTCATGGAGAATGCCGGCCGTGCCGTGGCCGAGGAGATCGTCCGCCGGTTTGGTGCGAGACCGGTGCTGGTGGTGTGCGGACCGGGAAACAACGGCGGCGATGGTTATGTGGCGGCTCGCCATCTGCGGAACTGGGGCTGGCCGGTGCGGGTGGCGGTGCCTGGCGAAGGCGCCCGGCCCGGAAGCGATGCCGCTGCCATGGCTGCCCTCTGGGACGGCCCGGTCGAACACGAGATTGCCGTCCGAGATGCAGGTCTG
>Ga0129333_10001782_pt1 | contig 19734 bp, 21 predicted proteins | sample CPB6_08_DNA_FD_94474 | JGI IMG/M metagenome (GOLD analysis project Ga0129333, IMG submission 94474) | Freshwater to marine salinity gradient microbial communities from Chesapeake Bay, USA - CPBay_Sum_0.6_0.8_DNA | ecosystem: Environmental > Aquatic > Marine > Coastal | place: USA: Chesapeake... | reverse complement strand
TCGCGTTTGGCGAGCTTCTCTGCACCCGACAATGCGCGGATGCCAGTGCGAGTCGCCTTGGCAGCGGCTTCCACTGCCTCCACCTCGCGAACCTCCTTTTGAGCGCGAGGTGCCCAGTTGGCGATGCGTTGCTCCGCCCACGGCACATAAGCAATGCGAGCAGCCTGTTGGCGTCGCCTATTCTTCCACGTTGCGATGGCAGGGCACTCATCCCAACGGTTGGTAACAGTGCGCTCCGGACGGGGAGCCTCGACATATGCCGCAATCTGTTCGCGGCAGCTTTTTAAGGTCGCTTCAAGATAGTCTTTCGACACTTCGTAGGGCAACTGATGCGAGCCAGAGCAGCTACCGCTCTGCCAGCCGTATGCCAGTGTGTAACCGTGAGCCGCGAGCCTGTTGGTGTGGCGGTCAGCCTTTTGGACAGAACCGCACACTTGGCAGGTTCCGTAGTGAGTCGCTTGATTGTTGGTTTTCGTGTTCATTTTTTCAGTAGTTGGCTTGTTCATCACGGGCACTGCGCCCGCTTGAGTTGATACTCTCGCACTGTTCCTGCGAAAACAAGTATTTTTCTCAGAAATCTCGCACAACCTTCGTAAGTGGCTTTCGCTTATGCGATTGCAGCAGAAAGTTTCTTGCCTCTTCTTCGGAGTCAAATCGCGTTTGCGTGTTCCCAGTGCCGTAGACGTGAGCATAGTAACTCACTGGCTTTCCGCGATTTATGCTGATTGTGCCCAGCGCGTAACCGTTTTCCAAAACCTCGATAACCTGCGCCCCGTTTTTGAATGTGCGTTCCATTTTTGTCGTTGTCTCTGTGTCATAAACCTGCTGGAGTCACCGTCGCTCTCAGCGTTTGTGACCGCTGCATTGTGTGTGTGCCCCCTATCGAGTGAGGTCGATAGGGGGTTTCTCTTTGGTGCTCAGTGCGTTGCGATTGCCTTGTGGTTGGCGAACCACTCCTCGTCGAGGATATCGCTCGCGTACTGGTCAATCAGGCAGGATAGCCAAGTGCCTCTGTATGAGTTACTATCGCCGATAAACACGTCCGGTTTGACGCGCAAGCCATGCTCTGTCGGCTCGACAGTGTGCTCTGGCAGTTCATGCCGCTGCACGGCTCGCTCATACCCGCGCAGCCTTGCCTCGACGCTAAGTTCGCGATGCTCAAAGACATAAGTGGAGTGGACGTTGGTGCAGAGCACCCCGTCCGGTCGTTGAGCGGAGCCAATGATTTCCGGCACAAACCCCTGCGACCCAGAGGTTCCAGCGCAGTGTGCGACCGACGCAGTGCCGTCTGGGTAAAGCCAGAGCGAGTAGCTGTAAGCGAGGTCAATGGAGCCGTCGAAGCCAGCCGTCTCATAGTCGCTGGCGACCCAGCGCACTTCTTTTGTTGGCGGGCCGTCCACCCAGCTAATGTGGATGCTGCCCGCCGCTGTCCGGACTCGGAACTGCACTCCGGCGAAGGATTTCTTGAGCGATGACCGGATGAGTTTCGCGAGGTCGGCTGAATCAACCCACTCGCCCGCTGTTGCTTTTTCGTATGCTGTTTTGTTCATTTTTTTGATTGGTTGCGCCCCCCGTGAGGGGGGCTTTGTTGATGATTACCAGCCCAGCCCCCAACCACCGTACCCAGCCCGCTCCTGAGCCTCCTCCTGCGCGTAAAACGCAAGCCGCTCCTCCAGCGGCACCTCTTCGACCTCTTCCCAGCGGGAAAGGTCGATTTCGCCCCGACGCACAATGCGCTCCGCGAACCGTGCGGCTGCTGCCTTTGCGCCCCGATTAACGACGTAAAAGCCACCACCGTCTGCCCGTGGGTCGAACTCCACATAAGTCGCGCCACACTGGAGATAATTTTTCAGGACGAACTTTTTGCCGTCGATGTAAGCGGCAATCTCCACGTCGCAAACGTAAAGAATCTCATCTTCGCCCGCTACCGTATAAAGCTCGCTCTCTATGAGAGCGATATTCTCAGCTTTGATTTTAACTTTGTTGCTCATTTTTTTGGTCTGTTGGTTTGTTTGTCACGGGCGACTGCCCGCTTGAGATGAATATCGGCCAGCCTCCCGCAAATAAAAGTTTTTTTTGCGGGAAGTTGTGTCATATCCCGTAAGTCGCTTTCTCTCAGTCCTCTAGGGAGTTGAGCAAACAACGCAGCCCGTACAGCGTGTTGCGTACTTCAGCGCGTTTCCGCGATGCCTCGTCGCGCAGCCTTGCTGCAATATTCTCAGCCTCAGCGAGGACTGCATCGTGCTGGCGTTGAGCCTCCACGCGCTTCGCATCTAACTCCCGTTGCGCGTTGAGCTTGCGCTGCTCGACAGCGGCGTTGCACTCCTCCAGTCGCCGCTTGCATTGCCTATCGGTCTCCGCGAGCGAGACTTGTGGGAACACGTCTGACCGGATTGCGCTCTCAACCTCATTCCGTACTGAGAGCAGCCATCCCTTGAGGTAACTGTCGTCTGGGTACGAGTTTATGAACTTGTCTAGAGCGGCAAGTTCTTCCGCTTTTGTTGGTGCTTTCATCTGTTTATGGATTGCGCCCCCCGAAGGGGGCTTGGTTGCGTGTTAGCTTAACGTGAACTCCCCGCAGTAAACGGAGAAGGTGCCTTTGCCCTCCAGAACGTAGTACCCGCCTTTGCGCTTGGTGAAGCGTCCGATGGACGTTTCGACCGCTTTGCCACTCACAGCAATCACGTCGCCTTCGACGCGACGCTTTGAGATTACCGTGCTGATTACCTGTCCCACTTTGTAGATATGCGTGTTCATTTTTTTGATTGGTTGTTTGTTTCTCACGGGGTGCTCCCGCTTGTTTTGGTTATCGGTCAAAGCTCTCACAAAGAAAAGTATTTTTTGCAGGAAGTTGTGTCATAGCCAACAAGTCATTTTGTTTCAGTTGTTTGTGAGGTTGGAGCCAGTGTTTCACTGGTGGAAAATGTAACCACCGTTGCAGGGTCTCCCTGCACACCATGCTGGCCCTAAGGGGTTTACGCGCAACTCTTTGCCTGTTGCCCGAAGATGTAATACCGCTCGCTCAATAGCGAAAAATCGTTGGAAAGGCCAGCCTTCCGTATTTCCGCGTCCCATCCGGCCCACCAGTTTTTGAGCCGTGCGTAGAGTTTGACGTAAGCCGGATGACCGTAAACCCCCCAGTCTCCGCTCTTTAAATCATTGCTGACAAAGTAGTAGTCCAAGGAATCCAAAAACCTCCAGTAAGCCCCCTCTAGGTAGTAGTGCGCTGCCTCCACACTGCCGGAGTCGATGAGGTGCCTCAGCGAGGCGTTTAGCGCGTTCCGGCGTTTGATTGCACTGCGAAGAGCGAGTGTGTTTTTGAGTGTGTTCATTGTTGGGTGTGTGTGGGGGTTACTTTGTCGTGGCGTCCAAAGCGTCTACGCGCCATGCGTATACGATTCTACGCAAATCCGACCAAACATAGTTGTCGTAAATGACTCCGTCTTTGACGGTAAATGCATGGTCTCGCGTTTGGCAAAAATAGGTGCCCGTCGCGTAGTTTTTGAGGAATGCCCTCACAGTGCAATTCTCAGCGATTGAATACCTTATCGATAGTCGCTCGGACTTAACCTTCTTTTGTTTGACAACTCTGTTGAGTTGCAAGCCTCGAAGGCTCAACCACTTATTCAGTGCCTTGATGTTGAAGAAAATGCTAACTCCCTTTCCGGCTTTGCGACCAAGACCGCTCCAGAATGCGTGAGCTTCGGCGTAGCTTGCTCCGCTCGCAAAGGCCGTCGCTCGGACGACGCAGTCGTTTTTCTCGTCGCGGAATCCATCGGCTGCTCGGCCCCCATCGGACTTGAGCAGCGGGATTGCTGCCCTCCGCTCTTTCGGGGGCTTCGATTTGGAGAACCAGAATGCGAAGTCCTCAACGAGGAACCACTCGCGTTTGATTTTCCGGATGGTTGTGACTCCATTTTTCCTCGCGAGGCAGAACGTCCGTTGAGATACGTCCCACCACCAGTAAAGTTCTTTGTGCTCTATTAAAGCGTTGAACTTCTGAATGCTATCGAAGGTTTGTTCGACTTTTTGTTTGAAGGTAGCAACCTTCTCTTGAAGTGTAATTTCCATTTTTTTAGTAAGTTGCGCCCCCGCAAGGGGGGCTTGTTTGATTAGATGTTTTCGAGCAGCCTGTTAAGGAATGCGATGCGTTCATCGCTCGGCTCATGCTCTTGAATTTCGGTTGAGATTGCCCCGCGAATCCACTCGCGGACATTGTCCTGCACCCATTCCGCGAGACCTTCCGCATCCGGCTCCTCGTCCGATTGCCATGCCGACAACAGACCGTCTTGGTCAACGAGGCAAAGGTGCTGGGTTTCCCAACGATTGCCCTTCGGAATCCAGTCATACCCCTCTTCCGTAAGGCAGAGGTTGATTTGGGAGTGCCATGCGTTGGCGAGGATGCCCCTGATGAGGTCAGTTAAGTGTTTATGTGATGTGTTCATTTTTTTGGTAGGTTTGGTTTTGCTTCTCACGGGATGGCTCCCGCTTGAGATGACTCTCCCACAACGCTCCCGCTAAGAAAAGTATTTTTCTCAGGAAGTTGTGTCATACGGCACAATGCCTTTTGGTTGAGTGAGTTAAGGTTGGAGGCAGTGTTTCACTTGGGGAAATGTAACCCCACGTCGCGGGTTCTCCCCACGCACCATGCTGCCTCCAAGTTGTTTTCTAGCAGGGCTTTGTGGCAAGCTCCTGACCGCGAAAGTAGTATTTCTCGTCGAGGATGGAGTAGGACTCCGGAATGTGCAACTGACGAATTTTTTTGAGCCAGCCCTCTCGCCACTCTTTCAGTCTGCCATAGACCTTAATGTACTCAGGCTCCCCCAGAAGTCCCCAGTCGCCAAGCCTGTGAGTGGCAAAGGCTTCGCGGAAATGGAAATTCACAATGTCAAGAGCGCGATAAAACGCCCCGTCCGCGAACTGCCGTGCAGCCTCAGCCTTCCCACCGTCAACGAGTTGCTGGAGTTGCGCGTCGAGCACCTTTTTCCGGCGGATGACCGCTCGCAGGTCTATCCGGAAAATCAATTTTTGAAGTGTGTTCATTTTTGGTTTGGGGGGGGGCATTACCCCCCCCTAGTTTGAGGTTTACCGCACCCGCACCCACTTCGACTTCTGGAGCCAGAAGTCAAAGTCCTCGCGGAGGAACCACTCGCGCTTGACTGTCCGGAGAGGCTGCTGCTCCTTGAGCGACTCAAGGACAAAGCCGCTCCTGTCTCGGAGCCAACGCCACCTCAGCCCTCTGTGGGCGAGTAAAGCGTTGAATTCGCGCAGGTTGTCCAGCGTTTCGCTGATTTGCTCCAGCGTTGATTTAAACGCTGCGAGGCTGTTGGTGCGCTCATCTTCTGTGAGCGTGACAATGGTGATTTCGTTCATTTTTTTAGTTGGTTGCGCCCCCCGTGAGGGGGGCAGTGTGAAACTTACTTTTGATGGTGGAGCTTGTGTTGAGCAAACGCTAGGACTTCAAACTCCCAGCGGCGTTTGAGGGCAAGCGATGTGCTGCGCTCACTGTTCCAGTCGTTTTCTGGGCCGAAGGGCAAAGCGCAGTAGGCAAGAAAGATAGGGCTTTCTGCGAGGGCTGCTGGGTTGCGGAGCAGTTCCGTAAGCCGACCGATTGCATTAATGTCAGCGAGGTCTGCTTCGATTGTCTGAAGGGCTTGTTTTTCTTGAGCGGTCATTTTTTTAGTTGGTTGGTTGTTTGTCACGGGGTGCTCCCGCTTGAGATGACTATCCCTCAACCATCGTCCGAAGAAAAGTATTTTTCTCAGGAACTTGTGTCATAACAAGGAATGCGCTGCATCTGAGCAGCTTACGAGCGACGAATAATCGCTCACGTCGCACAACTCCACCTCTTTGGTCAGGCATTGAATGTCGTTTCTGACCGGAATCAGATGCCGCAACAGCTTGAGCTTCTTGGTTTTAAGATTGAACTTGCACTTAAACACGTCGCGCAGAGTGTGTTCCGCGAGAAAATACTCATCCAGCAAGTCGTCATTCCTCGCCCACCTACGCACTGTAAACTCCTCATTGAAAAGGTATTCGACAGAGTTTATGCCGCTTACAGTGCCGTCCCTTTCAACGATATCGAGGTAGTGATACCTCCCATCGGTTACGATGCGTTCATTTAGGTCACGCAACGCTTGGAAAAACGGAACTGCCTCACGCCCCAGAAAGCGGTCAATGTCACGGGGAAACGCTTTGTGACTTGCGATAAGTGCTTTGAGTTGCGTTTCTTCCACGCCACCAAACTCGCCACTAGACCAGTAGTGGAGGTTGTGCTCTGGGTGATACCAGAGTTCGCGCTTATGTTTCATCGCATTCATCCTCCTCGTCTTCAAGGCTTTCTGCGACGGCAAACAAGTCTCCCTCGTCTTGCTCAAGGTGCCAGCGCACGCCCGACTCGTCGCAGTAGTACGCTGAGTCGAGAACGTAACACCATGCGTCCCAGTAGTTTTCGTTATCAGGCCCATCGAGCAAAATCTGCTCATCCTCTTTTGAGACATTCCAAGCGTCCGGAATGAAACGCTTTACGAATTGACGTGGGACGTAAACACCGTTCCTGCCGTCCACCAGCAGCTTTCTTTCATGTATTGCATTCATTTTATGTTTGTTAGTTAAATAGTGCAGCATCCGCAGCAGGGAGCGTCCTCACACCGCCCGCGACGATTGCGGATAAATCGAGCAGAGCCGAATGCAATGCCATAAGATGCTGCGTTTCCGGCTGACCATGCCAATGCCTCAGCAGAGGATTCGCTAGGCGCGTCGCCGCACCTATCAACGCAGTCTTCGCACTGCACTTTCCAGCCACTGCGCGAGCGAGATAACGTCCCAGCTTTCGACGGTACACGGCACCCACAATCAGCGCAGTCGGCGGAGTATTTATTCGTTACGATGGTTTTCATGGCCTGTATCTTGGCTCTATTTGTTATAGTTTTTGCAGAAGTTGCGAAGTCGCGCTTCAAACTTCAGCCGTTCCTCTCGGCTGAACAAGAGCACGAATCCGTTGTTCAGTTCTTCCACGCTCTCCACCTCGTCGATTTCGAGGAGAGAATCTTTAACTGCCTTCCACGCCCTTGGGCCTTCAAAGGCCGGAAGGGAGCGCGGGTGAACGTCTAGCCTCCACTCGCAGCCGACTTTGAGTTTCCCGCAAAACACTGAGTTTGGGTTGTTTTCAACCCGCGCATTCACGCTGAAAATCGGGTGATTTTCGTTCGCTGCGTTTATGTCCTCCGCCAGCCTCTTCAGTTCCTCGGTCAATCGTTCTTCTGTCTCGCGCCCTACCCGCAGCCAGTCCTTTGCTCTGGCAGCGTAGACCGTATCTGCTGCCTCCCAGCCCTCGCTGCCGTCAGTAAACTCAAGATGCAACGAATCTCCGTCGATTCCAGTCACCACCGCACGGTGCTCGACCCAGTTATCGTCCGTATGGATGACGCGCCCGCCGCGCTCAATGATGCCGCACTCGGAGAGCGCGATGGCAAAGTCCTCCGGAGACGACTCCTCCCAGATAGGGTCTCCGTTGGTTTCTGCGTGCCGTAAACCCGTCACCGGATTGCGCCAGATGACGATGCGATGGTCGCCATCGAGGTCGTTGTTTGCGACCTCGATGCAGGGACTTAGCGCGGCCTCTGCTGCCGTTACAGCGGCATCAAAGGTATTTTCCTCGCCTTCTCCGCAACGGTTTGACCATTTCCAGACCAAACCAAATAAACTTTTGCCCTGCCAGATGTTGCTGATTCCCAAAGGGAATCCATCCCTATTTTTGCCGTGATTGTATTGTTCGCTCATTTTTTTAGTTGATTAGTTGTTTTTCGCGGATGCTTCCGCTGAAAACGACTATGCATCACGCGCCCCTCAAAATAAAACAATTTTTCTCAGGAAGTTGTGTCATAAGCCGCAAGAGCGTGCGGGTCAGCTATTTAGCGTTGCGGTAATTCCGCTGCTCTAGGGTCAAAAACCCCCCTGTTTCGAGGATTCGTGACTTCGACGAGGCTCCAAGCGCGTCTGCAAACTCTGTTTTCGTTTGGTTCGTAACGAACAAAGTGTCTTTGCGTGCAGCGTACCGCTTATCGACAACATGATACAAAAGTCGTCCAAACCACTCGCTTTCAGCGCGTTCGTGAGCCTCGTCGATGACCAGCAGTCGGGGGGCGCAGAACCTCCGGCAAACGTCGCGCTCGGTCTCGCGGGCATTCGGGGAGAAGGTGCTCTTGAGGTCGAGGTAGAAGTCCATTGCGGTTGCATATAGCGCAGACTGAGGCTTTTGCGATATGCAGCACGTCCGTATCAACTCGACTGCGAGTTGAGTTTTGCCGCTGCCTCGCGGGCCGGACACAACGACCAGCATCCCCCGATTGAGGAGCCGCTTGAGACTATCAAACTTCGTAAGCCACTCCTCCCCATCGAGTTCCGACCGCTCGCTGTGCCTGAGCGGCACTTCGGCAGCGGTAAAAAGCCGCTTCCCCTCCTTCAGAAGTGCCTGTCGCTCTTCGTTTAACTGCTCGTCGATGTGTTCCTGCGAGCGCGACTTGTTGATGCTCGCGAGCATACTCGCGATGGTTTGCTCGACGTTGCTCATAATTCCGGTAGTGCGTAGTCGTTCTCAATGTGCTCGCGGGAGGCTCTAGCTGCCCGCTGGGAGGCTCCGGAGGTCGCGGGTAGGGGTTTGTCCGCGCCGTCAAAGAAAACCCCCTGCCAGCCGTTCTGGATGGTTCGGCGGATGGCGATGAGGGATTGCGCCAGACCGTGCTTCTTCATGTTCTCCCAAATCATCAGTTCTGAACGCTTTGAACGTAATGGTTTACGTAATTCCTTCCGGTAGTTAAGGAACTCAACCCACTGAGCGCGAAACTCTTCCGAATCAAACCCCTCCGGCAACTCGCTCCACGATGAAAGTGGTGACAAACTACTACCCCCCCTCTTGGGGGGTAAGGGGGGTTCTTCTCTTTGTAATTGTACTTGTAATTGTAATTGCATTGCCGATGAGGGACTCGGCTCAACAGCGGCATCCGGCTGCTCAACAGCGGCAGTGCTGGATTGATGCTGTAGCACTGCTACGGCATTGCCATTGCACTCCTCCGGAGGTGCTGACTTGCCGTCTGGCTTCTTCCACCGCTTTTCGGCGCGGGCCTTGAGACTGTCTCGCTTGTCGTAGTACCTCGCGATTTCCTCGTCAGCACGCGACGAACGATACCCATCCGCAGTGACTGAAAAGAACTCCTTGAGGATGCCCTCCAGCGATGCGCGAGTCTCCGGAGTCCGGCAGCAAACGAGCCGCGCAAGTTTATCCAAATCGAGCGTCAGCGGCTTCTCAGTGTCATAATAAATGTCCAAAAGCTCTCGATATATTGCTCTCTCCTCGAAAGTTAAGTGCCTTGTCGCGGCGTAAAAGTCCGCGATGTGAAACATATAAAACGTCATAATTGTCTGATTTTGACTTCGATACACGGCTTCTCGCCAAAAGCCGCATACAATTTTGAGACTCGCAACTCGCAGACCTGAGCGTCATCGGCCCAGAACCCGCGCAGCGCATCTTGAAGTCCTTTTGTGAGGTTGTCGCAGTCCGGTCGGACAGGACAGTATGTGCGTTCACCCTTCCCTAACCGCTTGGGTCGCTGAAGGATGAATATCAGTTTAAGCGCAAGTGCTCCGACCAGAGGCTCTTTTGGTCGGTGTGGAAGCGAGTACCATTCAACGGCTTGCGACCACGTCTGCACCTTTTGCTGTTTGAAAAATTTGACTCTTCCGCCAACCACGGCAAGCCGTCGCCCACCAAACTGAGTGGACAACGGCTGCACTGGCAAGCTGAACTCTATCGTCTGCAACGGTTTAGAACGGGATGTCGTCGTCGTCGTCGCTCACCTGTTTCACAGGTGACTTGGGACGAGCGGCTTCGGCGCGTGGACGGCTTTCTGCCTGAGCCTGTTTCTCCTTGTTCAACGCCACTGCCTTTTTTGACAGGGTCGCAATCAGGTTCGTTAACTCGTCCGACGAGACCTTCGTTGCCCCGTTGATGTTATTGACCCACTTGACCTTCGCATACTCTTTCCCGTTGTAGCTCTCTAATTCAACAACGATTGAGCACTCAGCCCCAACGATGAGGTCATCATCGCCGGATTGCAGCTTTTGCAGGAAGTCAGAGGTGACTCCAAATGCGTTGCGGAATGTGTCCACAACGCGCTCCAGTGTTTTATCAGTGAGATAAAACTCTGCGATGATGTACCGACCAGCTTGGTCACCATTGCACTCCTCATCTATAACCGTCAGCGGCAGACGCAGATACGGAGTTCCCTTTTTCTCGCTAACATCAAACCAGCCCAACTTGGGCTTTGCCACTACTGCGGTAAATGTGCCCGCTTCATCAATGTACTTCATTGTGTTACTTCAACTTATCGATTCCCGCTTTCAGTTTCTCGTCAGAAAGGGCAAGCGGATTGACCTTTTCCCACGTCGCCCGCTCTTCGGGCGAAAGTTTTGTCGTCTTGGCAAGCAACGATTGGAATGTGCGGCGGAGCTTGGCCGATACGAGGTCAGCCTCAAACGCCGCCCACGAAAGCTCCAGCACGTCTTTGAGCATCAGCCTGTTTTTGGCATCGAACGCTGGCGACCAGTTGGTTTTCACAACTCGCCCGCCATCAAGCGTTTTGTCAACCCCGTTCACTTTGCTTTTGAACAGGTCGCGAGTCGCAAACAGGCAAACGTCGGCCCATTCTTTAATCATGCCAACGAATGTTTTGTGCCCTTTCGGCTCCCAGCGGTCAAACGGTTCAGCGTCCGGCGGAGCGCACGTCCGGATTTGAGCGTGCCCTAAAAGTATCACGCACAAGCCCTTGTTGCGTAGTGCTGTCAGCCCGTTTAGCAATCGATTTAGCTCCAACTCAGCCACTTTGTACCCTTTGCCGTACCCGTAAGCCTCGATGTTGTTTTCTGAGTCGCGGGCACAAACAAACTTGTGGATTTGTCGCTCAAGCCAATCGACCGTATCGAGCACGATTGATTTGTAACCAAGCTGGTCAGCCTCAAGGCTTTCGATGACCTTCATCAGTTGAGCAAACCCAGTCGGAGTCACTCGGTCTATGCTATCCTCCAAGCCCATCAGCCCGTCCTCGGCGCAGATGAAGAGTGGGTTCGGAGCACCAGCCCCGAAGGTTGTTTTCCCAATGCCCTCCTGCCCAAAGAGAAAGATTCTAGGTGGGAGGTCAGCGTTTTTGTTTGTGATTAGGCTCTTGATATCCATTGCTTTATGTATTTTTCTGCGAGGTTATGGAAGATGGTTCCCAACCGGAGAGCTTCGTCTTCCAAGCGAAGTGACCGGACATTTTCTTCGTAGCGAAGCGAGTGATAGCGACTGCATTTCCGCAATGCGGTAATGCGCGAATTGGTCAGAAGTGACTGCCCTTCGGGTACTTGCATCTCAAGCTCGTTGTGTGGTGAAGCGGACAGAGCCTTGAAGTTAACACCATCAACTCCGACTTTGCCCGCGCAGAGGTCGAAATACTCGCAGGTTCCGAATGCGAGGCAAGCGGCTGGGTTGCGCGGCCACAGATTTTTCTGCCGAAAGTACAGAATCTGTTTGGATGTACACCACGCGTCCGCCATGTACTCAAGGATTTCCTCGTCCTGCCGCGCAATTTCCCGCACATAGAGATATTTACTCGGCTCCGCACTGAGCGCGTCGAGCGTGCGCTGGTGGAGTTCGTGAATGGTCTCCTGTCGCGTCTGAACGACGTAGCCTAATTCGGCGTCGCCAGTCTGCCGATATCGCTTGCCGTCCTTGGTGCGGACGCGCTCGCCGTCCGGCCCCAAAACAACGACCACGCCTTCTGCGTCAACGAGCGGAATCTGCTTTAGGTCGTACTGCGGCTTGCGAACCACGTCGTAAACGACTGTGTTGCAGTCGTACCCAGCAGCCCTCGCAGCAAGCAAATATTTGCTCACCTGAGTGTCCATCGTCAGACGCAACCAGTAGTTGCTGTCGCTCCCCAGTGAATCGCTGGTCGTTTTATGCTCCAGCACTTTGATTTTGCCAGACTCTTTGCACCGGAGGATGCCATCGATTTTGCCAGCTTCGACGAATGTCTTGGAGGCCGCTCCGGTTTCTGGGTTAAGGAGAGGGAACTGAAACTCACTTTCCACCGCAAGCACGTCGTGCTCTGCGAGGATGGAGTCGAAGTTCTTTGCCCATGCGATGAACAGGGCTGTTGCCTTGGCCCCAGCCGCATCGACGACTGGGTAGTTGTATGCCAGTTCGCTGGCTGACAAAGGCTCGCTCACAGTCCCACCTCCTGCGCCAACGAGTCAAAGGAGTGCCGCAGCGCGATTGCAGTGGCTGCTGTCAGAATGAATCCGACAGCGACGATGACCCATCCGTAATTAGTCCGCCGCTTGTTTCGCGGCTCAAGTGCCTCTGGCGTAATAAGTAAATCGCCAGACCGTATTTTGTGTATGGAGTTGCTTGCCATGCAAAAACAACTGCCACAGCACGTTTTTTATTTCAAATCTTTTTTTTGCACCAACTGAACTGATTGCCTTTAAGTGCCTGAGCGACAGCTATTCGCAGCCGCAATCTTTTTTGCCTTCGGAGCACTTTGGGCAAGATTCGTCTTTGCAGTCGCAGGACTTTTTTCGCCTTTCAATGCCTCCAATCCTGCCGTTCAACGCTTTGCGTTTGCTCTTCGGTAAGCCGTAATCCACCAAAGTGTGCTGCGTTTCGATTTTCAGAGCGTGGCGTGCTAAGTTGTTTTTCATTTGTATTTCTCCCTTATTTGCAGGGCTTTGGTTGCAAGTTGCCAGCAGTTCTCAATGTCGTCCTCGGTGACGGCATCCCGCGCTGCCATGCCAGATAGCAACGAGAGGAAGATTACGTCCTTCATCGACATTCCGGAGTTGGGGCGCACGTTGAAGCGTGTATCTCCACGAATAGGAAACGCTGAGTGGTTCACAGGACGCGACTTGTCCATAATTCAACTGCCTCCTCAATGGTTACTTGTGGTTTTAGAATCCTGCGATTCACAGTGTTGTGAAAGTCAACGCCCCACTGGAAAAACGATTCAAAGTCCGGCGGGTTTAAGGTTATGTACTTGTCGAAGTGCTCTTTGCACGGGCACTCGCCAAAGGGGAGCGTGCTGCGCCAGTGCTCAAACCATTGGTACGCGAGCAGCGCGGGTGGGCGTCGTATCGAGAACAGGTGCAGTTCGGCCCAAAACTTCGACCCATGACGCGAGAGATTATGGCTTGCAACGTCCTCATGCTCAAACCGCTCCATCTCGTCAACGCTCACGCCAAAAAGCTCAATGCACTGCGCGATAGAGCGACTGTCCTTCGGTGGGTTCGCGCTGATTTGCAGCAACTTGGCTGCGACCGCTGCACAGAACACATCGGTGCCAACGGAGCGGTCTGGAATCAGAATCTCCAGCCCGCTCGCGAGCAAACGTACTTGTATTTCCGGCACGTCTGCCACTTTCGCAACTAACCAGCGGCTATTCTTCATCTTCTTCTTCATCCTCCTCCGGAGCCGCTTCTTCTTCTTTGCCTAGACCCAATTTTTCGCGCAACTGTTCGATGGTCATTTGCAGCGATTTGTTTGGGTTCTCCACCCCTGTAATGGCCTTTTCCCTAGCCTCATCCAGCAGCCTGTACTTCTCGACCTTTTTAGTCCCTGCGACCTTACGGTTGACCTCGTAGAGCGTTCCAGAAGCCATCGCGTACAACGCAGCCAACGCACCGTGCGAATAATCGGCTTGTTTTGCTCCTCCGCCAGCGGCTCCATACAATGCAAACAACTCCTTTTCGCTGAACCACAACGACGCTTGTATGTCCGCGATTGTCAAATCCAAGCCCTTCTCCTTGAGCAGCCTTTGAGCTTCGCGAACGACCTTTGTTTGGAAAACACGTTCTGAGGAGCCGCGAGGTGCGGCAATCGGCATCGTGAGGCTTTCCGAAAGGTTTTTTGCGGCTTTGTTTAAAACTGTCTTTTGTTTAAACCCGCCAGTTTTGAACACTTTGTAAAGCTCCGCTGCAACCCCAATCATTGTTTCTGGCGAGCTTATAAGAGCGTCGAAGTCCTTCTGGTCTTTCAGCTTAGGCAATGCGCCAAGTTGTGCTGTGAGGCTTGACACTTCCTCCTTTGCTTCTTCAAGCGCGTCTTGCTCTTTTTTGGTGGTTACGCCTTCAGCTTTAAGTTTTGCCAGCAACTTTTTCGCGGCCTTTAAGTTGTTGTCGAGGTCGGTCAGGTTTTTTGTGTACTCGCCGCTCTCCCAGAGACGAGTCATCTCATCGTCCAGTCGCTTGTACTGCTTTTCAAGTGTGGCTGGGTCATACTTAAATGCTCGACCAAGCAATCGATTCCAAGTTCTTGAGTACCAAAGGTCTGCTGTCAACGTGTCGTAGTTGCCGTGCAGGTTGTTAATGAAGCTCCCGATTTTCGGCCCAAAAACAAAGAAGCCTGTGACCTCTTGGTCTTTCGACCCAGTCAATTCCAGCGGCTCGTTTTTCCAACGGAATCGCTTGTCGTTCTTGAATATATCCTCCCACTCACGAATCGTTTTGGTTTCATTAAAAACCTTTCCAAGCTCTTCTGCGCCAACATTTTTTAACAGGTGCTCTGCCTTTCTGATATTCTCTTCAATCGCCACCGTTTTGTCTCCAAAGCTACCTTGCAGGTCTTTTACTGCATTGCTTAACGTGCTGCCGTTAAGGTACATCATCATCACCCTAACTGCCATTTTTGCATTCTCAAAGACGTTATTGCCTTGAGAGGTCGAGCCTAGAACGATGTCGAAAATCAACGCTTTTTCTTTGTCGTATTCCGCCGAATCCTTGTCGAGGAAACGGAATTTGTTCATTTGCCCAAGCTCCGCGATGATGGGATAGGCATACTGCTTTTTCATTTTGTCGATGACGGTCGAATACCATCCGACTGCCGTCATCGCCGCTCCGCCTTTTTTAGCTCGCTCGACCTGCCCTTCGACTTCATCCGCGATGGCAGTTGACAGAATCTTCAGAGCTTTGTCTGAGCGGTCTGTTGGGGAGATGACTCCAGCCCGTTGCGTGCGGCTTTCGAGCTTTTCAATCATCTCGTTGACACTCAACTTGTAAACGAGGCTCCCGTTTTTATCGAGGGTTGGTTTTGCACCTAGCAAATCCGGAGACTCAAAAAGTTCTCGCGTGGAAATGTCCAACCCGCTCTTTGGATACAGCGCGTTGATAACTGACTCTACTGTTGGGTCGGATAGTCCAAATCGTTTTTGCCAGTCTTTGAATCTGAATTCGTATCCTGCTTTTGTGACGGCTTTTGCGTAGGGGATAAAAACTGAATCGAGTAGTCGTTGAAAAAGGGGCTGGTTTCCGACAGTCTCGGATAAACTTTTCTCTGCCGTTCCGGCTCCGGCTTTTGCGAATGCTGAGGTTGTTTCATTGTAGTCTGAGTATACGGGGCTTTCTTCAATTAAGGCTGAATTAGGGTCAATGAGTTGGCGTAAATCTTCAAGTTTTGCCTCAAACCCAGCTTGGTTGTCACCAAAGTACATGAGCTTAAAGCCTTCACCTGTAGGTATAAACGTCCAATCGATTGTCGATGTTTTGCCACCTCCCTCGTCAACCTGCCAATTTTTAGCCTTCCGCATTATTTCGCGGGCTTTCTTTTGCGGTATTGGCGTCGGAGAATAAACGTAGTATTGGGTTGATTCTTTTGAAGTTTTCTCCCCAGTGGTTGCACGGGGCAAATAAACAATGCGAGCATCCTGCGCTAATGCGAAACCTAAAGCGTCTCCCAGCTTCATCACTTGCTCGTCAAGCTCCGGCGTTCGCTGCGTGTTTTCCGGCAACCGCAAGATGATGTTTTGTTCAGACTGACCTTGCCAAGTACCATGACTCGGAATGACTTGAATTTTCTCCCCAATGGTTTTTCCAAAGTAATCAATCAGAAAACCTCTGAATTTCGTTGAGTTAAAAATCTTCTTAACGTCGCGGGATATATCTTCTTGCGAAACATTTTTTATCGGCAAAGAAAATGGAGGAGGAATCAACCCACGCTCGTACTGCTCCTTAAACTGAGGAGTCATTTTCTTTGTAACCAGCTTGCCGATATCGTCTTGAGTAACAAACGACGCATCTACTGAGAAGACTACGTTATCAAGATATTTTGTAAGGTCTTCGTTTTCAGCCTCGTACCTTTCAATCGCTTTAGCGTCAGGTTCGGCCTTTTGACGCTCAAGGTTTGCCGCTTGCGCCAGCGCGACTGAGCGGTCAGCGATTGTGTCAATGAGTCCCTTTTGCGAGGTTCTCCATTTCTCTCTCGCCTCACCAATTTTCTTTGAGTTGCTCTGGATGGCTTCTTGGTCGTTGTCCTCGATGGCTTTATCCAGTTTCTTTTGAGCGTCTTTTTCTTTCGTTAATGCGGATTTTACCGCTTTTGATAGGTCAAGAGCTTTCGATGAAAACCTAAATAGCTCATCGTTTTTGTGCATCTGCGCCAAACGGTTGGCCTTGAATCCAAACTCACCAGCTTTTGCGCCAAGAACAATGCTGTATTGCTCTGTGTCTGACTTATTTATGTCAGTAGTGACGCTTGGGAGAAACTGCACTCCAAAGCGTTCTGAAGGAGGCACTACGTTTCCTTCATCGTTGTAAATGACAGGGTCGTGAATCGGTCGGGTTTTGATAACGCCAGCAGCAGCAGGAGCGTCATATTCCTCAATCCTTTCGACATCCAACATTGGATATCCAATTTTAAAGCCTTTAAACCCATACTCTCCGCCATCGACGAGATGTTTGTTGAAGTCGGCATCGAAGTCAGCTTTTGTTTCGTATCGAATAGGCTCGCCAACAGTGACATATCCAACGACTTTCGCTTTTCCTTTTCCTGTTCTAACAATCCCAGCCCTCTCTCCAACAAGGCTTGCTAGAGCGTTGTTTTCCCCGTCTCTTGTCTCAATCGTTTTTTCACCACTTAAAATTTGCTCAGTGAATGGCTGCTCGGAATCGTTGACGTTAAAGCCAACCGCAGGGATGCCAGCGGCTTTTGCCGCTTCTTCTATCAAACGTCCAGCCGTTTTTGTGTCATTTGTTTCAACAGCTTTGCGGTACTCTTCGTCCCGACGACTTACGTCTTCTGGGAGGAACTGCGCTCCAGTGCGCTCCGGAGCAACCACTCGCGCCCACCCGTAGACTGGGTGCTCCTTCCCGCCGCTGGTTTTGATGCGACCAACTTCCGGCCCGAATACAACGTCACCGTTGCCCGTGGGGCGCAGTCTCGGCTCATTCGGTTTGGCTGGGTACGACTGCAACACCGCACCGTTTTCAAATGTCAAGTCGAGCGTATAAGCGTGTTTGTCATCCCTGTCCTTAAACAAACCGCTGCCCTCTACGGAAATGAGCGTTTCTGTTTTTGGCGGATTTTCGGAAGTCCATTCCCATCCAGCATTTTTCTTGAACAGGTTGCTGCGGCGGATGTTGCCAAGGTTCGCAGTGCTCGGAAGAACGTCGTCAACCGCTGTCATCTTCGGCTTTCCGTCGCTCACCGAAATGCCAGTGGATGCGACGGGGCGATTCGTAATGTCCTCGCCAGTAACGCTATCAAAAAATCTTCCTCCGGCGACGTACTCGGTCACGTTGAATTTCTCAGTCCAGCTTGGTCTGCCCGCAAACCTACGGATTTTGCCCGTCCGCACGTCGAGCCTGTTGTCGGTCTCAGAGCCAAAAAACCGCTCTGGGACGACAGCCACCGACCGCTCCGGCAGAAACTGCACCGTGCCAAACCGCTCTGCGTCTTTGAGCAGTTGGTCAGGCAGTTCAACGCGCCAGCCCTCAGCGGTTGGCTCGGCCTTCCCGCCCCATTGCGCGAGGTAAGCGTCAATCGCGCTTGGTGATTCAGCCGACGACCATTCGATGGCTTTGTTGCCGTCGCGGATTGCGGCGTTGAGCGCGACTTTGAATTCGGGGACTCCAACAGCGCGTTCGGAAGGCACCCCAGCCTCGTCAGCGCGTGCGGTTTCGAGCGTTGCGAGTGTTCGCCGCGCTTCCTGTTCCGACGCGAATTCAAAGGCATTCTGCTGCCCGTCGAGCAACAGTTCGTTGCGCTTCAAAAGCAACGGCTTGTTGCGCTCGTCAAGGACAACAAACTTCCCATCCTCGTTCCGCACAATGTTCGCGCTCGTTGGCGTTTCGAGCGACTCAGGCTCGACCGACCGGATAACAGACGCATTGCCGTTGTCTTCGACCCGAATAAGTACCTGCTCGCCATTGGAATCGGTGATACTGGCCTTGAACGATGGAGCTTGTGACGACTCATAAACCTGTACAGCAGAGGCATTTTGCAACTCGCGCTGACGGTCATTTTGCATTGCGCTCACAAGCGCGTCGCGGGACACATAGCCCTCCGCATCAGTCGCATCGGCCATCGCAGCGTTAATGCCGCGCAGCTTTATTTCCTGCTCGGTTATGCCGCTCTGCGTGAGCATTTTAACAATCTGCTCCGGCGTTGCTCTTCGCGGCACCCCAGCCAGCGCGTCCTCTGTTTTTGCAAAGCGTTTTTCCTCAGTGCTTTCTGTTGATGGTAAAAAGTTTACGCCAGCCTTATAGCCTTTTTCGCCAAGAGCCTCCTTGATATCAAATTGTTGCTCTCTGCTTTGAAGGACAAGCGTTTCTGGAGCAAAAGTGACATAGTTGAATCCGCTAGTTGGATACTTTATAGGAAGGTTGTTTGCTCTTTGGTAAGCTGAAATAAGGCTCTGTGGTGGCGTGTTGTATTTTATGCCCTCAATCCCAAGTAAGTTTAGCAATCGCGAAGCAAATTCCTGAGAACCCATTTGGTTTTGCGCTACCAGAAAATCCGCTGCTTTATCTATTTGTCTAGCGTTTTTAAATAACTTAGTTGCGCCGCCATTGATTCCTTGAATTACCTCTTGCTTTATAAACCCTGCAATATTATCCGAGTTTTCAACAATTGTTAAATACACTTGCAACCCAGTCAGGTCGTCAGTGTCCATGTAATCAAGGTCTGCATTATAATAAAACATATGAGTCAATTTTATTGACTCATTTAATGCATCGAATAGCTTATTTACGTTTTCTCTTAGCTCTGGAGGTTGATTATCTATCCGCTGGTTTGCGTCCAGATATCGCTCTTCATTTTTAACCTTAAATTCGTATATAAATCCTGATTTATTTCTTAGTTTTTCAGCAAGTTCATTTGCGTCGCTTTCTTTTAAGCCCTTGGCAATTACCTGTCTTTCAGTGCCATTGTGCTTTCCGAGTATGTCAAACAGTCCGGTTGCGTCGTTTCCAATAACACTTATTCTTTCGCCTCCCTTTTTTTGATACGACTCCGGAACAGCGTCCATTGTGGAAGAATAAAACCCCCACCCGTAAGCAAGACCAAATGCTTTTCCGGCATATCTACGCACATCCGGTTTTTCAAATTCATTTGCCGACCAATGCCGACCAATGATGTCGGGCAGAAAATGAAGTCCCGCGCTCGTTGCAACGCCATTCTTTGCGACAATGCGGTCAAGGTTCTCTGGAGGCTTACCGACGTTATTCTCTGCGAATGAAGGCTCAACAGGAGCCTCCTGCGCTCTAGCTCTTTGAGCGGGACGAGTGCGAATGGATTGCGGGGTTGCAGGGTCGCTATACAGCGTCTGCGCCCCATCTCCGGATGCAGCGGATGCGAGTTCGGCGTAAAGCACTGGCCCATAGCCCTGATTGCGGAACTCTGGCGAAACTGCTGCGTAAATGACGTTT
>Ga0129333_10001781_pt1 | contig 19748 bp, 23 predicted proteins | sample CPB6_08_DNA_FD_94474 | JGI IMG/M metagenome (GOLD analysis project Ga0129333, IMG submission 94474) | Freshwater to marine salinity gradient microbial communities from Chesapeake Bay, USA - CPBay_Sum_0.6_0.8_DNA | ecosystem: Environmental > Aquatic > Marine > Coastal | place: USA: Chesapeake... | reverse complement strand
TTTCTACCCCATAACGCTCCGTCATAATCGGCCAAGTGTGGTCGCGTTCTACGATATCATTCAAAACCCCGAAAGAGTCGGGCTGCGCCTTTTTTGTCATGCGGTTACGGGTCGTACTGCTTCACGAATTAAAGGCGTAACATTGTTTGTCACGCCTGGTTTTGGCAGGGCGACGCCGATGAGGCAGTCGCGCGTAAGGATCTCGGCGAGTTGATCTTCCGTCCAGCCCTCTGTGCCGGCCGGTCGCAGTGGCATCACCATGAAGCGATGTTTCTGATTAGAATCCTCAACTCTTACCTCAACGCCATCAGGTAATTGTAACCCAAATTCAGATAAAACTTGGCGTGGCCAGCGTACAATGCGGCGCCGATAATTTGGCGTGCGATACCATTCCGGAGAATTTCCAAGGATAGGGCGGGGATAACAAGAACACAGCGCGCAGACGATCACATGGTGTAAGGTCGGCGTATCCTCGAGAATTTTGAAAGCCATAAAGTCGCTAGGCGCGCCAAAACCTGTTGGATGAAGCCAGTCTACGCCGACTTCTTTACAGGCCTTTATAGCATCAGTAAGCGCTAGTTTTTTGAACTCCGGATCAAGCCACGCTTTTGCAACTAATCGCGCTGCAGGCGTAGGGCCGATCTGCTCTGCATATTCAGTGAACACGCGATGTTCCTGAGCTGTGAACAGCCCTTTCTCGATGCACAATTCACGCAATGCGATTTCTAGAACTTCAAAATCGGTAATCTCATCAACCATTGGCTTATGCGCATGGTCATGATCGTGGTCATGGTCATGGTCATGGTCAGAATTAGACATTGACAGCCTCCAGCCAGCGTTCCGGCAGCTCTGTTTGCAACGTATCGTTGTTTGGTCCTGTATAATTGTCCCAAAGATCGGACTGCCTAAAGCGGACGATATAAAACCACTCTGACTTTGCGTCCTCGCGATCCCAGGTTTCATCTTCAGGAGCCGGGCTCTCATAGGCGACTTCAGCGATAATGCCTTCAGCTCCGCGCACATATTCTGGCGTTCTTGTGTAGAACATTGCGGGTAAATCGCGAACGCGGATGCGATCGCCAAGTTTAAATTTTGCTGGATCGGCTGTCCCGGCGAAGACCGGCGGATCGCCAAGTCCAACTGCCTTAATATGGAATTGGTTACGTTTCACGTCTTTACCGTCGCCTGCAAATTTAGGCGCAGCTTCAGGACGCAGCCCATTGAGCGGACCAGGATAGCGACTTTTTACTTCGACGAGCCGATCTGTGAGCTCAGCCCAATCAATATGTTTCTTTTCGATCAATAGGCGTCCCACCGACCACAACCAGCGGGCATAATAGGGTAGGCCAAGATAAATGGATCGACCCACATCGACATTGCCAATACGACGTCGCTCTTCAGTGACCCAGATCCCGCGCCAAGCAAGAACTTCGCAGAGCACATAGGTCATCAGTTCCCATTGCTCTTCTTCTTTATTCTCATAAGGGTGGGGGTAGTCTAATTCTCCGCCAACGTCATGCGGCGTTTTCATATAGGCGAGCCAGTGACTGTGGCTTATCTCATCAGGCGTCGGCCATTCTGGGACTTCGGGGTAGACAGTTTTGAGCCGGGAAACTAGGGCTAGCTGCTCAGCGCGTTCTGCAGCAGTGCTCATCGGCATACCTCCGTTTACGGTTCAAGGCTGTATTTAATTTCAGCCGGTTCGCCTAGTCGGGTGATTGTATAAACACACATAAATCTATTTGATGCGACTAAACCCTTTAAAAATTCTTAGGTCAAGTCGGACGAACTTTATACATCCTATTCTCCTATTATCTTCTCCATGCTTATGATTAAAGAGGTCTTTTTTAAAATCAAGATTATTGTTTTTTGGGAAAAAAATTCAGTCATTTATTATAAGTTTTGGGTAGAGCTTGCCGATTTGATTGGCTCTTTAGGATCCTGTTGCTCTGCAACAATCTTTCAAAATCGCAGCCCGTTTTGTCCTTTAAAATTGAATTATCTTCTGAGAGTCTGGATCTTTCTATCGTAGGTGACTGGTAGAGCTATTTTCACTGAACTGCGCCGGAGGACAGAAGCTCCTGCCGCTCTCATAGGCTTCATGTTTCAAGTGAGAATTAGGGAAGGAGTCCTACTTGAAACTTTTATCGAAAGCTGTGAAAAGACGCTTAGATTATATGTGACCTGTCGCCATCTTGAGGTTTGGGTTCTTTTATAATTCAACTAGGCCGCCGTTGGGGCGGAAGGGAGCTGGCCATGCGCCTTAATTTAACGGCTGCAAAAACGAAAACAATACAAGCTGCTAAGATTGAAACTTTAAAAGCCGCTAGTCTTGCCTTTCTCTTTGGCCTCCTGTTGATTTACGGAATCGGCTTTTCACATATTGAAGCCGTCCATGACGCGGCGCATGATTCTCGCCATGCGCTTTCATTCCCTTGTCACTAGGCAATAAATGCACGTGAGTTGATTACTCTTAAATTGAGCAAGCTCAGCCTGCTGAGACGGTAGCTATGAATTCTTTGCTTTATCGCTCATTAAGGGTCGCGGTAACAAGCCAGGCTTGAGCGGGCGCATAGACGCCTTTGGGTGAAGAGAATTCTTGTAATTTTTGTGTCAGCTCATATTGAATTGCTGCTTTGTCTGATCGCAAGTCTTCGTTAAGAGATTGAGCGATACTTAAAGATTTCAGGAGAAATTGTGCAGCCTCTTGCGGGGTGTTTCCATGTCGACCTATTGAGATTTTTCCGATCCAAGGATTGACCGTAATACTCCCAAAATCAGCACAGCTCAGAATTTCAGTAATATAATCTGTTTCTGCAAAGGCAAATGGTCCGGGCGCACGTGGTTCTAAACTCGGTAATTCAATATAGTTTGCGATGATCTCTCGTATGGAAAGCATCCAAATATTATGCTGCACTGCAGACCAGCAGGAGAAGGCAACTCTTCCGCCAGGTTTGAGTGAATCGCGTAGATGAAGAAATGCAGTTTTAGGATCTTTAAAAAACATGACGCCAAAGCGCGAAAAAAGACTATCTGCGAAGGATTTAGGGAGTGCGATTCTTGCGGCGTCGCCAGCTAAAAAACTCACATTGTTTAACTGCGCCTGAATGACCCTTTTGCGACATTCAGCAATGAGATCATCAGAAATATCGATGCCTAGGACGAGGCCGGTATTGCCTACCTGTTGACCCAGACTCAACGTTGTGGCGCCAGCGCCACAGCCAATATCGATAAAATTTTCACCCGGATGAACCTTAGCGCAGTCAAGCAGCGCCTGGCCAATTGGCTGAATCATTTCTTCAAAATCATTGATGTTTTCGAGCCATCTCTGGCCACCCTTGCCTGACCAGTGTTGTTCTTGGGTTTCAGGCGTGTTTTTAGAACATGACATGAAATTGGCTCTATAAAGATAAGTATATTTTTTGTGTAAATAGGGCGGGTCGTATAAAAATCAAAATTTCTGTTAGGATCCAGGCAAATAAAAATTGTGAATGCGAGAAATTCTTTTGTGTCTATTTTATCTAGCGCCATTTCTAAAAAACTTTAGCAAAGGCCGCAGCGCCTGTCGAAACGACAATAGTTTTTTGTCGCACAGAATTTTTATTGGGGTTAGATGATTTTATTTTCCGAAGCGATGAAGGCTCTGCTTTTATATCGTGCTCGTCTACGAATAATCTTTCAATCTGCTTGATGGAATCTATAACGCGTTTATTCATTAAGGCATAATAAACATTCTTGGCCTCTCGACGATTGGCGATAAGATTTGCGTGACGCAATTCGGCAAGTTGTTGGCTGAGCGCAGGCTGACCAATCTGAGTCGCTTCATCAATTTCTCCAACTGTCTTTTCTCCATGAGCGAGAAAAGAAAGGATCATCAATCTTTGAGGCTGCGCATAATTTTTCATCATGTCGGCTGCTGTGCGCGCTTTTGATTTAGACTGATAAATCATTTGTTATCTTTCATTAATTTATAAAACCAATCATGGCCTGCTGAGGGTAAAAATGCAGTTGATAGAGTTTGTTCGGGTGGCGCCAGAACATCTTTGCCCGGCCGCCATCCCTCCGGCGTAAAGACTTTTCCGGAAGCGGTCTTTCGTAAAGCCGTCAGGATACGAATAATTTCATCGACCGAGCGGCCGACAGAGAGGGGATACCAAGTGATCGCGCGGATCACCCCTTCGGGGTCTATGAAATAACTTGCGCGCATGGCGGAGGAATCTGATGAGTCGTCATCAATCATTCCATAAGCCTGCCCGACCGCCATCGAGGGATCTTCAACAATGGGGAAATTAATTTTCACATCGAAGCTTTTTTGGATCGTTTGAATCCAGGCGACATGCGCATAGAGGCTATCAACGGAAAGTCCCAGCAAAGCGCAGTCGAGGCGATCAAATTCCTCTTGCGCGCGCGCCAGCGCCACAAATTCGCTCGTGCAGACAGGGGTAAAGTCGGCAGGATGTGAAAAGAAAACCAACCAGCGGCCGCGATAGTCTTCGAGGCTGCGCTCGCCCTGCGTGGTCCGAGCGCGAAAATTTGGCGCGAGATCGCCGATTTTCAATGACTTGTGGTCATTAGAGAATATGCCAGCGTCCATACCAGGCTCCGTTGGGGCTGCATTCTTGACTTTCGTCGACTTTTAAGTTACATAGTTACATAGCTTATGAAAGTCAATAAAAATTTGAGGTTAGTGATGCGTGACATCAATCTTGCAGCCGCCGCTGATCAGATCCGCCAATGTTTGGCGTCACAAAATTCTCGGCCGGTTGTAAAAAGCTTTTTTGATGAAGCTACCTTTACCGCAACACACGTCGCGCACGATCCAATAACGCTAAATGCGGTCATTATTGATAGCGTTTTAGATTTTGACTCTTCTTCAGGCCGCACTGCTAAAAAATCGGCAGACGCAGTCATTTCTTATGTGCGCGAAAAAAATCTGACAATCGAGTGGCATCTCGAGACGCATGCGCATGCCGATCATCTCTCAGCAGCGCCTTACTTACAAGAAGTATTGGGCGGTAAACTTGCAATTGGCGAACAGATTAAGACTGTCCAACAGGTCTTTGGTAAAATCTTCAATTTTGGCCCTGAATTCGCCAGGGATGGGTCGCAATTTGATCGGCTCTTTTCCGATGGCGATCAATTTTATCTGGGTAATATACCCGTCATTTGTCTTCATGTTCCAGGTCATACACCCGCAGATCTCGCTTATATCATAGGTGATTGCGCCTTCATAGGGGATACGCTGTTCATGCCAGATTATGGTACGGCGCGTGCAGATTTCCCGGGCGGGGATGCGCGTCAGCTTTTTCAATCCATTCGCCGGTTATTGGCCTTACCAGAAGAAACTAAAATCTATCTTTGTCATGATTACAAAGCGCCGCAGCGGGATCGATTTGTCTGGGAAACAACGATTGGCGCACAAAAGCGGGCGAATGTGCATGTCCATGATGGCGTCAATGAAGATGATTTTGTTGATATGAGAAATAAGCGGGATGCAACGCTCGATTTACCAACGCTCATTCTTCCCTCTGTCCAAATCAATGTTCGAGGTGGCCATCTTCCTCCGGCGGAAGAAAATGGCGTAAGATATCTCAAGCTTCCGCTGGATCTTCTATGATGGAGATCTGGAATCGCGCTCAGCCGCTACAAGGCTTCACTGGCGGCATGATGATTGGAGCGGCCTGTGCGCTCATGTTGGTGTTACTAGGAAGGATTGCCGGCGTGAGTGGATTGCTAGCCCGCGCCCTTAAATTGACGTATCCACCCGCCCTCGATCCTCTAGCGCTCGTCTTTATTTTGGGGCTAACGCTTGGAGGATTATTTATTAATCAAATCATCGGATCTGTTGAGGTCATTTATCCAAATGAAGATTTGATTTTGATATCAGCAGGTTTACTCGTTGGCTTTGGCGCACGATTAGGTTCGGGATGTACGAGCGGTCATGGCGTTTGTGGTCTGTCACGGCTGTCGCTACGTTCGATATTTGCGACTGGTATTTTTATGCTTAGTGGTTTTGTAACTGTCGCCCTTATGCGTAGCCTTGGGCTTTCATCATGAAGCTGAACTACGTCGCTTCTTTCATCTCGGGTCTGTTATTTGGAGCAGGCCTAGTTGTTTCTGGAATGGCCAATCCGCAACGCGTTCGGGGTTTTTTGGATATTGGCGGTGCATTTGATCCAACGCTTGCCTTTGTCATGATGGGCGCTCTCTTGATTATGGCTTTAGCCTGGCGCACACAAAAAAAATTATCCCATCCATTATTTTCTACAAGCTTTGAGATCCCAAAGACTATGCCGGTTGATTGGCGTCTCATAAGCGGCGCGATCCTTTTTGGCGTTGGTTGGGGACTAGCTGGATTATGTCCAGGTCCAGCGCTTGTTGGTCTCGTCTTAGCCCCCAAAAAAGCCATTCTTTTTGTTGGCGCGATGATTTTAGGGATGGGACTTTATCGCTGGGTTGAACAGCGGCTTTTCTCAAAAAGCCTAAATCAAAATTAAAAAAATTAAGGAGTAGGGATGATGAGCGTTTCTGATGAGGCTTTAAAACAAAATACTTATGATATTGTTATCGTAGGCGGTGGAGCTGGCGGCGTTGCTGTCGCCGCAAGTCTGTTAAAACGTCGACCTAAACTTGCTATCGCAATTATAGAACCTGAAGAAATTCATTATTACCAGCCTGGCTTTACTCTAGTTGGCGCAGGTGTTTTCACGCCCGATGCTGTCTGGCATCCAATGGAGAAAATTCTCCCAAAAAAAGCAACCTGGATTAAACATGCTGTTGTTGAATTTGCGCCAGAAAAAAATGAAGTCATTCTCTCAGATGGCGGACACGTAAAGTATCATATGCTGGTGGCTTCTCCTGGCATTAAATTAAATTGGGCTGGCGTTAAGGGCTTAAATGAGACCTTAGGCCGCAATGGCGTAACATCTAACTACCTGCCCCATCTTGCGCCGTACACGCATGAAATGGCGGATAGTCTGAGAGGGGGGCGCGCGCTCTTCACACAGCCGCCGATGCCAATTAAATGTGCCGGCGCGCCGCAAAAGGCCATGTATCTTTCCTGTGATAACTGGCGTCGTCGTGGCGTGCTATCGAATATAAAAGTCGAATTTCACACGGCTGGAAATGTGCTTTTTGGCGTTCCGGCCTATGTGCCGGCGTTAATGAAATATATTGAAGCCTACGGCGTTTCATTAAATCTTGAATCGAAACTTGTCGCTGTTGATGGTGAAGCGCGAATTGCCTCCTTTGAGCGTAAAAATGAGCACGGCGCTTCTGAGGTGATACAATACGAATTTGATATGCTGCATGCGGTTCCTCCGCAAACAGCTCCGGATTTTGTCGCCAAAAGTCCCTTAGCCGGTGAAACGGGATTTATCAGCGTTGATCAGGACACCCTACAACATACGAAATATCCAAACGTCTTTGCTCTGGGTGACGCAACTACAACGCCAAATGCAAAGACAGCAGCTGCTGCGCGAAAACAAGCGCCTGCTGTAGCCATTAATGTGATTTCAGTATTAGAAGGGAACGCGCCGACTGTCGCTTATGACGGCTATGGCTCCTGTCCCCTAACAGTAGAGCGCGGTAAGATTGTCTTAGCTGAATTTGGCTATGGCGGAAAATTATTACCAAGTTTTCCAAAATGGTTGCTTGATGGTACGCAACCCACTCGAGCAGCGTGGTTTTTAAAAGATCGGATGTTGCCAGCAATTTATTGGCATTTCATGCTTAAAGGTCGTGAATATCTCGCCAAGCCGCATATCTATAATAAGAAAACTGGCGAGGCGGTTCAGTGAGTATAGAGAGCCTTTTGCCAATGGCTCTGGCGCCATACGCGCCAGGTCTCATCAGCGGCGGACTTGTTGGGTTTACCCTAGGCCTTGTCGGTGGTGGAGGATCAATCCTTGCTGTGCCGCTGATGGTCTATTTCGTTGGCGTTAAAGATCCGCATATCGCGATTGGCACAAGCGCTTTTGCTGTTGCGCTCAATGCTTTGGCGAATCTAGTTCCGCATGCGCGCGCTGGAAATGTTAAATGGCGCTGTGGCGGCATCTACGCTTCTTCTGGCGTGATCGGAGCGCTTGTAGGATCTACTTTGGGCAAGGCGTTTGATGGACAAAAACTGCTTTTTCTATTTGCTTTGATTATGATTATTGTAGGTCTAATCATGCTCAAAGGTCGCGGTAATCAAGGTGATCCTGGTGTTGAATGCACTGTCGCTAAAGCGCCAAAAGTATTAAGTTATGGCTTTAGCACAGGACTTTTTTCTGGTTTTTTTGGGATTGGCGGCGGTTTTTTGATTGTGCCTGGTCTTGTTGGTTCTACAGGCATGCCTATCTTGAAAGCCGTCGGCACGTCGCTTGTGGCGGTGAGCGCATTTGGATTAACAACCGCATTTAATTACGCGGCCTCAAACTATGTTGATTGGAGCCTGGCGGTTATTTTTATCCTTGGCGGCGTCATTGGTGGCTTATTCGGCGCGCACGCAGCAAAAAAACTCGCGAGTTACGGCAGTCTTCTGACAACAGTCTTTGCAAACCTCATCTTCTTTGTTGCTGGCTATATGATCGCAAAGACGGTTTTTGCTGTTTAATGCGCTTGAAGATGGAGCGCCGAGTACGCATTTAATAATCTCATCTCAAGAGAGGAACAATGCTCAAAAACTGGCAAGAGGAAATAAGGGACCTCTCTGGAGATATCAAGAATCTCAGAGCTGGCATTCCTGATGTGATGAAGGCATTCACAGCCATGGGCGCGTCAGCTGGCGCAAGTGGTGCATTGGATGCTAAAACTAAGGAATTAATTGCCTTGGCGATTGGCGTTGCAATCAGATGTGATGATTGTATCGCTTTTCATAGCAAGGGTGCAGTTCAGCATGGCGCCTCTCGTGAGGAAGTACTCGAGACACTATCCATGGCGATTTATATGGGCGCGGGTCCTTCCGTTATGTACGCGAGCCACGCCTTAGCGGCTTTTGACCAACTTCATGCGCCTGCCGCTGAATAAACAAATTTTCAAACGGAGGGCCTTATGCATTTTGTCATTTCCGCCACTTACGGGCCGACAGATCCAACGCGGGCAATGTTGCCTTATATTTTTGCAACTTCTGCATTGCAGGATGGAGATAAGGTAACGATGATGTTATTTGCCGATGCTGTTTACTCAGCTGTCGAAGGCGCGGGCATAAAACTTATCCCCGTTGGGCCGCCTAATCGATATGAAGAGGCGCTGAAACATCCAAATATGTTGCTGCTTGCATGCAAGCCCTGCCTCGAGGCTCGTGGCTTAGGGGAAGCGAAGCTCGACTCTCGTATTAAACTGGCAGGCATGAATGAATTTCACGCCGCTGCAAAATCACCGGATGCGCGCATCATTAATTTTTAAGCTGCATCAAGCCGCATATTTATGATTACTAAGGGAGAAATCATATGAAAAAGACATCATCATTTTTAGCCTATTCTGCAAGCGTATTAATTTTATGTGGGACCGGTCTTATGTTGGCGCATCCCGCTCGTGCGCAAGGCGAGATGGATCACAGTAAAATGCAAGGTTCAGCGCCTACGCAATGGGCGGATCCAGGCAAAGCGCAACCCAATACAATTGTTGATGGCATGGAAATTCGCGGCGGTAAAAATAGCATGGGCGGTGGCATGATGCCGGGAATGAATCATGGTGGCGGTTCGGGCGGCATGGACCATGGCGGAGGTCATGGTGGCGGCATGATGCAAAAAATGATTTGTGGCTTTGCCGAAAAGCTTGATGGCCGTTTGGCCTTCCTCAAGGCGGAACTTAAATTAACAGATCAGCAAAATGCCGCTTGGAATAGTTTTTCTGAAGCCTGGCGAGCTACGGCTCAGAAAGCGACTGCAAAATGCGAGGCGATGAGCGCTCATATGGGCATGAATCATGGTGAAGGGGTCATTGGAAAACTATCAATGATGGAAATGCACATGGTTGATCATCTAGAAGTAGTCCGCGCACAAAAGGCAGCGCTTGAGCCACTTTTCGCTGCCTTAGATGACACGCAGAAAAAAACAGCAAATGAGATCTTTGCCGATACGATGAAAGTCGGTATGCAAATGGGCGGTATGAAGCATGGCGGTGGTATGAAGCATTAATATGCTGCTTTACGGATTTTCGCGCGAAAAGCCTTCATCAAAAATTTCCGAGCTCGGCTAACAAAGGAAAAAGCGCCCTGCACCAGCTGGGGCGCTTTTTTTGAAATGCCTAGCAGGATTATTTACCCACGCCTGATACGCGCAGCTTAATAATCTTGTCCGGGCTAGCTGGTGGTTCCCCTCGCTTAACCTTATCGATATAGTCCATGCCAGAAACCACTTCGCCAATTACTGTATACTGCTCTTCGAGATAAGGCGCAGGCGCGAAGCAAATGAAAAATTGAGAATTTGCGCTATCATTATCAGGGCCGCGCGCCATGCCGACTGTGCCGCGAATAAATTTTTCCTTTGAGAATTCGGCAGGAATATTTGGCAGATCTGATTTGCCTCTGCCCGTTCCTGTTGGATCGCCAGTTTGCGCCATAAAGCCATCGATCACGCGGTGGAAAACGACATTGTCATAGAAGTGGCGGTTCGCTAGCGCTGTAATTTGCTCAACATGCTTGGGCGCAAGGTCAGGGCGTAATTTTATAACTGTTTTTCCATATTTTGTTTCAAGCGTCATTAAAACATCTGCAAATGCCGGGGAGGAAAAGAGCAACATTGCCAGGAGAGTAGTTATAAAGTGACGGCGTAAAATCTGCATTTTAACTCCTTTTGAGGTTACGCAAATTCGAGATAAATCTGGTCTATAGCAAGCCAGCGTTCTCCAAGTAATTGCACCCAGTTTTGTCATTTATTCTAGAGAGAATTGACCAACTTTGATGCGCTTTCGATCTGTTTAACATAAGTAAGATCAATACTTTTTGCGCTCAGCCTTTTGCATCATCCTGCCAGACAAGCCGATATAAATCAAAACGGCGGTCTCTGAGGTTGCGGACAGTGCCATTCCGTCTCGCCCAATCTAGATCTGACAGATCAAGATCAGCGACTGCAATGGTTTCTACATTTTCTGTCGCCTCAGCCGCTATACCATCTCTCGCGAAAGGAAAATCACAGGGCGTTAGAATACACGACTGAGCATATTGCACATCCATATTCTCAACCCCAGGCAAATTGCCAACATTGCCTGACAGAATAACATAGCACTGGTTTTCAATTGCCCGAGCCTGACAACAATAGCGCACTCTTAAATAGCCTTGACGATTGTCTGTACAAAAAGGCACAAAGAACAATTTTGCGCCTTCATCGGCAAGTCTGCGTGTGAGTTCAGGAAACTCGGAATCATAACAGACCAAAACGCCAATGGGTCCACAATCTGTGTCAATGGCGCGAATTTGATCTCCGCCCTTTATATTCCACCAATTTCTTTCATTTGGCGTCGGGTGGATTTTTTCTTGCGTATGAACGGTGCCATCGCGCAAGAAGACATAGGCGATGTTTCTAATTTCATTATCGGCAATCATAGTTGGATGCGATCCGCCAATAATATTAATATTATAGGACAGAGCCATTTCACTTAACGCTTCAACAAAAGGCTCGGTCCATTTAGTTAGTGTTTCAATTGCTTCAATCGGTCCTATGCGTTTTTTTTCTAGCGCTAAGAGCTGAAGCGTAAATAATTCCGGAAAGACTACAAAGTCTGATTTATAATCCGAGACAACATCTACAAAATATTCAATGTTAGAGATAAATTCATCAAAACTAGAGACGGCTCTCTGTTGGAATTGAACTGTCGCAACGCGCACCCAATCTTTTGGTCGGATTGCGCCTTTTACCGCGATACTGTCTTGATCGACATAAGGATTGCGCCAAACAAGATGCGCGGCATAACCAAGACTTTCCCGGTCGCTTGGTAGGTAATTTTTTAAAACACCAATCGGTTCAAATCCATTATTGATTTGGAAAGTAATAACTGGATCGCGAATCTTTTGCTCCTTTATTGCCTCAAGATAGGCGTCGGCTGTTTTATATTCCTTCATTTTCTTGGATAGTCCCGGCATGCGGCCGCCGAAAACAATGCCTTTAAGCTCTAATTCTTCAGCGAGCCGCTTGCGTGCTTCATACAGTCTTTGACCTATTCTTAAGCCCCGCCAGTCAGGGTCAACGCAGACTTCCATTCCATAGAGCCAGGGACCTGACGGGTCGTGGCGAGAGGCATAGCCGCCGCCAGTGATTTCCGCCCATTTATGTTTTGACAGCGCTGTCGCTTCGTCAATACGAAAGGTTGCGGCATAGCCAACAATCTTGCCGTCATAATCCGCAACAAATTGGCCTTGCTGAAAGACAGTCACTTGTCCCAGCAAATGGCCATTTGTATAGGGCGTCATATTGGGGTAGGCCCGGCGCATCATGGCGATAATGTCTGGAACATCGCTGCGCGTGGCGTGCCGAATTATAAGTTTTTCTGTAGATTTAGGTTTTTCGGCTTTATTCTTTTGTTTTTTCTGGATCGTCATCGGAATCTTGATCCTGCCTGAAATGAAGCGCCTGACGCCAACAAGGGGAAGATGTTAAGTCGAGCGGGAAAGCAGCCTAGTTGTTGCAAATTTTGGAGCGCGAGTAAAATTCTAGTACCTATCGAAGAGCCTATCAGTCTGTATGAGCGACAAATTATTTTTTAAGGCTTCTTTTTCTTGCTTCAATCTGCGAGAATTAATGTGAGCTAGCCCTTGATCTTTTGTGCTCTTTTGGTTTTTTTAAAAGGATTTTTTATGAACACGACTGAAATTTCATTTCCAACTCAGGCTTTTATCAATGGCGCATGGGTCCAGGCTGAGGGCGGTGAGACCTTCCCGGTCGAAAACCCTTCTAATGGCCAGGTTCTTGCGTATGTTCCCGATATGGGGCGGGCGGAAACGCGGCAGGCGATTGAGGCGGCTGCCGCAGCTTTGCCGCTTTGGCGTGAAAAATCTTCTCTAGAGCGGGCGGACATTTTACGCCGTATTGGCCAGCTAATGATGGCGGATCAAGAGCGCTTGGCGCGCCTCATGACATTGGAGCAAGGCAAACCTTTGGCTGAATCGCGCAGCGAGATCGCTTATGGCGCGAGTTATTTTGATTGGTTTGCTGATGAATGCCGCCGAGGTTACGGTGCGATAATTCCTGGGCCTTCAGATCGACGCCTGCTCGTTATTCAGCAACCAATTGGCGTCGTTGGCGCAATAACGCCCTGGAATTTTCCAAATGCAATGCTGGCGCGTAAAATGGCGGCGGCCTTGGCGGCGGGCTGCGCCGTAGTCGCTAAGCCTGCAGAGCTGACTCCCTTATCCGCTTTAGCACTTGCAGAAATTAGTCAACGCGCCGGCGCGCCGTCTGGAGTTTTTAACGTTGTCACCAGTAACAAGCCCGCCCTAGTTGGTTCTGAGCTGACGCATAATGCGCTTGTTCGTAAAATTACTTTTACTGGGTCAACTGAAGTGGGCCGAATCCTTCTCAAACAAGCCTCAGAACATATTCAGAAATGTTCGATGGAATTGGGCGGCAATGCACCGCTTATAGTCTTTGAGGATGCTGATTTAGATTGTGCTGTAGCAGGAGCGATAAAGGCTAAATATCGCAATGCTGGACAGGTTTGCATTGCTGCTAATCGATTTCTTGTTCATGCCTCTGTCACAAAAGCCTTTGCCGAAAAGCTCGCCAGAGCCTCAGCTGAGCTTAAAGTTGGCGATGGCTTGGAGGCAGGTATTGCGATTGGCCCGCTGATTGAACCGGCTGCAGTTGAGAAAGTGGAGCGTCATATTGCAGACGCGGTTACGCGTGGTGCCAAGATTTTAACAGGCGGAAAGCGTCATAAGCTCGGACGAACTTTCTTTGAACCGACAGTATTGATCGATGTTTCGCCAGAAGCGCTTATCTTCCACGAAGAGACTTTTGGGCCTGTCGCTCCGATTATTTCGTTCAACAGCGAAGAAGAGGGGCTAAAGCTTGCCAATGCGACGCCTTTTGGTCTGGCAAGTTATTTTTATAGTCAGGATGTCTCGAGAATATTTCGCATCGCAGAAAAACTTGAAAGCGGCATGGTTGGTGTAAATGAAACGACAATTTCGACTGCTGTAGCGCCTTTTGGCGGGGTTAAATATTCTGGATTAGGGCGCGAGGGGTCGCTTTATGGTATGGAAGAATATCTAGAGAAGAAATATATTTGCATAGGTGGGATGAATTAAGTCGTATCGAATATTTACTAGATATTTAAGCACCTCTAGATAGATGACTAAATTTATTTTCCATAATAATTCTCGCATTATTATTGCAATATATGTATAGCAACAGTATATTTAATGGTAAAATAAATCAGGTGTAAATTTTTCAAAATAAAATAAAACTATACTTTTTTTATTTAGGAATTGTTATTTCGGCATAGAAATAATAATTTTTTAAAATCAGAACTGTATTCTCGTAATCTAAGTATAAATTTTAAAAATAAGCTTCTTTGCTAATATATTTTTATTCATTAGCTATTCAGGTAGGAAATTGCATCATTCTCTTGTCTTCACTCTGGAGTCACTAGAGTGTTTAGGGAGAAAAGTGATGATTTCACGTTTATTTGCTCTTGTCTTTGGTATGATGGCTACTGCTTTCTTAGGCTTTAGTGGAGCTTTGGCTCAAGCGCCGGACGTTGCAGGAGCGGCAACAAACGTAGCGGCTCCAGCAGCAACTGCTGCAGATCATGCGAAGGGTGCGGTTGATCACGCCAAGGGAGCGATTGAGCAAGGCAAGGGAGCTGTTGATCACGCTAAATCAGCGCAAGAAGCTGTAAAAAAAGCGATACCTGAGAGTAAATAAATCATAGTGAGGGGGCTGAACGCCAGCCCCCTCTAACTATACAAATTTATTGTTGCAAACTCGATCTATTATTCAACGATGTTTTCGCGGTTAATGCTCTTTACGCAAATCTTACGGTCAAACGCTCTATAGAGACTGATAGCTTAGTCAGTAATGTCGTTTTTGCTTTTTGCTCGGGGCAGCTTGTGCTGTTTCGTCATAAAGGTCTGCAGGCGGTGCATCGAGTGTTTTAGTGTGGAGAGCGGGTTGATCGGCGTTTGGGTTGAGGGTATCGAGCGTTATATCCGGGATTTCCGTTCCGTTAGGCAGCACGCCGGTTTCCAGGAAGCCAAAGTCGTGTCGAGCGCCATAACCGCCATGACCTGGGTAGCCGGAGTAATCGCCATACTGCTGGGCGGAAAGAGGCGTTGCTACGATGAGCGCCGTGAGCATGATCTTAACTCTCATTGAAATGTCCTTAGTAACAGTCTGCATATTTAAAATTTACGAAGATCCTTGCTAGATATAGCTTTATTGAGCAAAGTTGCAACCTTCTTTATTCTTTCTTATGAGATACTGATAAATATGCTAATTTGATATTTTGTGGTTGTAATGAGAATTTATGAAGTTAACTCATGTATTTTTATTCATCTTGAGTGAAGATATTCAAAAATAGATCTGTAGTCTTAGCTTAATCAATTTAATGCCTCAGGTTTCTCATGGTGTCGCGATAGATAAGAGCTTTACTTTCTCTCAGTGCTTTTTTCTTGAAAATTTAAAAAAAATCTTTAGGTGAAGAGATCAAAAGGAGAGATTTAGATAATGAATTTATATCTAATCAGGACGTTGGCGGCAGTCGTCGCCTTATTTATTGTAACTCCTGTATTTGCAGTGAGTAAAATAAATACGCAATTGATATCCATTATCCGATCTGCGGGTTATAAGTGTCAGGAGCCTGTGACAGAAATAGAAGAGGAGCTTGCGTCTGCCCCACAGGAAAGAGCCTGGATCGTCGAGTGTAAAAATGCAGCCTATAAGGTTCTGCCACTTCCCCATTATAGTTATCACGTTGAGGTTTTAGAATTACCAGAATAAAAATGCGCTTTCGATTTATGCGTATCAAATAAAGAATAGAAAGATAGTTTTATGGATATATTGGAATTTAGTAAAGACTTTCCGCTACAGGTTTTTCCTCATGGAACTATTTTGCTCGAAGAAGGAAGTCGTAAAAATCTTCTCTATGTCCTCCTCGAAGGAAAAATTGAGATTTCAAAAGGTGCTGTTGCTTTAGCAAGTGTTGCGACAAGAGGAGCGCTTTTGGGTGAAATCTCACTCTTAACCGATATGCCACACAGTGCGACATGTCGATGTGTGGGCGAGGTTAAGGCCTATACAATCCCTGTTGACGCATCTTTTTTTGAAAAAAATCCAAATTTTCTATTATATATTGCCAAAGATCTTGCACGAAAATTAAATAAAGCGACCTTATCTCTGACGACAACATCAGAGAGTGGCGCGCCAAGAGATCCTTCTGAATTACGTCGTAAGACTGAGCAGATGGATGCGATTTTGAAAGAGCTCTATGAATAAATTTTTTTTATATTAGCGGAATGAAGGCTAAGTAACTGATTGCAAAAATTGATTTATTTAATTCCTAAAGAATAGGAATGAACTATAAGCTATCTTCGTTTAAAATATTCTCTGGGTGAGACCAGAAATCGACAAGATTTTTTGTGCCGAAACGAGAGATTGAGAATTCTGACAAATCAAATTCTTGCGTTCTCCCGGTTGTGATCAATTCAGAGATAAGTTCTCCAAAAGCGGGAGCATATTTAAGCGCCTGACCTCCGCCTAAACAGTGATATAGATTCTCAATTTGATCATCCTGACCCAAAATAAATTTAAGATCGGGCGTAATGTCAAAATATGAGACATAACCGCCGGCATAAAGCGGTTTGCCAATGGCTGGAAAACGATTGACGACCTTATCGCTGTAATGTTGCAACTGCGCGTAGGTAACCGCATAATTGCTTGCATCATAAATGATATCTGAGCCGAGCGGATTCATCAGGCTATAGCTAAAACTTGAAGAAATATGTGAAACGTTGCGTTTACGTGGCTGATGCATATGAAGGATAGATCCTCTCCATCGGCGAAAATATGCTCTATTTATAAAATCGGCAATAATTGGTAAATTAGTTGGAAGATCTGCCGCGCTTATAAGCCAATTAGCTGCATATACAGGTTCCAATGCGATGGGAATATCCAGACCAAGTTGAGCGAATAATCGAGGACTCCATCCGCCTGATGCGTTGATAACATGCGTGCAATTAATCTTACCTTTAGAGGTTATTACGCTGTTGATCTTGCCTGAATGATCCGTTGTGAAGCTCGTAACTTCAGTATGCTCTTTCACGTCAACTTTATTAAGAGACAGTGCTTGTTGCATAGCCTGTAATATGCCTGATGCCTCTAGTTGTAAGACGTCAGGTTCGAAATAATAGAGTTCATCTTCATCTAGACGTATCTGTCCTGAAGTAAGACTTTTGGCTTTCTTGTTATCGATTGGATAGAATTCAATGTGATTATCCTGCATCTTTTGTGCAAGTTGACGCCAAGCATTAGGCGTTTTTTGCTTATAACTATTTTTTCCAATCCATATTGCGCCTGTTTGGCTCAAAGGCGCGGTAACGCCCCATATATTTTTCAGTTCTTTCCAATATTGGGTTGATTTTTTTGCCACACGTGCTGCAATAGGCGAAGAATTTGCTGAACGCACAATGGCGCTGTGTCGAGAACTCAGCCCAGCTCCGAGAACAGCTTTTTCAATTAAGCAGATACGGTGGTAATCAGTTGTCTTAAGCGCTCGCGCCAAAGACACAGCGCAGGCGACGCCAAGACAACCGCCGCCAATGATCACAGTATGATAAGCGTCCTTCATAACCGCAGATTAGATTGCAATAGGATATAATTGGAAAGATATGAATAAGTGGCGCTGCGCCGCACAGGATCCAGGGTGATGAGGTCCTCGGCTTATAAAAATTTAGGCCAGTAATGGCGCCTTGCCTGCTTAAAATTGGTTCGCTACGCCTCTCAGTATACAATTATTGAGACAACGCCTCGAAGCTGAGAATTAAGGCTCCGAGGGAGAGTAGCTGTCATTCTCAAATAAATTCATTCACTTATCAGATTGGGACCTAGTCATGTCATGAGGTGTTTAAAGATGAAAAAAATAAATTTAACCTTGCGCCTGTGTTGACATTGCGGATTAGTCTGGGCTTTGCCACATTCAATTAAGCTGCACTGAGATTAGTCCCCTTGGTCCAGCTGTTGGGCGTCAGGCTTCTGATCATTTCGGAGGCCTGACGTTCCTTTTTATGACATTGTCGATCGACATAAGCCGATGAGTCTCTTCTGATCGCCTGGATTTCGGTGTTTATTTTACTGAAAAATGTTTAGGCCTCTCGCTCCTATAACTTTAAGAGTAATCAAACGATTATGTTGCGGGAAGCATATTCGTGTTATGTTTTGACTGGCCAGAATAAATTTTCACCATGACTTCTAAACTCGAGCAAACGATGTCCGCGATGGTTCTAGAAGAGCCCGGCGCGCAGCTCGTTTTTCAAAGCCTAGACCTTCCAATACCTGGAAAAAACGAGATACGGATTCTTATTGAAGCATGTGGCGTTTGCCGAACGGATTTGCATATTATGGATGGGGAATTAATCCATCCGCGTCTACCGCTAATTCTTGGGCATGAAATTGTTGGAAGAGTTGACGCGCTGGGGATAGAGGTAACAAATTTCTATCTTGGACAAAGGGTTGGCGTACCTTGGCTTGGCCATAGTTGCGGTCGTTGCGCTTATTGCCAAACAGCGCGTGAAAATCTTTGTGATGATCCTTTATTTACCGGTTATACGCGAGATGGCGGTTATGCAACGCATACTATTGCAGACGCGTCATATAGTTTTCCTTTGCCAGAAAATATTGCTCCTGAAAATCTAGCGCCATTGTTATGTGCAGGGTTAATTGGATGGCGTACGCTGAAATTAGCGGGTGACGTTCGGACAATTGGGATTTACGGTTTTGGCGCAGCAGCGCATATCGTCGCCCAAGTTGCGCTTCATAAAGGGATGCGGGTCCACGCCTTTGTCCGCCCAGGCGATGATGCAGCAGTCCAATTTGCCTTGTCTCTGGGGGTTACCACCGCCCAAGACTCAAATCAGCCTCCGCCAGAATTCTTAGACGCAGCGCTTATTTTTGCGCCCGTTGGGTCGCTTGTGCCAATTGCCTTAGCCGCAACGAAAAAAGGCGGGTCCGTTATATGTGGCGGCATCCATATGAGTGAAATCCCAGCTTTTGATTATGCGCTTTTATGGGAAGAACGGAAACTGCTCTCTGTAGCTAATTTGACGCGTCAAGATGCAGAAGAGTTTCTGGCTTTTGCAGAAAAATATCACTTTGACATGCGGATAACACGCTACCCCTTGCTTAAAGCAAATGAAGCGACGCAGGATTTAAGAGCAGGCAGAATTCAGGGCGCGGCCGTCTTGATGCCTCAAATCTAAATAGAAAAATATGCTTTTTGGTTGCGAGTAGGATAGTAAAAATAAAGGGAGCTATGCACAAGGTGCTTGGCTCCCTAGTAATAAATTCATTAAATTTTTTTCGTGATAAGTAATCCTATGATGTAAAATTATCACAGGTACAGAGTAAGAGACTATTTTTAATTCTCCGCACTCATCACAAAAGAACAGAGTGAAGAGAGCCTTTAGGGAATGATGTGCGGAGGCTATTTCGAGATACGCTAAGGTGGCGGGATCTCGTATTGAGGAGCAGTTTTAATGTGGGAAGCGTTTCCATGTTTCATGGCTATTCTCCACAACTAACCCCAATAGGCTACGCCGATTTTTTATTCTGGCA
>Ga0129333_10001780_pt1 | contig 19756 bp, 13 predicted proteins | sample CPB6_08_DNA_FD_94474 | JGI IMG/M metagenome (GOLD analysis project Ga0129333, IMG submission 94474) | Freshwater to marine salinity gradient microbial communities from Chesapeake Bay, USA - CPBay_Sum_0.6_0.8_DNA | ecosystem: Environmental > Aquatic > Marine > Coastal | place: USA: Chesapeake... | reverse complement strand
TGGGGCGGAGCCTCCACCTTCGACACCGGATCGAGTTGTTCGAGGATCATCTTCATCACCCGCTGTCCCTCGTCGATGTGGGCGAGTTCGCGGCCCCGGAAGACGACGGAAACAACGACCTTGTCCTTGTGTTGCAGGAAGCCCTTGGCCTGGTTGACCTTGAACTCGATGTCGTGCTCGCCGGTCTTGGGACGGAGGCGGATTTCCTTGATCTTGGCGTGATGGACGTGCGTCTTGTGGTGCTTCTTCTTCTGCTGATATTTGAACTTGCCGAAATCCATGATCCGGCAGACGGGCGGCTTCTCGTTCGGTGCCACCTCCACCAGATCGAGACCGGCCTCCCGGGCCAGGCCCATGGCCTCTTCGGTGGAGATGATGCCGAGCTGCCCGCCATCGGCGGAGATCACGCGAATGGGCGTGATCCGGATCTGCTCGTTGATGCGATGCTGCTTCTCGATGGCTCACGTCTCCGGCCGCTGACGGGTTTCGCGGCGGCCGGAAGGAAGTGGGCGTCCTCGCACCTCGGTCCGGCCGTTCTCCCCGTCGTCATGTCGATCCCAGCCGCAGCGGTGCCCCGCCGCGGGCAGGTGACCGCGAAGAGAGAGTGTGGCCCTGAAAACCGGCACCGTCAAGGCGTGAGGGATTTCACGGGCACGCGTGCCTCACGGTCCCGGGGCGGGCTTTCGCCCCCGTTAGCCGCCCCCTGCGACCGTGCCCCGGGGGCCACCTCCAGGCCGTCCACCAGGTCGCGATCGGCGCTCGCGAACCGGCCCACCAACGGCTGCTCCACCATGCAGGTCAGCGCCACGCGGTGCCCGGCATCATCGGCCAGCACGTGGTGCATCCAGCGAAAGGGGCGGCCCGCCGCTGTTCCTGCCGCTTCCACCCGGACGATCCTCACCCCGTCGCTGCGACTGGCCTCCGCGGCCTGCACGACGTGGTCGAACTGGCCGGCCAGCGACCGCTCCACGTCGCGCTGCACCTCGGCGAGTTCTGGCGGCCGGGGCTCGGCCGGCGGCAGCGCCGTGATCGAACACTGCCCCACCAGGGCACCCCGGTCGACGAACCGCATCACGAGCCCATCCGGACCATCTTCGATCACCCGCCAGCGATCGTCGTACACGAGGTCGTAGCGACCGGCGGAGTCGCGGTGCCAGAGCAGCCCCGGGCGGCCGTCGCCCCGGCGGCGCGGGCCCTCCGCGTGGACGGCGGGCGGCACGGCGGCGGCCTTCGACCGCACGCACGAGAGCCGGGCCTCGACCTCGAATCCAGGGGCCACGTGACCGGCCTCGCGGCGCTCCCGCAGCGTCGCCGTCACGGAGATCACCTCGCCGTCGAGGCGCACGGGGCTGCCAGCCGATCCGGCCGGAATCTCCACCACGCACGTGCCCTCCACGACGACGTGGGTGGGCATCCCGTCGGCCGCTCCGTCCACGGTGCCTGTGAGCGTGAGCACCACCCGTTCGTCGTCGATCTCGCCGACGGCGGCCCGAATGCCGCCCGATTCCACCGTGTCGATGGCCAGCAGTCCGGCCACGACGTCGGCGGGCACGTCCCAGGCATCCCCCATCGTCACCGCCGCCGCCGGCCGCAGACCGGGGAGCAGCAGCGCGTCGAACGGCGTCTCGAGGAGGTCTCGTTCCGCGCGATCGAGGAAGCCGGAGGCGAGGTACGGCGTCGGCGTCGTGCCGCGGAGGGCGACGCGCACGGAGCGGGCGTCGTCCGCCAGGGCGACGTGGGAGCTTTGACCGGCGATCGTCAATTCGGCGCTGGCGTCGGCGTAGTGCCGCAGGGCCACCCCCTCGGGCGCGTCCCCGGCCGCCGACTCGACGAAGTCGAAACGGGCATCGACGGAGATCGGCTCCCGGATCTGGGGTTTGTCGGGCCCGGCCGGCGCGAAGATTTCGCCGCTGACGTCGAGTTTGATCCGCACGCGATTGGCGGCGGGGGCCGGGGGAGGGGCATCCGCCTCGGCGACCGCGTCGGCCGTGGTCGGTTCCTGCCCATCCGCTCCGGACAGGGCGATCACGGAGCCAATCATGAGCCCACAACAAAGGGCCTTCCACCGGTCGCAGATCGGTCGTAACAAAGCGCGGTTCTCCAGAGCCGAGCCCATTCCGGCGGGCCGACACCCTGTTTTCGTCCCCAGAAGCCCGCTCACGAGCGTCCGAACCGCGGCGGCCGGCCGTCTTCTCCCGTCCACCCCCGTCGGTGGCCCGGCCGCCGATTCCCACCAAGTGTCCAGCCCGAAAAAGCCCTTGGTTTGAAAGCCTTGCGCAGACACCTCAGGCTCCCCGTGAGAAAAGTCGAGTCCGGCCCATGCAACGCAAATCCCTGTCGCCATTGACCTTGCGCCGGCGGCCGCTGGGCTGGACACCTCCCTGACCGCCTCGACCCGCCGCCGCGGGTCAAAAATCGGTTGCCGCGTGTGAACCTCCACCGGCTACGGCCCGTATAACTGGGGCGTCCGCGACAAGGATTTCTGGAGCACGGATGGCTCCATCGAGGGCGTGGAACGGTTGACGACTGCAACGGGCCTCGAGGGGTTGCGTCGGACGGGTGTGTCAGGGGCGCCCGCCCGATAGTCCCTCATCAACAACAGCCGGCAACGGATCGCCGGCCCGGAGGTGAACCATGCGTTCCAATGCTGCGGGTGATTTCGCGCGCTTGTTCGCGGGTGACGAGGGTGACCTCCAGCGGCCGGTGGCCGGCGAGGATGGTCGCGTTTCGTCCCCGGCTGCGGCCTGCGGAGACGGCCAGGCGGCCGTCTTCAGCGCCGAGGTTCCTCCTGGCGAGGAGGTGCTGTCGATCGAAGACCTGGCGCGTCGCTTCAACGTGTCGACCAAGACCATCTCGCGCTGGCGGGATCATGGGCTCGTGGCCCAGCGCTACACCGTAGGGGGCCGCCGTCGCGTGGGGTTCCTGTCGGGTGCCGTCGATCGCTTCATCCGCTCCAATCCGCTGCGGGTGGAGCGTGGCAGCCGCTTCAGCCAGCTGTCGGCCGACGAGCACGACAAGATCGTCGCCTGGGCCCGGCGGTTGGCGGTGGCCGGCGCCTGCCCAGCCGACGTGCACCGCCGCATCGCCAAGCGGCTGGGCCGAAGCGTGGAGACGGTCCGCTACACCCTCAAGCGGCACGATCAGGAGCATCCCGACACGGCCGTGTTCCCGCCCGCCGACGGTCGGCTGCGGCCGGAGAGCCGGGCCCGCATCTACCAGCACCACCTGCGGGGCGAGCCGGTCGAGTCGATCGCCCGGCGCTATCACCGCTCGAAGGCCAGCATCTACCGCGTCATCCTCTCGCAGCGGGCCGAGCACGTGCTGCAGCTGCCGCTCGATTACATTCCCAACGCCCTGTTCGCCCGGCGCAGCGCCGAGAAGGTCGTGAACCAGCCGTTCCCGGGCACGGGCGACGCGCTGAAGAAGGTCCGCCGTCCCAGCGGCCTGCCGGCCTATCTGGCCAGCCTCTACGAGGTGCCGCTCCTGACGCGGGAGCAGGAGGTGTGGCTGTTTCGCAAGTTCAACTTCCTCAAGTATCGGGCGGAGTCGCTGCGCAAGCAGCTCGACGTGGAGAAGCCCAGCGCCCGGCTCATGGACCAGATCGAGCGGATCTACGCCGAGATCGTCGAGATCAAGAACCGCATCGTGCGGTCGAATCTCCGACTGGTCGTGTCGATCGCCAAGCGGCGGGTGTCGCCGGGCGACAGTTTCTTCGACCTCGTCAGCGACGGCAACATGTCGCTGATCCGGGCCGTGGAGAAGTTCGACTACGCCCGGGGCAACAAGTTCAGCACCTATGCCTCGTGGGCGATCATGAAGAATTACGCCCGCACGATTCCCGATGAACATCGGCGCCGTGACCGGTTCCGGGCCGCCGACATGGAGATGCTGCAGACGGCCACCGACTGCCGCGAGGACGAATACCAGCAGCGGCTGGCGGCCAGCGACCGCATCCAGCAGGTGGGCAAGTTCCTCGACCGGCTCGACCAGCGCGAGCAGACGATCATCATCCGCCGCTACGGGCTCGACCACGAGCACGAACCGCAGACGCTCAAGGAAGTGGGATCGGCCCTCGGCGTGACCAAGGAACGGGTGCGGCAGATCGAGGCCAAGGCGCTGGAGAAGCTCCGTGAGGCTGCAGCCGCCGAGTCGATGCTGCCCGAGTTGGAGTGACGGCGCCGGGAATCGTCGCGTGGCGGCTGGGCCCGGGGCCGGGTATCCTCACGCCATGATCGCGCCGCGCCATCCTCGCCTCTCCGTCGCCGGTCCGATGGCGTTTGTGCTGCTGGCCGTGCGCGTCGCGGCCGCCCCCTTCGACGGCTGGGAAGGGATGCGGGTGATCCCGCTCGACGGGCGGGCGGATCGACTGGCCGTGGCCGATCTGGGTGGCGACGGCCGTGACGACGTGATCCTCGTCAATCCGCGGCAGGCGCGGCTCGACCTGTACCGCTGGCTGCCGCCCTCCGAGCGGCAGCGTCACGATGATTCGGATCCCGATCGTCCCAATGAATTGCCCCTCGCGCCGGAGTGGGCGCATGGCGAGGTGGCCATCGACGAGATGCCGGTCGACGTGGCCGTCCACGACGTGGATGGCGACAAGCGGCCCGAGCTGCTCGTGCTCACCACCCCGTCGAACAGGATCTCCGTCTACACCCAGGCGGCCGACAGGCGGGTCGACGAGCGCGGCGCCTGGAAGAAGACGACCGAGTGGAACCTGCTGGCCGGCACCCCGGTGGGCCGCAGCGGCTGTCTGCTCGTCCGCGACCTGCCGGGCGGCGGTCACGAACTGCTCGTCAGTTACGAACAGGGCATCCAGCGGCTGCCCCTTCAGGCCGGCGGCCGCGCCGTCTGGCTGGCACCGCGCGAGAGCCGCAGCCGGGTGGACTGGCACCTCGCCGACATGGACGGCGACGGCGACAAGGACCTTGTGGAGTGGGCCACCGTCGCCCGCCAGGTGGTGCGACTTTACGACTGCGCCCCGGACGGCAGCCTGCTGCCCGCCCAGACGATCCACGAACAACCGGTCGACGGGCTGCAGACGGCCGCGCCCGCCGCCGGAAAGGCCGATCTCTTGCTCCTCGGCGGCAGCGACAAGGGGGTGCTGCGCCGCTACCAGCTGGCCCGCGCCGAGCCCTCTTCGGTGGGCCGGCAGGACGCGCTGCCGATGGCCTCTGCGGCCCGCCGCGGCTGGTGCGGGATGCGTATCGGCGCGGCGGATGAGGCCGCGGCCGGACCGGCGATCGTTGCCATCGATGCCGCACAGCCACGGCTGCGGGTGCACCGGCTCGGCGCGGCGGGCTGGCTGGCGGAAGAGACGTTTCCGGCCATCGGCGGCATGCGGGCCCTGGCCGCACCGGCCGCCGGCAACCTGCTCCTGGTGTGGGCCAAGGATGCCTCCGACCTGCATCGCTGCCGCTGGGAGAACGGTCGCCTCACCTATCCCCAGCCCTGGGAGCAGGAAGGCAAGGATCGCCGCATCCTGGCCCTCGACACGATCGGCTCCACCGTCTGGTGGGCCCAGCGGGTCGGAGCCGACGTCGACCTCTTCGTCTGGCCCGCCGACGCGGCCGAGCCGCGCCGCACCCGCTTCGCCGACATCGGCGCCAAAGTGGAGCAGGTCGTGTGGCTGGGTGGCGAGACGCTGCTCGTCCAGGATGCCTACGCCACGGCCGGCAGGCTCGTGACGATCCAGGATGGCAAGCCGGTCGTCAGTGCGCCGGCCCTGCTCGCGAAGATGGATGCCGGCGAGTATCTGGCGCTCGAGGTCAAAGGCGGGCTGCGCCGGGCCCGGCTCACCGACGGCGTCCTCCAGTGGCTGGGCGAGGATCTGCATCCCGTCGACCAGGTGATGCTCGCCGAAGGCCAGAAGATCGGCTCCTATCTGCCCCGTGCCGACGGCGGGGCCTGGGCCCTGGAGCAGGGCGGGGGCTTCCTGCACCGCTTGGCGCCCGACGACGCGGGCGTGATGCGGGTGGTGGAGAGCGTGAAGCCGCCGGCCGGCACCGCCCTGCGCGGCGATCCCGTCCTCGGCCTGGTGCTCGTCGATCAGGAACGGATCGTGCGGCTGTCCGCCGGCCAACCCTGGGAGCTCAAGCTTGTGGAGAGCGTCGACGGCCGCGTCGGCCGTCGCAGCGGTGTCAGCGAAGCGACGATCCACCGCGTGCTGGTCAGCGATCTCGACGGTGACGGCAACGAGGACGCGCTGCTCTGCGACGATCGCAAGCACCAGTTGACGGCGCTTTTGCGGACGGCGGAAGGCCTGCAACGGTCCGTGACCTGGACCGTGTTCGAGGATCGGAAATATCCCTACGACGGCGGCGAGTCGAAGGACCTGGTGGCCGAGCCGCGTCGCGTCGCCGGCCTCGACGCCGACGGCGACCGGAAGCGCGACCTGGTCATGGTCAGCCAGGATCGGCTGGTCGTGTATCTGGGAAAGGACGACCCGCAGCCGTGATGCCCCGCCTCCTCAGCGCCTGCCTGCTGGTCGCGGCCTGGCCCGCCGCCGCCGCCGACATCGTCACCGTCACGCTCGTGGGCGGCGGCAGGGTGACCGCGCCGCTGCTGCGGCAAAACGACGAGGGCGTGGTCGTCGACCTCGGCTTCGAGGTCCTGCAGATCCCGGCCAAGCGGGTGCTCGACGTGCGCCGCGAGGCCGACGCCGCCCCGGCCGCCGACCGGGAGACCGAACGCGACATCTTCCGCACCGGCAGGCTCGAGGCCCGTGAGGTGCCCGAGCTCGTCAAGCGCTTCGGCGACGCCGTCGTGCTGGTGCGGAACCCCGGCGGCCTGGGCACGGGCTTCATCATCAGCCGCGACGGCCATCTGGTCACCAACTACCACGTGGTCGAGAAGAACACCCGGCTGCAGGTCACGCTCTTCCGGCGTGCCGCCAAGGGATTCGAGAAGGTCGAGCTCCGCAAGGTTCGCATCGTGGCGCTGCAGCCGCTTCGCGACCTGGCGATCCTGCAGCTCGACGCCGACGAGGCAGCGGGACGGCTGCCGGAGCCGGTGGTGATCAACGACCGCGACGACCTGCGGGTCGGCGACATGGTGTTCGCCATCGGCAATCCGCTGGGCATGGAGCGGAGCGTGACCCAGGGAATCGTCAGCAGCACCACGCGGATGATCGACCAGGTGCGGCTCATCCAGACGGACGCCGCCATCAACCCCGGCAACAGCGGCGGCCCGATCTTCAACGCCCGCGGCGAGGTCGTGGCGGTGGCCTGTGCCGGGGCGGCCGTGTTCGACGGCCTGGCCTTCGGCATTCCGGCCAACGAACTGATCGATTTTCTCGTGCACCGCGACACCTACCTGTACGACGAGTCGCAGCCCCAGAACGGCGTCACCTACCTGCCTCCTCCCGGCCGGCCGACGCCACCGGCCGAGGGCGCCAAGGCCGCGGCAGCGCCGCGGTGACGTCCGGCCGTGCGGCCCGGCCCGGCCGCCGAACCAGCGCAGAGGATCTCATGAGTTCGCTTCACCGGCATTTCTGCATCGTCGCCGCCTGCCTGGCCTCGTGGTCCGCGGCCGACGCGGCCGACATCCGGCCCAGTTGGGAATGCCTGCCCGAACAGACGGCTGTCATGATTCGCATGCCACAGGGCCGCGAGTTCCTGGAGATGCTCCGCACACGCACCAAATTCGGCGCCGTGGTGCTGGGGGAGCAGCGGATCGAGAAGGCCTGGAAGCTGCTCCTCGACCGCGTCGGGGCCGGTGCGGCCGAGAAGCCCGCCCGAGATCTCCAGGAGACCCTGGCTCGGTATGGCCTCCAGGCCGACGACATGCGTGCCATGTTCGCCGGCGACGCGGGCCTGGCGCTCGTCGTGCAGCCGCGGCAGGACGGCCTGCGGCCCTTTCTCATGATGCTGGGCTGGCTCGAACCGGGACCGGAGGCGGCCGCGCGGATGCTCGCCGCCTGGAAGCAGAAACTGGGCGAAGTCGCGGCCCAGAACGACGCCAAGGGCGGCAAGCGGATCGACATGGAACTGGCCGGACACGAGGTGGTGTGGGCCGTGATGCCGGTGATGCAGCTCGACCTCGACGCCGACGACCTGGATCTCGACGGCGCCGAAGAGGACGGCCCGGAAGGCCTCGAGCGCCGCCTCGCGGATCTGCGCCGGCGCATCGAGACGGCCGAGCAGATCCAGACCGGGCAGTCGCACGCCTTCGCCGCGCAGATCGGCGGCCGTTTGCTCGTCGGCTGGACGGCGCCCGGCAACGGCCCCCGGGAGCGGCGGCCCCGGGCCGAGGGCCGCGACTTCGACGTCGAGAGCGGCACCGAGGAGGCACGGGCGGTGGCCACGCGGTTTCTGGCGGCCCACTCCCAGCAGGGGGCGGCGGCGCTGGCCGCGCGACTCGAGGCTCCCGGCATCAGGAACGCGCTGCCCGGCGGCGTCGCGCTGCTCGACGTCGTCGTCGATCCGCGGGTATTCCTCGCGGCATACGGCCCCGGCAACGAGGGGCTGCTGACGCAGCTCGAACGGGTCGGCGCCGCCGGGGTCGGGCCCGTCGCCTGGCGGCAGTCCTTCGACCGAGCCTGCTACCAGAGCACGCTCGCCGTCTCCCTGCCGGCGCCCCGCCGCGGCCTGATGCGCATCCTCGAGCAGGACTGCGATCCTTCCGAGGTGCCCCCCTTCGTGAGCCGTGAGGCCGTCGACCTGACCCAGATCTCGCTCGATCTCGCCAAGGCATACCGGACGGTGAAGGACTTCGCCGTGGCGGAGGGGGGCGAGGAGGCAGGCAACCTGTTCACGGCCGTGGAAATGCAGGCCCAGGGCTGGATCGGCATCGACCTGCCCGGCGCGCTCGGCGGCCTGGGCACGAAGCACTGGATCATCTCCTATCCGCCCCGAGTGGCCGAGGCGCTGGCGGAGGCCCGGCAGGCCGAGAAGGGCGGGGCTGCGACGGGCCAGGCCCCCGCCGCCGACCGCACCGCGATCGTCTGGCAGGTCGCCGACGACGCGCCCTACCTGCGGCTCATGCAGCGGCTGGCCGCCATGGCCAACGCCGAGGTCGGCGAGGAACAGGGCTTCCGCGGCGTGCGGCTCCCCAATGGGATCGCGGCCTTCGTCGGCCGCGGGCATCTCGTGGTCGCCATCGGCAGCGACTCCCTGGAACGGACGCTGGCGGCGATCCGCAATCCGCCGACGGGAGAATCCTCCTTCCGGGACAGTGCCGCGATCCGCCGTGCGGCAGAACTGCTGCCGCTGGCGCCGGCCCGGATGTTCGGGGTCAGCGACTGCTCGCGGACGGGTGGCACGCTGGGGATGCTCCGCGATCTGGCGGCGGCCCTCACGCCCGACGACGTCGGTGACGAGTATCGCGGGCTGCTCGCCGACCTGCAGGCCATCCTGCCCGGGTCCGGCGACATGGAAGGCATGATGGGCACGGGCGCCATGCTCATGCAGGTCGACGACGACGGCATCGCCCTGCGTTCGGTGTGGGAGATGCCGGCTCCCTGAAGCCGCCTTGCAACCGCCTTACTGCGAATCGAGCGGCTTGAGGCGGATGTTGCGGAAGTGCACCTCGTCGCCGTGCCCCAGGAAGCCGACGTGCCCCTTGGGCCGTGCCAGCCCAGGATGGGGCTTGCCGTCCGGCGTGGGCTGCGTGCCGTCCCGGAAGGCCGCGATGTCGGCGTCGACGATCGTCTTGCCGTTGACGACGACCGTGACCCGCGACCCCTTCACCGTCACCTCCTCGGCATTCCACTCGCCGGCCGGTTTGAGGCTGCCGCGTTCGGCGGCCACCACGCCGTAGATCGAGCCGTGCACCTGCCAGGGCTGCAGGTTCGCATACTTGGGATGGGAGTCGTCGAGGATCTGCAGTTCCATGCCCTGGAAGGCGGCGTCGCCCTGGCGAGGGGCGCGGATGCCGAGACCGTTGTTGGCACCCGGCGTGAGACGGAACTCGAAGCGCAGCGTGAAGTCGCCGAATTCCTCGACCGTCAGCAGATTGCCTCCCGTGCCCTTCCGGGCCCGCAGTTCGCCAGCGACGATGTCGTAGCCGCCGCGGGCGCCCTGCCAGCCGTCGAGCGTGGTGCCGTCGAAGAGCGGACGAAAGCCGGCCTCGTCCGCGGTCGTGGCCCGCGCCGCCATGCCGGAGGCGACCACGAGGAAGGTGCCCGCCCAGGCCCGGCCGAGCCTTCTCCATCCATTCATCATGTCCTCTCCCGGATCCTCTAGCGGTCGACGCCACCCGGGAGTGTACACGAGCCGCAGCAGAGCACGCGACGAGTGCCGTCCGGGCCGCGTTACCGGCGCGGGGCCGTGAGCGGCGCGTCGAGCGAGGCGGGAACGACGCCCGAGCTCGTCGGTGCCACGGCGCGGCGGCTGCCCGTCCGCGGCTGCGCCAGATCGGCCGCCTCGGCCTTCGACAGGGTCGATCCGGGCATCTCGGGGCCGCCCGGCGACGCCCGTCCCGGTGCCGTCGGGGCCTGGCTCGTGCCCACCAGGAAGTTGTCGATCGTGGCCGACTCCCGCAGGTGGGCGAAGTGCCGGGCCATCTCGATGCGCTGCTTCTTCTCCTGGATGTCGTCGTAGAGTTCGCTGCGGACCTCCTCGAACGACACCTTGGCCGGTGCGGTGAAGCCCTCGCAGAACACGACCATGAAGCGATCCGCCACCTGTACCACGCCCGACAGCTCGCCCGGCTTGAGGGCGAATGCCTCCCGCTCCAGCGCCGGCTGGCCGCCCCAGCGCTGGATGGGCGGCACCTCCCCGCGCAGGCCGCGGGTGGTGGGGTCGACGGAGTAGTTCTCCGCCAGGCTGCCGATGTGGTCGGCCGTGGGGTTCTGCCGTGCCAGTTGCCAGACCTCCTGCGCGCGGCGCTGATTGTCGAGGACGATGATCCGGCAGCGGGCCCGGGGGCCGAACGTGGCCGTGAAGGCCTTGTCGAGATCCTCCTGGCTGACCGGTGCCGTGCCCACGAGCTTCTTGAGGGCCACCGTCGGCCAGACGATGTCGTCCATGTAGTGACGGAGCGGAATCTTTTCGTCGCGGGTCACGCGTTCCAGCCAGGCGGCCGCGTCCGGCTTGCCGTCGGGCCGCTGGAACCCCATCGAGGCCGCCGCCCTGGCGATCTCGGCGTCCAGGTCTGCCTGCGCCACGACCAGCTGCTGCCGCTTCAGGGCCTGCTCCACGAGCGTCCGCGTGATGAGGATTTCGAGCACGTCGCGGCCGTGGCGGTCGAGACACACCGTTCGCACCTCGTCGATCGTGATCGATTCACCGTTGACCCGGGCGGCCACCCCGGGGGCGGCGGCACTGCGGGCCGGATCGTTGAGCACGTTCTCGACCTTCGATGCTTCCTGCAGCTTCCGGAACACGTCGCTCGACGCCTGGCGGCTCTTCTGTTCGCGGAATTGCTCGGCCAGCCGCGGCCGCACGTCCTCCAACGTGACGTCTGCGGCGGGCAGATGCCCCTCGCACTTGATGATGATGAACTGGTCGGCCACCTGGACGACCGGGGAAATCTCGCCCGGCCGGAGGGCGAACGCGGCCCGGTCGAACTCCGGGTCGCCCGAATGCTGGCGAATCGGCTGCACCCAGCCGTTGGCGCTGGCGCTGCCGACGTCGACGGAGAGCTTGCGGGCCAGGCCGCCGAAGTCGTCGGGCGCGGCCAGGGCGCTGGCCCGGGCCTGCTCGGCGTCCTGCCTGGTGCGCGAGACGATGATCCGTGCCTTGACGGCCGGTCCGAACTCCTTCTCGAACGCCGTCTGCAGTTCCTCGGCCGCGGGTTCGAACGACGCCTGCGCGAGGCGGCGCAGCGCCAGCATCGACCACACGATGTCGTCGGCGTACTGCTTGGGCGTGATGTCCCGCTCCTGCTGGATCAATTCCAGCCACTTGTCCCGCGGCACGCTGAAGCGCTTTGCGAGGGCGTCGATCTCGGCATCGACGTCCTGCCGCGTCACCTGCAGACCGCGCCGCTGGCAGGCCTGCTCGATGATGCGTCGATTGACGAGCGACTCCAGCACGCTCGTGCCGTGTCGCGCCAGGCACTCGGCGGCGAGGCGGTCGGCGGCGATCTCGGCCCCGTTGACGAGCGCCAGCGGCTTGACCACGGGCGCGGCGGGCCCGGCGGCGGCCTTGCGCTCCGGCGGCTTGGCATCGGCCGAACGGTCGCCGGTCGCCAGCCTCCACCCCAGGCACGCCGCCACGATCGCCACCGCGGCGCCGATCTCCCGCGCATACCTCCAGCCAATCCACGCGCGCATCATGCCTGCCCTCCTTGGCGGATGTGCCGTCGCCGGCCGAGCGCAATGCCCCGGGCCACGACGGTGTCACCGTCGGGGGAAATAGGGGATCTGGCCGCTGCGATCAAGACGAACGGCCCCTGGCCCCGTCGATTGCGTCCCCGGCGGGCTGGCGTCTACGCTGACTGCCACCCTTGCCCGTCCTCACTCAGGCGCCCAATGTCGCACGAACCGCTTTCGGCCCGGGCCGCCGACCCGCAGCACCCCGAGTGCCTGACGATCCTCGGCCTGATGCCGCCCGTGACCCTCGAGGACGTCAAGCAGGCCTTCCTGGTCAGGGCTCGAGACGCCCATCCCGACCGTGGTGGCGACGCGGCGGCCTTCATCCGCCTGCAGAAGGCCTTCGACGAGGCCAATGACTTCGTGAAGTTCAAGGCCAGCAAGCTGGAATGGCTGGCCTCCAAGATCGAGGCCTACGCCCAGCAGCAGGAGGTGGTGAGCGAGGCGATCGACCGCGGCGGCAGCGCCGAGATGGAGGAGACCGACTGGCTGCGCAAGTCATTCGGCGAGGATTTCGGACACGTGGCCGACAAGCTGGTGGCGGTGCGGCTGCATGGCCCGGGGGCCGACGACGTGTTCGCCATCCTGCTCGGCTTCCGCGCCGAATCGCTCAAGGATCTGGCCGTCCTGGAGCTGACCGGCGGGCCGCTCGGCGACGAGGGCCTGCTGCAGCTCAAACAGCTCAAGGGCCTGCGCCGGCTCGACCTGCGGGGCAGCCGCGTGGGCCGTCTGGTGGCGGAGGTTCCCGGCTGGTTCGAGCAGTTGGAATTCCTCGGCCTGCCGCGCGGGGCCCTGGGCATGTTCGCCCGGATGACGATGCCGCGGCGCGTGAAGATCGTGGTCGACGACGGCCCGGAGGCTTCTTGAGATGCACGGCGCCTGGGGACGATCGGGGCTGGTGGCCGCGGCCTTGCTGGCAGCCGCCTGCGGCAGCGCGCGGATCACATTCGCCGGCAGGGAGGGTGACGTGCAGACCGAACGCAAGACCGTCAATCTGACCGATGTCTACGAGGAACGGTCCGTCACGGTGCCCGAAGCCGCGGGAACGGCCACCTTTCGCTACCGGCTCCTCAAGCCGCCCGGCCTTGGCGAGGCGGATCGACGCTGGCCGCTCGTCCTTTTCCTGCACGGCGCCGGCGAGCGCGGCGACGACAACGCCATGCATCTCAAGTTCCTCCCCAAGTGGCTCGCCGCGCCCGAGATGCGCGAGCGTTACCCCTGCTTCGTGCTCGTGCCCCAGTGCCGCAAGGAGCGGCAATGGGTCGACGTGCCCTGGGCCGATCGGCAAAGCGCGCCGCAGGCGCCACGGGCGACGACCGATCTGGCCGCGGCCGTGGCGGCCCTTGACGACGTGCTCACCAAGGAGCCGGTCGATCCTGCCCGCGTCTACCTCACCGGCCTGTCGATGGGCGGCTATGGCACCTGGGATCTGGGGGCCCGCATGCCGGATCGGTTCGCCGCACTCCTGCCGATCTGCGGCGGGGGCGACGAGCAGACCGCGGCGCGGCTGGCGACGCTGCCGATCTGGTGTTTCCACGGCGACGCCGACGCCGCGGTGCCCGTGGAACGGTCGCGAGCCATGATCGCGGCGCTGCGGGCCGCCGGAGGCAAACCGAAGTACTCCGAGCTGCCCGGTGTGGGCCACGATTCCTGGACGCCCGCCTACCGCGATCCGACGGTCCTCGACTGGCTCTTCGAGCAGTCGCGCTAGAGCGCATCCGATATTGGTGTAGCACCGGCTCGGGGGACGGCAAAAGTCGCCGCTTCGCGGTCCTGCGGATTCTCGCTCCGGCCGCAGCGGCCGCGCGGTCACTCGGGAAACAGTTTCGTCGACAGGTACCGCTCGCCGAGGTCGGGCAGCACGACGACCACCAGCTTGCCGGCGAACTCCGGCCGCCGGGCCACCTGGAGCGCGCCCCAGGCGGCGGCGCCGCAGCTGATGCCGCACATCAGGCCCTCGCGCTTGGCGAGTTGCCGGGCCGTCTCCATCGCGTCCTCGTCGTCCACCTTCACCACCTCGTCGATGACGTCGAGGTTGAGAATGTCCGGGATGAAGCCGGCGCCGATGCCCTGGATCGTGTGCCGGCCCGGCTTGATCGGCTGTCCGGCCAGCTTCTGCGAAATCACCGGGCTGTTGGCCGGCTCCACGGCCACCACCCGCACGTCCGGCTTGCGGCCCTTGAGCGCTTCGCCCACGCCGGTGATCGTGCCACCCGTGCCCACGCCGCAGACCACCACGTCGACCTGGCCCTCGGTGTCCTGCCAGATCTCCTCGGCGGTGGTGCGCCTGTGCACCTCGGGGTTGGCCGGGTTCTTGAACTGCTGGGGCATGAAGTACTGGGCGCTCGTGCGGCTGATCTCCTCGGCGTTGCGCACCGCCCCCGGCATGCCCTCCGCGGCCGGCGTGAGCACCAGTTCCGCGCCCAGGGCCTTGAGCATGCGCCGCCGCTCGAGGCTCATGCTCTCGGGCATGGTGACGCGAAGCTTGTAGCCTCGGGCCGCACAGACATACGCCAGGCCGATCCCCGTGTTGCCGCTGGTGGGCTCGATGACGATCGTGTCCGGGCCGATGCGGCCCTCGCGCTCCGCAGCGTCGATCATCGCGCAGGCGATGCGATCCTTGACGCTCCAGAGCGGATTCATGTTTTCGATCTTGCCGGCCACGGTGGCCACGCAGCCCTCCGTCACCCGACGCAGCCGCACCAGCGGCGTGCGACCGATGCACTGGGTGATGTCCTCGCGGATTCCGGCCGGCAGTCTGGTCGTGATCATCGCTTCATCTCCGCGGGTGCAGCCTGTCCCGTCCCGCCACGGGGCGGGGCCCGAGGCGACGATTATCGAGAACGGCCGCCGGCAAGAAAACACCAGAAGCAGCCCCGCGCCGCTGGCGGCGCGGGGAGCGGGGTAGGCTGCGGAAACACCGCCGCACCCGGAAGCCGACTACGGCAGCCGCTTGACGCGGATGTTCCGGTAATGGACCTCGCTCCCCGGATCGTGGGCCTGCAGCGCGAAGGTGCCGGCCGAGAGCTTCCGCGTGCCCGTCACGCCCTCGGGCTCGACAAACTCGTAGAGCACGCGGTCGTCCACCCGGACGGTGACGGCCTTTCCCTTCACGATCGCCTCGAGCGTGAACCACGTGCCGTCTTTGGCCGGCGGCTCGAACACCTTGACGACGTTGTAGAGGCTGCCGGTGCGGACCGGGTCGCCCTGGGTGTTGTTGACCTGCACCTCGTAGCCCTGGGCCGGCCAGCCCGAGGGCTGGAAGGCGGTGTGGATGAAGACACCGGAGTTGGCCCCGGGCTTCGTCATCACCTCGGCCTTGAGGTGGAAGTTACGGAACTCGGCCGGCTTGGCGGCATCGCCACCCACGTAGAAGAGGTGACTGCGCTGCCCGTGGCAGACGAGCGCCCCGTCGGCCACCCGCCAGCTGCCGGCATTCTCGTTGGCCTTCCAGCCCGCCAGGCTGCTGCCGTCGAAGAGGCTCTCGAACCCGGCTTCATCGGCGCGCACGCCGGTGCCAGTCACCGCCCAGGCGACCATGGCGACCGCCGCCAGCGCGACACCTCGAACCGAAACCAGTCGTCGTGCGTAGATCACGATGGTCCTCCTGCGTGCAAAAAAGGCGGCGTCGATCGATACTTCCGTGGTGAACCCGTCAGAGCATACGACCACCAGCCGCGGATCGCCACCGGGGCGGTCGACCAGCGCCGCCGACCACGAGCCGCCCCCGGCCGTGCGCCGCGGCCTCGACGCCGCAGGTCTCAACCACCGCCCGATCTTGCTGGCGGTGGACACCGACGTCGGCCTCGACGGCACGCCGGCCCACGAATGGCTCGTCGTCACCCCCGACCACCTCACCGTGGCCGACGCCGAGACCGTCAGCCGGAACGTAGCCTGGCCCGAGGTCGCGGACGTGCGCACCACTGCGGGCGTCGGCGGCGGCTGCTTGCAGGTCCGGCTGGCCGACGGCTGGATCGATCTCGTCCGCTACTCCAATTCCCTGGCTCAGCGCTTCCACCACGTCTCGCGGAGCCTGTCACGGGCGCGGGATACGCTCGTCGCCGGACTGCCTCTGGCCGCGCTGGCGGACGATGGTCCGCTCGACCCGCCCCGCTGCACAGCCTGTGGGCTGCGGCTCGCCGCCGCCGCCGACGCCTGTCCACGCTGCCTGCAGAAGGGCCGCATCCTCCAGCGGGTCGCCGGGCTGCTCGCCCCCCACGCCCACAGCGCGGTGTTGCTCTGCCTGCTCACGCTGCTTGGCGTGGTCGCGGAACTCGTGCCCCCGAAGCTCCAGCAGTACATGGTGGACGACATCCTCTCGGCACGGGCCGCCGACGCCGGCCGGCCCGACTTCGCCACGGCCCTGCTCGTGGTCGTGATGGCGCTGGCCCTGTCCCGCGTGGTGCTCTCCGCCGTGGGCATGTTCAAGGGCCGGCTGGCCACGGCCATCGGCGGCGGCCTCACCGCCACGCTGCGGGAGGAGATGGTGGCGAAACTGCAGCAGCTGTCGGTGTCCTATTACGACCGCCATCAGGTGGGCTCGATGATCAGCCGGGTGGCCCACGACAGCGAGGTCTTGCACGGGCTCATGCAGCAGATCACGGGCGGCTTCCTGCTCCAGATCGTGCAGCTCATCGGCGTGGGCGCGATGCTGTTTTGGATCAACCCCGTGCTCGCCCTGTACACGCTGATCCCGGTGCCGCTGGTGATCCTCGGCTCGTGGGTCTTCTGGCGGCACGTGTACCCGCGTTACTACCGGCTCTGGGACGCCTCCAGCAAGCAGATGACCACGCTCTCGGGGATGCTGTCGGGCATCCGCGTCGTGAAGGCCTTCGCGCAGGAGCCCGGGGAACGGGATCGCTTTCACGCCGCCAGCGATCATCTGCGGCGCTGGCGCGAGTGGGTGGAGCACACCAACGCCGCCTACGCGGCGGCGATGCAGATCGTGTTCGGACTGGGCGGCCTGATCGTCTGGTACGTGGGCGGCCGCGACGTGATCGGCGGCAGCATGACGCTGGGCCAGCTGATCGCCTTCCTCGCCTACCTGGCGATGTTCTACGCCCCGCTGGGAGCGCTCTCCAATTTCACCACCTGGCTGACGAGCTTTCTGTCGGGGAGCAAGCGGGTGCTGGAACTGCTCGACGCGCCCGCGCTGGTGGACGAACCAGCGGCCCCGGCACCATGGACTGACGTCCGCGGGGCGATCCGCTTTCGTGGCGTGACCTTCGGCTACGACCCCAATCAGCCGGTGCTGCACGACGTGTCGTTCGACGTGCGGCCCGGGGAGATGGTGGGCATCGTGGGCCGCTCCGGGTCGGGCAAGAGCACGCTCGTGAACCTGCTGGGCCGGTTTCACGACGTGCAGGAGGGGAGCATCACCGTCGACGGCCACGACATCCGCGCCCTCTCTTCCCGCGACCTGCGCGAGAAGCTGGGCATCGTGTTCCAGGACTCGTTCCTGTTTCGGGGCACGATCTGGCGGAACCTCGCCTACGGGCGGCCGGATGCGACGATCGAAGCGGGTCTGGGGGCGGCCCAGGCGGCCGGGGCCCACGACTTCATCTGCCGCCAGCCGCTGGCCTACGAGACGCTTCTCGGCGAGCATGGGGCCGGCCTCTCCGGGGGCGAGAAGCAGCGGCTCTCGATCGCACGGACACTGCTCTACGACCCGCGGATCCTCATCCTCGACGAGGCCACGAGCAACATCGACGCCGAGGCCGAGCGGGCCATCCAGGATGCGCTGGCGGTGCTGGCCCGCGGCCGCACGACCATCGCCATCGCCCACCGGCTCTCCACGCTCCGCAACGCCGATCGGATCCTGGCCTTCGATCGTGGGCGGCTCGTGGAGCAGGGCACGCACGCCGAACTGCTGGCCGCCGACGGCGTCTACGCCAGGCTGGTCCGCATCCAGACGCAGGTTTCCAAACACCCCAGCGTCGACCGCCTGCTCGACGCCGGCGGCGAAACCCGGCCACCGGCCGCACCCGCCGTCGAGCCGGCGGCGGGGATCGAGTGGCTGGAGCCGGGCAGTCGGCGCTTCCGGGTCGGACGGCTGGGACGTATCGACATGCAGGCGGCCGACGGCGTGCCGACCGGCGTCTTCGTCGTGCCCGCCTTCCCGGCCTCCCAACCCGAATCATGGCTCTCGGTGCGGCGCTGGAACGACACCGGTGACGACGTCGAGATCGGCATGATCCGTTCGCTCGCCGACTGGCCGCCGGCCGACCGCGAGGCGCTGCAAGCGGCACTCCGCCGCCGCTCACTCGTGCGAGTCATTCGCGGCATCCACGGCGTGCGGCTCGTGCAGGGCTTCCTCGACTTCGACGTCGACACCGACGTCGGCCGGCGGTCGTTCAGCACCCGCTGGACCCAGGGCCAGGTGCTCGACTTCGGCAGCGGCGGCAGGATGCTGATCGACAGTGAGGAAAACCGCTGGGTGATTCCCCGGGTCGACGACCTGCCGAGGGCCGACCAGGAGCGGTTCCTGCACTACGTCTACTGGTGAGCGCCGGTGGCCACGGCCGACCTGCTGGGCTCGCTGCTCGGCGGCGACGAGGCGCTGTCGAGCCTGGTGAGCACGATCGCCTCCTTCGCCGGGCTCACGCCCGGGACGATGAAGACCCTGCTCACTTCCCTGGCACCGATCGTGCTGGGGGTAGTGGCGAAGCAGTTCACGGGCCGGCCCGATGCGGCCGGTGTGTCCCGACTGTTCGCCGAGCAGTCGGCCAATATCCGTGCCGCCCTCCCGCAGGGCCTGGGGCTTGGGGATGCGCTGGCGGTCGTCGGTGCCGGCGGCCGCCAGCCGGAGCCACGGCACGGCCAGGAGGAGTCGGTCGCCCTGCCCGGCTGGCTGGTGCCGCTGCTCGCGCTCTCGGCGATCGCCGTCGGCTGGTACCTGTGGGACCAGAACCGGAAGGCTCGCCAGGATGGCGAAGTGATCCCGGCCCCCCTGCACCCATCGTGATGCACATGGCCCTGGCCTGTGACACCGGTCGGGGCCACGTCGTTCAGAGCAGCGCCAGGGGATCGCGCCGCTCCTCGAACGTGCCGCGGGTCACCCCCACCCGGTTCGCCGCGCGAAGCGCGGTCCAGACGTCGCGGCCGCTCGTCCGGCCCGCCAACAACTCGCGATAGTGGCCCACCACCGTGGCGATCTCGTCACGATCCTCCGCGAGCAGCTCGATGCGGAACTCGGACACGCCCCGGGCCAGGAGCGCCGGCACCACCTCGGCGGCGCTCTGTGGCACGGCGTTGTAGAGCGTGTTGCGGCAGCCGACGTCGGCCGTGAGCGGATGCTCCACGCCGATGCGATCCCGCAGCGCGACGACGTGCTCGTCGCAGGGTCGGCCGCAGTTCGTCTTGTCGGTGCCCGGTGAGAGAACGGCGCAGAACACGCAGTGCTCCATGTGGAACATCGGCATCCGCTGGTGGATCACGACCTCCAGCCACGACGGCGGCAGTGCCGCCACGAGGGCCAGAAGCTGCTCACGATTCATGTCGTAG
>Ga0129333_10001779_pt1 | contig 19781 bp, 26 predicted proteins | sample CPB6_08_DNA_FD_94474 | JGI IMG/M metagenome (GOLD analysis project Ga0129333, IMG submission 94474) | Freshwater to marine salinity gradient microbial communities from Chesapeake Bay, USA - CPBay_Sum_0.6_0.8_DNA | ecosystem: Environmental > Aquatic > Marine > Coastal | place: USA: Chesapeake... | reverse complement strand
TGGACGTGCGTCGGGGGCGACGGGAAGGAGGTCGACGCGGTGAGCATCACCTGGGGGTACAGGCCCGACGACGCGGCGTGGGCATGCAACGCATGGAGGCCGGACAGCTGCCAGGGGAAGTGCACCGCCAAGCCCGCGTCGGCCGCGTTGATTTCGGAGCCCGCGCCGGTCCCGATGCCCGAGCCCGGGGTCCAGCAAAAGGACTGGACGTGCGTCGGGGGCGACGGGAAGGAAGTGGCCGCGGTGAGCATCACCTGGGGGTACAGGCCCGTCGACGCGGCGTGGGCGTGCAACGCATGGAGGGCGGCCAGCTGCCAGGGGGGGTGCACCGCCAAGCCCGCGCCCCCGACGGCGCCCCCGACGGCGCCCCCGACGGCGCCCGGCGAGTATTTTCCAGCAGGTAGTATGTCACCCTCGAAACCCTCCCCCGGTTTTACGCTGTACCGAGCCGGAGACCCCGGGCTCGAGATCGAGGGCAAGGAAATCGCGCCGGTGGTGACCAAGGCGGGCATCCCGGCGTACGAGGTCCGCCTCAAAAAGGGGCTGATCCACGGCCAAGGCAGTAATATGTACTGCAATTTGACGCCTCGCGACTTTTTTCCCTCTGAGCAGTGTCGCTTCGCGTTCAAGGTATGGTTTGACGACAACTTCCCCTGGGGCGACGAGATGAAAAAGGTGGGCGGCAAGCTGCTGGGCTTCCGGATCGGCGAGGGCGACGCCCAGGGCGGGGACTACTCGTCCACGGGCGCCTCCTTCCGCATGACCTGGGCGCGAAACGGCGGCGTGGGGCCCTACCTGTACCCCCAGGTGCGGGGCGGGTTCAGCAAGAAGAAATCCGGCGGCAACATCAGCTGGGACAAGCTGGACCAGTCGAAGGAGGTGCAGGCCGTGAGCGACATCGCCAGCGGCGTGCACATGTTTTACCCCAAGGACAAGGGCAAGAAGGGCGGCATCGAGAATTGGGACCTGCGCCTGCACAAGGGCAAATGGAACGACATCGAGATGTTCTGCAAGCTCAACACGCCGGGCAAGAAGGACGGGGTGCTGGAGGTCACCGTCAACGGCGTGAAGAAGGCGCTGTCGACCGTGCGGTACCGGTACGATACGTCCAAGCTCGAGCAAATCAAGATCAGCACCTTCTTCGGCGGGGGCACGAAGGAGTACGCACCGCCCCAGGACACGCGCATCTGGTTTGCGGATTTCGCGTTTTCCCGGACCTGAAATATTCAAAACTTAAACGTCGCGCGGTTGTTCGAAAACATGTTTCGTTTGCGCGCGCTTTTCGGCGCCGCGGCGTCCGGAGACGCGACCATACTCGAAGAATCTTCCGACGACGATCTGAGGGTGTTCGATCCGGTGACCGGGGACACGCTCGTTCACGTGGCGACGCAAAGGAGGCAGGTCGGTATCGTCGAACTCCTCATCGCGCGCGTCCCGGACACGCTCTGGGCGCGAAACACGATCGGTCGCACGGCGCTCCTGGAAGCCGTTTTGTACGACCACGTCGAGATCGCACGGATGGTGTGCGCGGCCGAACCCCGAGCCCTGTTCGTGAAAGATCTGTACGGAAATTCTCCGCTCCAGTCGACCGATCTGTTGGATTCGCTCGACGATGTCACGTGGTCGTACACCACCCCGCTGATGGGGCTGACGATCATGCACGAAGCCGTCATACACGGCATGGACCACGTGGTCCACCTCGCCGCGAGGAAAATTCCGTGGGCCATACGCGGCGCGACGATCGACGGGATGACCCCGATCCACCTGGCGGCTTTTCTCGGCAGAACGGAGGCCGTTGATATCTTGCTGCGCGAACTCCCGGAATGCATTGAATTCGTCACGCCGTCGGGAAAAACGCCGCTTTTTTGCGCGGCGGAGTACTCGCCGTGGAAAAATTCGCGGGTGATACGCACCCTGTTCGAAAAACGCCCCGATCTGGCCAAGGCGCAGGACGCCAGGGGGCGGACGCCGGTGTTCGAAATATCGAAAAACGGGATCGCGGACGACGTGCGGTTCATGCTCGACGCGTACCCGGAGCTCGCGCTCGTCCAAGAGCGCACCCTGGGCTGGACCCCGCTGCACGCCGCCCTGTACGGGAGGTACAATTCGTGGGCGGACATGGCCCGGACCATCGCGACCGCGTGCCCCGACGCCCTGCGCGTGAAAGACCTGTCGGGCCGCACGCCGATCGATCACGCGCGGCTGGCGTTGGATCCCCGCGAAGAAGAATGCGGAGAATTTTTATCGTGCGTCCTGAAGCACGCCGAGCTCCCGAACGAGCTCTGGGAGTACATCCCGCGGGGGTGCGAGCACGTGTCCGCCGCGCTCGGCCCCGCGCTCGGGCGATCGCTCGAAGAGGCCGGGCGCGTCGTCCGGAAGATGACGGACGAACATCGCGAGCGTCTTCGAACGGCGCTGCTTGCTATTTCGAGGGAGATGACGAAGAGGAGAGTGTACCTGGAAGACGCGACGCGTCGAATCGCGTCCGGTATATTTTAACGCGCGTCCCCGTTGCCGTTTCTGGACGCGTCGGATTTTGGGAGCAGGGGAAGGTACGTGCGCAGCGTGGTCAGCAACGCGCCGGTGAGCGTGATCGCGATCGCCAGCTTGACCTCGTTGTATTGCAGAAATCCGAGGGGTCCTTCCGTGGAAAACAGCCAGAACACGGTTTCTTTCCACGCCAGACCCGCGGCGACCGCGAACGCGGCGACGAGAAGATCGAAAAACCGTATCATTATTTCCTGCGCGCGCCCCACCACCCTTTTCGTGACGTTTGTCGCCTTGGTCCCCACGGTCGCCCACCAGGGGCTGTCATCGTTCTTGTCGTTCATGGTTTTGTTTTTGTTACATCAGAAAAAAGTGTGCGCATGGAGATACAGCCTCTGGACGAGGCGGACGTCGTTGCCCAGATCAAACGTCTGGACGAAGACGTCGGAACGTTTCACGCGGTACTTTTTGCGAGGGCGCGCGATCGGCGACGGCGGCATCCGCGCGTCCTCGACCTTCTGGCGCTTGGCGGGCGGCTCGCGCGAGACGCTGTCCGGGTGCGCGCGCTTGACGCCGATCATCTTTGAAACAAAGGAGAAAATGTGGGGAAACACGCGCGGAAGAGACTTTTATACCCCTACCGCGACGCTTTCTTTCTTACGATAACACGTGTACAAAGCACACGCAGCACACTCCGCGCAAACGCGCGCGAACATAAAACCGACCGACCCCCTCGACCGCGGTCATTCTTTATTTCCATACAACCATGGATTGCGCCGTGTGCTTCGAAACCGACAAGACGGTCGCGTGCGGCTGCGGCTTCGTCGCGTGCCGGCCGTGCATCAAGAAATACCTGCTCGGCGACATCAACGACGCGCAGTGCATGTCGTGCCGACGCGGATTGACCCGCGCCGACCTCGTCGACATGCTCGGCCCGACGTTCGTCTCGGGACAGTACAAAACGCATCGCGAAAAGATCCTGTACGACCGAGAGCGCGCGATGCTTCCCGCGACGCAGACGCGCCTGTCGAATTACAGGTTCGCCAAGGAGCTGAAGCTCGGTCTTCCCGCGAAAAAGGCGGAGCTCCGGGTGCTCAAGCTCAAGGTCGACGCGCTGAGCCTGCAGATCATCGCCGAACAGAACGCGTTTCGAAGGCTGGTGGACACGCGGTACGCAAACCGCCGGACGACCCAGACGACCGCCGGCGGAACGACCCCCCCGGCGGACCGCATCCTCTGCGGCTGTCCCGCCTCCGGGTGCAACGGGTTCGCGCTCTCGTCCACGGGGGCGTGTGGGGCGTGCGGCGTCAAGATCTGCAAGCAGTGTCACGTCGTGGAAACCGAGGGGCACGCGTGCGACCCGGCGGACGTCGAAACGGCCAAGATGATCCAGAGGGAGACCAAACCCTGCCCGCGGTGCAGGGTGCCCATTTTCAGGTCTTACGGTTGCTATCAGATGTTCTGCACCCAGTGCCAGTGCGTGTTCGACTGGGGCAACGGTAAGGAGATCCGAAACGGGACGATTCACAACCCGCACTACTTCGAGTGGCTCGAGAGGACCGGGGGGCGGGGCGGGAGGCTCCCCGCGGAATGCGGGGGAGGGGGTTTCGGGGGAGTGTACAACACCCTGCGCCAGGTGAAATTTACCAAGCACGTGACGGACGATGCGTATAGATCCGTGGCCAACCGGGTCCGCGACGCGATTCACATTCGGGAGGTCGTCGTCCCCGGGCTTCACACGCCGGACATCGTCCGCGACAACACCGTCCTCCGGCTCAAGTTCCTGGACAACGACATCACCGAGAAAGAGTTCAAGACCACGCTCCAGCGCAACGAAAAGCGCTGGAGCAAGGAGTGGGAGCTGCGGCAGATTCTGGAGATGTACGCCGAGGCGGTGGCCGCCATCGTCAACAACATCGGGACGTTCGACGAGAACCGCGATCAGGCGGCGATTACCGCGGACGACGTGACGGCCGCGATCGGGGAGCTGAACGCCTTGGACGAGTACACGAACGCCCAGCTTTCCAGGACGAGCAAGGTGTTTGGCATGAATTATCAGCCCATAACGAGCTACGGGCACGAATGATTGTTACACGATGTTGGCGATTCTTTCCAATCTGTAAACGCTGATACCCAAAAACGCAGCGGCAGCTTTCGGTCCCATCTCCGAGGCCTTGGCGCGGACGAAGTCGGGGGCCATGCGCCGCCGATCGAACGTCTGTTTCTTCGATTCGTTGTGCTCCTCGACGACGCCCTCGGCGACCTCGTCCATCAGCGCGCGCAGGCTTTCGAACGCCAGGTTCGCGCCCGCGGTCGATCCGAAAGGCTCCGTGCTCGCGATCCACGCCCCCGACGAGTTATCCAGGAATATTCCGCCGTACACTACGGGGGCGGCGGTGTCCCGCCCCCCGACCGTGATCATGAGCGCCTTCTTGCGCCTCGTCCCCTTGTACGCGTCCACGTCCATGCGGGCGCGTCCGATTCCGGGAAACTGGAACTCCACGGTCGCGCTCTCGTCGACGTACTCGATCTTCGAAAAGTCGAGGATGGCGGTCTTCAGCTTGGCGACCAGCGCGGACCTGTTGTCGTCGTTCTTGATCCGCATGCACTCCGCGTACACGCGACGCAGCAGATCGTTCGGGAGCGAAGACGAAGCGTCTTCCATCACGCGGGTTATATTATCCTTCTTTTTTTTCGCGGTCGCCGGCTTGACGCCCCGGCGCTTGGCCTTGGGGGCACCCGAGCGAGGCATCGGAAAACAAAAACGATCTTCGCCCGCGGCGCCGCGACGCATTTATACTCGTTCGGACGCGTCAGCTGCTGTGCGTGCTCCGCGCTTTCTTCCTCTTGGATCCTTGGGCCCCGCGGGGGGTTCGGCGGGGGGTTCGGCGGGGGGTTCGGCGGGGGGTTCGGCCGCCGCGGTCGCGACGCTCCACGCCGACGATTTCGGAACTTCGGGGGAGGGGAGCCAGTACCCCAGGATGCCCGTCATGATGGGGATGTAGATCCCTTCGGACCCGGGGTGCGTTGCGGTCATGATCAGCGAAAAGGCCAGCGCGGTGATCGTCACCGTCACCTGGGCCCCGAACTTCATCCAGTCCTTGCGGATGTTCGTCTGGAGCACCCTCGTCTCTATGACGTCCTGAAATTGAATTTGTCCGCGTTCCATCAGGTCGAGCAGTCTCGTTTCGTCCAGCGACATAGTCTGCGTCCTCAAAAAAGTTTAAGACCGGTCGCGTCGTCCGAGCCGCCATGGATTTCGTTCGACGCGTCGAAGATAGGCTCTGCCTGGGGCGCGCGCGGTACGGGCACGGGGTCCTGGTGCCGTGCAACGCGTCCAAGAACTGGAAGGAAGAGCTGATCGAGGAGCTCTTGGACGCGTGCGTGTACGCCGCCGCGGACGTGCTGAAGCGTCGGGGCATCGAGAACGACGACGACAACGCGGAAATCGTCAGACTGATCTCAGATCGCGCCCTTGCCAAACACGAGTACGGCGAGAACACGCAGCACGAAGACGATACCTATTTTCTGGATCTGTGCATGTTTATCGCCAACGCCGCGCTGTCTCAAAAATAATTTCTGTGTAAATACCACTTGACCGATCATGCTCAGCACCCTTATCGATACGTTCATAAACGCCAACGCCGAGGGGGAGTTCATGATCTTGAACTTGGAAAAGGAAAAGGTGGCGGCGAAGAAGAAGAAGAAACCCGACACCGTCACGATGGTGACGTGGGGCATCAGGGTGGTCCTGGACATCATTTTCAGCGTGATCGTGGCAAAGATGGCCTGGGCGTGCAGCAGCTCGATCTTCGTGGCCCTGCTCGCGCTCCTGTTCCCCCAATTCTTCTTCATCTACTACGCGCTGGCCGGCTCCAAGTGCGCCGCCTACTGGGCATAAATCACAACTCCTCCGCGAGACGCTCGACCTCTCGGACGATATCGTCGATTCCTTTGCGGGAAACGAACGAGTGTTTCATTTCCCCGCGGGCGTGCGACTCGAGCTTCGCCGGGGGCCCGAGCATGCGCTTTCTGCACCACCCCGAGCCGCGAACGTTTTCCCAGCCGAACATCGTCATATAATCCAGCGTGCGTTCCTCTTCCGCGCCCTCCTGAGCGTCAAACGTGATTTCGAGTACCCTCCGAACCGGTCCGTGTTCTCGAACCCACATCGCCGACGAGGCGCTGAGCGTCATGTGTTCCAGCAGGCGCTGGTATATATTGTTCGTGTCCCCGACGTATATCTTTCCGTCGTCGAGGAGCAGGGCGTACGTAAAAAATTTCGTTTCGTACCTGCGTTTCCTTTTGCGATACTCCTGCCTGACCCTGACGTTTGCGCTCGCGCTGTCGAGCAAAACCTTGAGGATCTCTTCTAGCTGTCGTTCCATTCTTACACACGTGGCATGCGGGATGTTTAAGTCAAACGCGCGGCTGAAACTCCGTCCACATCCTATACTCGTCGCCGGAGAGCCCGTCGGAGAGCCCGTCGTCGTCGTCGTCCTCGTCGGCGACGAGCTCGAAAGCCGGCGGAGTCAACCTCCTGAACTCGGCGTCGCCGTCCATGTCGCTGTCCGGGATCAACTCGTCGTCCGGCAGCTTGGTCTTCACGGCTTTCTTCAAGACCTTGGCGGCCTCGCGCTCGGCCTTGGCGGCCTGCTTGGCGGCTTCGCGCTCGGCCTTGGCGGCCTGCTTGGCGGCCTCGCGCTCGGCCTTGGCGGCCTGCTTGGCGGCTTCGCGCTCGGCCTTGGCGGCTTCGCGCTCGGCCTTGGCGGCCTGCTTGGCGGCGTGTTTCTCCACGACCTTCTGGAGCGCGACGAAGAGGTCCCGCTCGAGATCGTCCTCGAACCCGGCGCTTTCCAGGACCTCCCGCAGCCGCGCGCTCGTCTCGGCGACCGACATCGCGGGAATGAAACGAACAATAACCCGAAAATCACAGGGGTTCGGTTTTTATGCGATTGGCGTCCTCAGCAAGCACAGCAGGCGAAGCGGGCAAAGCAGCCGTGTCCTGCATCATCCTCGTGACCCTGGATCGAATGTACGATTCGAGGGGGAAGATCGTGGCCCAGCCGGGGACCTTGGCGATCTGCTCGAACTCGACGAGCGTTTTTCCGTGAAACCGTTTGAAAGACCATTTCCCGCGAATCTGCGCGAGGCTGTCCGCCGGGGTCCAGAAATCGATGCGATTGGCCGTCGCGCGCTTGCAGAACTTTTGCGTAAACGGAAAAAACGCAATTTTCGCGGGAAATTCGACGTCGATTATCCCGTCCGCGCCAACCGAAAACTTGGAATACTTTTGAACGTCGCGAAACTTCGACGCGTTTCTTTCCAGGACGTGCGCCTCGACGATGGTTTTCGGGGTGGCGTCGACGAGCGTGGTCGCGGAGCACGACACCACGCTCCCCACGCGGTTCGAATGGTACAGCATTGACGACGCTCGTCACGGCTCGTATTTAAATTGAACATTGACAAAGTTCAGGGTCACCCGGGGGTCTCGAACCGTTATCTTGTCGCACGCGGCGGCCCCGATCGACGAGTTTTCCACGTTGACGTGCCAGGAGACGAACGGTGTGTACCGTATCCCGGGCACAAAGGTCACGCGTTTCGCGGCCCGGATCACGTCGTCGTGCACGTCCAGGCAGCAGTCGTTCGACGCGAAAACAAACGTCAGATCGTCGGCGTCGAACGGGTGCCGAAAGCTGCCGTACCCGTTGACGCACAGCACGAGCTTTTTCGCGGACGCGGCGAAGCTCTCCTCCGCGTCCAGCTCCAGGCGGTCCAGCGAAAGGCCCTCGAAATTCGCCCGTTGGTCGGAGTACGACAGACGGAGGCGCACGTCGCGGAGGCGCCCGCACCTCGAAGCCCTCGACGCGAAGCTGCACGATCTGGCGCAAATCTCGACGCGCTCGAGGTCCGGGTACTCCCACTTGTAAAACGATACGTCGATACACGGGATGCGGGACTTCTCGACGATCGAGATGGCGTTCAGCGATGGCAGCCACGGGACCACGAACGTCGAATCGGATGCGACGTCGTCGATCCGGAGCTCGAGGCGTTTCAGGTTCCCCCCGGCGCGCGATACGGCCGGGCTCAGGCCGGGCGGCACCTCGTCCGCGTGCCGCAACCGGATGGACAGCGTTTCGATGTCTCCAGGGCCGCACGCGTTCAGGATCTTGACGGCGTCGAGGGGCGCGCACGCCAGCTTCAGGTTGCGGACGCGGTGGCGTCGAAAAAACCCGACGAGCGTCTCGTCGTACCTCTTGAACTCCGCGTCCGTCCACAGATCGTCGCGCCCCTCGACGACCCTGAACATCGTCTTGCTGGCAAACATGGCCGACGCCCTCGAAGCGTGATCGCTCGCCGCGAGTATCTTCGCGATCAGCTCGTCGGGCAGGTCGTTCATTTTTGGTTTGGCGGCGCGGCGTCGTGCGTAAACGCTTAATGGACGAATTTCTACACCGACGGTACATCATGTCGTCGCTGCGCATGTCGGTCGTCAAGCGGGACGGGCGCCGAGAGCTCGTGAATTTCGATAAGATCACGTCGAGGCTCGAGCGGCTGTGCTGGCCGCTGGGGGCCAGGCCGTCGAAGAAGTTTGAAGGAGTCCCGCTCGACGTCGACGTCACGCGCATCGCGGCGACCGTATGCGCGTCCGTCGTCGACGGCATCACGACCGAGCGTCTCGACGATCTGACGGCGGACGCGGCGGCCGGGATGGCGACGGAGCACCCGGACTACGGCGTCTTGGCGGCGCGGATCGTCGCGTCGAACCTCCAAAAAAAGACCAGCGACAGCGTCGCCAAGACCTTCGGGGCCATGGCGACGCTCCTGTCGGGCGAATTTCTCGACGCCGTCAAGCGGCACAGGAACGAGTACCAGGCGATCGTCGATTACGATCGGGACTACGATTTCGACTACTTTGGGTTCAAGACCATGGAAAAGCTGTACCTCGCCAAGGTCGACGGCAAGATCGTGGAGCGCCCGCAGCACATGTTCCTGCGCGTGGCCATCGCGCTCTGGGGCGACGACGTCGACAAGGTCCGGGAAACCTACGAGGCGATGTCCACGAAAAAGTTCACGCACGCGAGCCCCACCCTCTTCAACGCCGGCATGACGAACCAGCAGCTCGCGTCCTGCTTTTTGCTCGGGATCGAAGAAGATTCGATCGCGGGCATTTTCGACGCCCTGGCCAAGTGCGCCCAGATCAGCAAGCACGGCGGCGGCATCGGGATCCACGTCTCGGGCGTCCGCGGCAAGGGTTCCAAGATCGAAGGCACGAACGGCGTCTCCGACGGGATCGTGCCCCTCGCCAGGGTGTTCGACGCCACCGCGGCGTACGTCAACCAGGGGGGGAGACGCAAGGGGGCCATCGCGATGTACATAGAGCCGCATCACCCCGACGTCTTCGAGTTCCTCGATCTCAAGCGCAACCAGGGGGAGGAATCGCTGCGGGCGAGAAACCTGTTTTACGCCATGTGGCTCCCGGACCTCTTCATGCGCCGCGTCGAGGCCAACGGCGAGTGGTGTCTGATGGACCCGAAGGCGTGCCCCGGTCTGAACGAGGTTCACGGTCCCGCGTTCGACGAGCTGTACGAGCGATACGAATCGGAAAACAAGTACGTCAAAAAGGTTCGCGCCCAGGACCTGTGGACCGCGATCGTGCGCAGCCAGATCGAGACCGGGGGGCCTTATTTGCTGTACAAGGACTCCGCCAACGCCAAATCGAATCAGCGCAACCTCGGCACCATCAAATGCTCCAACCTGTGCTCGGAGATCATCGAGTACACGGCGAAAGACGAGATCGCCGTGTGCACGCTCGGGAGCCTGAGCCTGCCGGCCTTCGTCCGCGACAAGGAGTACGATTTCCAGGGACTTTTCGAAGCGACCAAGGTTCTCGCGACGAACCTGGACCGCGTCATCGACGTGAATTACTACGCGATCCCGGAAGCCGAAACGTCCAACACGCGCCACCGGCCCGTCGGCGTCGGCGTCCAGGGCCTGGCCAACGTGTTCTTCGAGCTCGGCATCCCCTTCGACGACCCCCGGGCCGCGAAGCTGAACCGCGACATATTCGAGACGATTTACTTCGGGGCGATCACGGCGTCCGTCGAGCTCGCGGAAAAGCACGGAGCGTACCCGACCTACGCCGGCTCTCCCGCCAGCCAGGGGAAGCTGCAGTTCGACCTGTGGGGCGTCGAGCCGGGGGATCGGTGGGACTGGGCCGCGCTGAAGGCCAGGATGGCCGTCGCGGGGCTCCGGAACTCGCTCAGCGTCGCGCCGATGCCGACCGCGAGCACCGCGCAGTTCCTGTCCAACGTCGAGGCGATGGAGCCGCAGACGTCCAACCTGTATTCCCGGCGCACGCTGGCCGGCGAGTTCCCCGTGATCAACACGAACCTCGTCCGCGCGCTGATCGAGCGGGGCGCGTGGAACGTCAACATGAAGAACAAGATCATCGCGCACGGCGGGAGCATCCAGCGCGTCATCGGGATTTACCCGGAGATCAAGGCCGTGTACAAGACCGCGTGGGAGCTGTCCATGAAGTCCCTGATCGACATGGCCGCGGACCGGGGCGCGTTCGTCTGCCAGAGCCAGTCGCTCAACATGTTCGTGGCCGAACCGAACGTCAAGTCGCTGAGCTCGATGCATTTTTACGCGTGGAAGCGCGGCCTGAAGACCGGGTGCTACTACCTGCGCACCAGGGCGGCCTCGAGCGCGATCAAGGTCACGGCGTGCCTGTCGTGCTCCGGCTGACATATTTTCGCGAGACTGTGTAAAGATGGCAAACGTGTTTACAGAGGAAAGGCAGGTCGTGTACCACAGCGTGCTCGGTATTCTGATGGGCGTCGCGGCCTCGAAGCTGTGCAGGCTGACGCACGACGCGATTCACGACGCGTTTCCCGAAGACGGCCCGGTGGTCGCGGCGACGTCGTTGGGAATTCAGTTCGTGATCATCATGACCATCATGCTGATCGCCGTGCACACGCTCCCCGCGTTCAAAAAGGATCTCGGGATGCCGCTGCCCCCCATCATCTGGTCCACGTGGTATTTCGGGGCCCAAATATTCTTTTACGACGAACTCGGGAAGCTCATTCGAGGGGAATACGATTAACGCGCCTTGGTCGGGGGAGACAGATTCTTCTTCGCTTCCTGCCACGCGCTCAGCAGGCTCCGCGCCGCGGCGGTGTCGCCCGCGGCGATGGCCAGTCGGACCCGTTTGAGGGTCTTGACCTTGAGGGCGTCCAAGGTGTCTCCGCGCTGGTACTCCAGCGTCTTCTTCCACGCGGGTTCCGGTTTCGGGCGGGCGGCGGGCATTATGGTTCGACGGTTGATTTTTTTTTGAGCAGGAGACACCACCCGAAGGGCCCGAAGGCTCCAGGCGACAGTTCGACGTCCAAGACCTCGCCGCGATGCACGTCCTCGCCCGACGCGATCTTGACCGTCACCTGCCCCCACGCGAACCGCAGGGGCGAGAACCTCGGCGCGGCGCGCGCCCGGATGAACTCGTCGACGTCCAGCAGCAGCTTTTTGTCGCCGATCGCCGAGCTCATGTCCAGCGTCGCGTACCGCTTGCCCCCGGATTCGGACGTCTTCGCGACGACGCACCCCCGAACGCGCGCGACGACGGGCCCCCCGGTCGCGAGCTCGAGCTGCTCGAACTTCCCCCGTTTCCTGGCGAGAAACGCCATACGCTCGTTCGTCAAAAAGTTTATTTCAACTTAACGATGTCTCTCCTCGCCGGAAAGAAGAGACGATGCTTCACGTGGCGGCCGCTCTCGTCGCGCACGTCGTCGGCACGGTCGTTTCGTACGCCTTTGGCTCGGCCGCGGGGGGGAGGGTGTTCGACGCGGGTCACGCGCTCACGACCGCGCGGCCCGATATGAGAAAATGGGTCGAGGCGGTCACGATCGCGATCCCGTTCGTGTGCCGAAGGCGACATGTTCACAAACCCCTGGTCACGTTTTGCGCCGCGACGTTTTTGCGGGGGATATGCATCGCCGCGACGATCCTTCCCCCGCTCGTCCCGGTCGGAGCTCCGAACGTGCTGATGCTCCTGGTCGGGCACGGGTACGATTACGTTTTCTCGGGTCACGCGGCGTTCGCGGCCTCGTGGATCCTGAATTCTCCGGGCTATCTGGAATGCGTTCTCGGCGCGATCCAGGCCTTTGGGCTGATTTCCACGAGGATGCACTACACCGTCGACGTGATCCTGGCCTGGTTCGTCGCGTGGGCGATCAATTCTTTTCACCCGCGCCCCAAGTTCGCCCTGAGGTACGTCGCGCTCTCGGATCTCGACGACGTCGCCAGGATTCGACACGACGTGTACGCCTCGGAACTCGGGCAGTACGCCGAGCGCGACGATCGGCGTCTCCCCGAACCCCGCGACGCGAACCGGGTGCTCATCGGAGCGTTTTGCGACGACGCGCTCGTCGGGTACGTGGGCGTGACCATGCCCGGGGGGGCGTACTCCGTCGAGACGCACGGGTTCTCGAAACCGGCCGAGAATTCGTACGAGATTCGAGCGCTGTGCGTTTCCAAAGAGTTCAGGGGCATGGGCCTCGGCAAATCGTTGATCCGCGCGGCGCTCAAGTTCGCGAGACGCTCGGGCGGCGAGGAAATCGTCGCGATGGCGCGCGAAGAGCTTGTGGATGCGTACGCGTCGCACGGGATGAAACGGACGAAGGAATGCGCGTGCGTCAACGGGGTGTGGTACCGCCTGATCCGGGGGCGACCCGTCGAGCCGTCCGAGATTCGCGGAATCGCCTGGGAGCTGCCGTTTTCCGAGACGGGGGAGACCCCGTGCTTCCACGGGGGCGCCTCCCTGGCGGCGGTCCGCGAAACGAGCAACGTCAGCGCCGACGTCCTCGACGCCTGGTACGATCCGTCGCCCGCCGCGGTGCGAGCCGCGACCGAGAACGCCGCGTGGGCGATGCGCACGTCCCCGCCGACGAACTGCGAGCCGCTGATCGAAGCCATCGCGAACGCGCGCGGGGTCTCGCCCGACGCCATCGCCGTCGGCGCGGGCTCGTCGGAACTCATCTTCAGGTGCTTCTCGTCGTGGCTCTCGAAATCGAGCCGCGTGCTTCTCGTCGAGCCGACGTACGGCGAGTACTCGCACGTCCTCCGGAACGTCATCGGGTGCGAGGTCGACTCGTTGCGCGTGACGGAATCCGAAGGCTTCCGGCTGGACGCGGAGGCGCTGATATCGGCGTGCCGGCGCACCAGGTACGACCTCGTGATCGTCGTAAACCCCAACAGCCCGTTCGGGACGCACCACGCGGATCTCGCCAGCGTCGTATCGCGCCTCGGAACGGGGACGCGCGTGTGGATCGACGAAACGTACATCGACTACGTCGGAGGGAGTCTCGAGCCGGTCGCGGCCGCGTCCCCAAACGTAATCGTGTGCAAGACCATGAGCAAGATATACGCGCTGAGCGGGTGCAGGGTCGGGTACGTCTGCGGACACCCTTCCGCGGTTCGCGGGATCCGCGCGCGCACGCCCCCGTGGATCGTCAGCCGCCAAGCTCAGGCCGCGGCGATCGAAGCCGTGCGCGACGGGGCGTATTACGCGGCGAGGATCGAAGAGACTCACGCCATGCGCCGGGAGCTGGAGCGCAAACTGTCGGAGATTCCGGGGGTGCGCGTTTTTCCGGGATGCGCGAATTGGACGCTCGTCGAGCTTCCCGTCGAGGTCGCCGGCGTCGTCGCGCGATGCGCGGAGCGCGGCGTGTACGTCCGAGACACGCACCTCCCGGGGTATTGCAGGATCGCCGTCAGGCGGGAAATTGACGCGATCGTGGACGCGATCGCCGACGCGTTGCGTCACAGCACGCGGCAGTGAGGTCTCCCCCCGAACGACGGATCGAAGGCCGCGAGGTCTCTCGCCCGCTCGTCGCGAACCGGGTCGGCGTCGTACGCCTCTAGCGCCGCTTCCTCGAGGTCCGCGTACGACCCAGACCCCCTGACGAACACGAGCATCTCCACGCGGGTCTTGAAAAAATATTCGTACGTGGTCCCGCGCGCGGCGACCGTCCCGTACCGATCGTCGTTCCCCGGGACGGACGCGAACAGCGCGCAGAGCGCGTCGAACAGGTGGGGCTCGTCCCAGCGCCTCAGAACGCACGGAGCCATGGCGAGAACAAAGAACGAAAAACAAGACGGGGGGAGGGCCGGGGCGTCGTCGTATACCACATCGTCGAAGAAAGAATTGCAAAGAAAGAAAGAATCTATGTAAATCAAGTTAAATACGGACATCGAGCGAGGACGACACCATTAATTCGTTTGTTATTTCAATATGAGTCACAGCGCCGATTCCACCCACGCCAAGTTCGAGGGCGAGGCGACGTCCGCGGCGACGTCCGCGGCGACGTCCGCGGCGACGTCCACGGCGTCTTCGCCCGACTTTTCGTGCGAGGTCATCATGACCGACCGCAACCGCCGAGCGTTCACGGCCCTGCGGTACTTCATCGAGCGAATGCGCGACCCCACCGACGACGCGACGGAAGTCATCGTGCTCGACCAGGGGACGTCCAACTGCCGGGTCGTCCCGCTGGCCATGGGGGCCGGAACCGTGCGCACGGATGAAAAACCCGACATCGGCTACGACATCGCCGCTGGCCGGATTTCCCTGACGTCGGCGCACAAGCGGTTCCTGTACGATTTCGTGTACGAGGCCATGGACTCGTACGCCGAGATCGAAGATCCGCGCGAATACACTCCGAATTAAATTTTCGACGGTGAGGGTATAATGGACTTGTATTTTCCCGTGCCGACCATGAACTTCCCGTCGTCGAACCCCTACGATACCGGCAAGACCCAAGGGAGCGGGATCGAGGACATGACCACGTGGGCCCTTCGCGCGGCGCACCACTCGCCCAACGAGTTCAACACGGCTTTTTTCAGCAAGAGGAACGTGGACTACATCCAGTCGCGGATCGTCCGGGACGTCAAAAAGTTGTCAGGGTTCACCGTCGCTCGCCAGAGCGATCAGGCCCTCGGCATCATCATGCTCGGGATGTACATAGAGTACTCTAAAAACGCGGGAGGGTCCGCCAACATCGACGCCCTGAACCGCGCGGTCCTGGCCGAGTGCGTGCGTCAGGTCATTTCCGGCATCAACGCCTACTCCGGGTACGTGCGAGACGCGTCCACCAACGCCAAACCCATCCCGCGCCCCGAGAATCCGTCCATCAAGGGCGCTCGGGTGCTGCCCGGGTTCCTCCCCTTGTAACACACACGCTTAAAAATCGGGTCGATACACACGACATGAAAAAGTGCGATCAGTGTAGGAAAAAAGTCGGTCTTCTCGGGTTTGAGTGCAAGTGCGGGAAAACGCTGTGCGCGACGCACCGGTACCCGGAAGCGCACGGGTGCGACGCGATCGTTTCCGAACCGGTGCGCGTCGAAAAAGTCGTGGCGGACAAGCTCAGAGACAGGTTGACGTGAAAATCTCACGAAAAAAATACGGGGGTGTAGTATAATATGCCCGGAGCGATCGCGCAGCTCGTCGGGTACGGCGCGCAGGACGTTTACCTCACGGGAAACCCCCAGATAACGTTTTTCAAGTCCGTCTTCAGGAGGTACACGAATTTCGCGACGGAATCCATCCAGCAGACGTTCGACGGGACCGTCGATTTCGGCAAGCTTCCCACCGTGACGATCGCCAGAAACGGCGACTTGCTCGGCGCGGTGTGGATCGAGGTCACGCTTCCCGACCTCCTGTCGTACGACATCACCCCGACCCCCGCCGAGGGCAACACGTCCAACGTGCAGACCCTAACGGCCAACGTGTACACGGATTCCTCCGGTAATTACTGGCAGGTCCGCACCGGTTCGGCGCCGAATTATTCGTACGCCAACGCGATCGCGGTGTACGACGGCGTGGCGAGTTATTACCAGAACTACAGCGAGCTCGGCAACGTGTCCACGTACGCCGGCAACATCACCACGTGGCCGTACATGATCGTGAGCAACACGGCCAACGCCGCGATCCGAAACTTCACGATTCCGACCGCCAACCTGCGGTACGCCAACGGGATCGGGTACGCGGTCATGAAATCCGTGGAGCTCGAGATCGGCGGTCAGCGTATCGACAAGCACTACTCCGAGTGGTGGGACGTGTGGAGCGAGCTGACCGAAAAATCGGAGAAACTCGACGGCATCAACGCGATGATCGGAAAGTACGACCAGACCTCGTACGCTTCGACGTGGCAGCGAAAGCAGGCGGCGGCCAACACGTTCTACGTCCCGATGCGTTTCTGCTACAATCGGAATCCGGGCATGTACCTCCCCCTGGTGGCGCTCAGCTACCACCAGGTCAAGCTGAACTTCGAGTTCCGAAATTACCTGGAATGCATCAGATGCGCGTACCCCGTGACGGCTCTGACCAGCAAAGCGGGGGCTCTGCCTCTGGCGTTCACGGATTGCAAGATTTACGCGGATTACGTGTTCCTCGACGCTCCCGAGCGGATGCGGATGAGCGAGATCCAGCACGAATACCTCGTCACCCAGCTGCAGTACCAGGGCGACGAGCCCGTCCCGTCCCCGACCGACCCGAACGGGACGGTCAATCGCAAGTACAACCTGAATTTCAATCACCCCGTCCGGGAGCTCGTTTGGGTGTACCAGGCCGCGTCGAACTACGCGGTCGACCCGGTCAACGGCAACGACATCTTCGACTACGAAATCCCCTCGACCGGCGGGGAAGTGTTCGCCAACGCCAAGCTGGTCATCAACGGCAGCGACCGGTTCAGCGTCCGGTCCGGTCCGTACTTCCGCCTCGTCCAGCCGTACGAACACCACACGCGCGTGCCCCAGAAGAGCATCTACGTGTACGCGTTCGCGCTGTCAGACGCCGAGGATATGCAGCCAAACGGGACGGCGAACTTCACCAGGTTCGATTCCGCACAGCTGCAATTTACGCTGAATTCCGCGCTGCCGGCCGGGCGCGTAAAAATCTACGCGGTCAATTACAACGTCCTGCGCGTGGCCGCGGGCATGGCCGGCCTGGCGTTCGCGAATTAATTATCTCCGTGTTAGTCATCATGACGACCATCGGCGCGACCACCCTGGGAGAAATCCTCCCCAGCAGCATGGGCCCGACCACCCTCGACGCCGTGGCCGACATCGTCGCCCCGAAGAAGAACGCCAAGCGCGGCGAGTCCGCGGCGCACGAGAGGCGCGAGTCCAAGGAATTCGAGCGGAAGGAGCACATGAACCAGAAGGCCCACGAAAAACGCGAACGGGTCGCCGCCAAGAAGCCCGCCGCCGCCGCCAAGAAGCCCGTTAAGAAGCCCGCCGCCGCCGCCAAGAAGCCCGTTAAGAAACCCGCCGCCGCCGCCAAGACAAACACGGGTCGCAAGAATCCCGACGGTCTGACGATCTGGAAAGGTCCCCGCGGAGGCCTGTTCGTGATGAAAAAGGGCAAAAAGGTGTCTCTGTAAAAACGTTCGCTCGACCGTAAAAATAATCCATCCTCTTCGTAAAATGAACATGTGGAATGGACTGTCGTTCTTTCCGTCGAAACAGATCATCAAGAACCTGTGGATCGGATCGGAAAAGGACGCCGCGGACCTGTCGTTCATGAAGAAGAACAACATCCGTCTCATCGTCAACGCGACGGACAGCGTTCCGGTGTACGCCAAGGGGATAAAGACGCTGAGGGTCCCCGTGGGGGACGATTCGTATTATTCCGAAAAGATGGGAAAGTACATTCCCATCGCCGTGGTCGCGATCCACGACGTGCTCGCCCACGGCCACGGCGTCCTGGTCCACTGCCGCGCGGGCATGAACAGGAGCGCGACGATCGTCGCGGGGTATTTGATGTTCCAAAGGGGCATGACGGCTCAAAAGGCGATGGCGTTCATCAAACGCAAGAAACCAGAGTGTTTCACTCCGATGAACTTCATGGGTGCCCTGAACGCCTGGGAAACGAAGCTTCGGCTGAGCGGAAAAATTAAATCAAATTCATGAGCTTCCCGATGTCCAGACCGCTTGACAGGAGCACCAGGTTTGCCATCCCCATGAACGACAGTATCACGTGTATGGTCACGAGCGTCCTGGACTCCCTCGTGAGAGGGGATATGTCTCCGTACCCGACGCCCGCGTGCGTGATGGCCGAATAATACACGATGTCCCCCAACGTCACCTTCTGGCTTTTGGGGTCGTCCTCTTTGAGATTTTTCAGCTGCGGCATCGCGAAATGGTTTCTGAATCCGTCGGGAATCAGGTAGTACAGAGTAACGAAAAACGAGAAGATCGTGGCGTGGTACACGACCGCGCTTCTCGCAAAGGTATTTTCGAACGCCCACAGGAGAGAGTACAGGCCGAAACCAACGGCCGCCGAGACCCCGACGGCGAGGGACGCAGATTTGATGTTCACGATCATCGATACACAACGTCGGGAAAAAAAACTTATGAACGGTCTTCGACGCCCGGGGAATGAACAAGCTCCACGAGTTTTCGACCGGTGCGTACGAGACCTTTGACGGAATCGAATCCGTCGTCGAAGAAGTACTCGGGAGGATCGGCTGCCTGAATCGCAACGCGTGGATCGTGGACGACACCGTGGACGGTTTCGGACGTTCCGTGCTTCGAGATATGGCGCAAAAATACGAGATGAAAACAACAGCGGACGCGGGCGCGGTCCACGAGGGGGCTATTGCGTGCGTCGTTGCGTCGAGTCCGTGCGTCGTCCGCCCGCCGTTGATGGTGTTGTCCGGGGGGACGGTTCCCTCGAGTGAATACGTGAACATTTACCAAGAGGGGAATGTTCGCGTATTCGTCCGAAGAGATCTCGCGAGGCGCGTCGGCATCAAAACCATGGAGATGGTCGGTAAAAAAAATGAAACGTCTGATGAATGAACGAGCATCAGTCAACGTGGATCGCCGTGATTGTCATGGCGATCGCCGCGATCGCGTATTATTTCTGGATATCGTCCGAAAAAAAAGATGACGATACGGAAATGCCAGACTCCCCCGAGAAATCTTCGCCCAAACCCGCGCCCAAACCCGCGCCGAAGAAGCCCGCGCCCAAACCCGCGCCGAAGAAGTCCGCGCCGAAGCCCGCGCCCAAACCCGCGCCCAAACCCGTTCAGAGACCGAGACCGATTCCCAGGCCCGTCGCGCAGGTTCCCAGGCCCGCCGCGCAGGTTCCCAGGCCCGTCGCGCAGGCCCCCAGGCCCGCCGCGCAGGTTCCCAGGCCCGTCGCGCAGGTTCCCAGGCCCGTCGCGCAGGTTCCCAGGCCCGCCGCGCAGGTTCCCAGGCCCGTCGCGCAGGTTCCCAGGCCCGCCGCGCAG
>Ga0129333_10001778_pt1 | contig 19795 bp, 20 predicted proteins | sample CPB6_08_DNA_FD_94474 | JGI IMG/M metagenome (GOLD analysis project Ga0129333, IMG submission 94474) | Freshwater to marine salinity gradient microbial communities from Chesapeake Bay, USA - CPBay_Sum_0.6_0.8_DNA | ecosystem: Environmental > Aquatic > Marine > Coastal | place: USA: Chesapeake... | reverse complement strand
GGGGAAATGTTTTTTATACTGGTACCTCTGCTACCAATGCCGGTGGTTTCTCTATTGAAGGCATCAATGCTTCGGCCTTCAGAAATCTGACCCTTGATTTCGCCTACCGTAAAGAAAATGCATCAGCCTTTCCGAATTTCTCGGTCGATTATTGGAATGGTACGGCCTGGGTTAATGTGGGGAATACCGCAGCGGCCTTGTTCAACGAAGCTGCTACAGCGCCTATAGGATGGTATCCAGCCAAGACCATTTCATTGCCCGCTGCTGCTCAAATTAACGGACTCAAACTTCGTTTTGTACGCAATACAGGAGGAACAGTTACTATTCGCATAGACGATGTAATATTATCCGGAACGCCCGCGGTGGTCGGGACCTGCGGCTCCAATGTTACGGTGAGCAGCAGTGCTACGGCCTCTTGTGGTCCAACCACAGTCAACCTCAATGTGCAAAGTGGTCCTTTAGTTACCGGCGCCTCTTGGGTCTGGTACAGTGGCAGCTGTGGCGGCACCCGAATCGGTACCGGCTCTTCCCTGACTGGAGTGGCGGTATCGAATACCACCACCTTTTTTGTTCGTACCGAAGGGGGTACTTGTGGTACCAACCGCACTTGCGAAACTATTGCTGTAACGGTCACTCCGATTCCGGTGATGAGTGCAGAGGTATTGGACGATACCAGTTTGTTGCCCGGTAAAACGACCACACTTATTGCTACGGCCACGCCGGCCTCTACGGGGCTGGTCTATACCTGGAGAAAAGATGGCGTGGTGGTCAGCGGGGCTACCGGCTCATCCATAACCATCGGCATAGATGATCTGGGCACCTATACAGTGAGCGCACAGACACCGCAAGGTTGCTCAGCTACCTCACCCGGACGCAGAATTACTGCTGCAGCTTCTGAGCAAGCCTGGATAAGTCCAAATCCCACCGCTGGGCCCTTTAAGGTTCGCTATTTCAGCCGTGCTACCGTATTTAATTTTAAACGCGTCCTTTACATCTATGACCAGCGGGGGCAGCTGGTGTTTACCAGAGAGTTTCCTATTACAGGTCCTTACAGTAGCATGGATGTAGATTTCTCAGCAATGAGTAAAGGGACTTATTATGTTTTTATCGGTAAGACGGTAGGAGAGCGTATCGCGGTAGGTAAGCTATTGTTGCAGTAAGCCTGGTCGATTTCTTCCCTTCCGATAATTTGTAGTAAAAACACTACAAATAAATCGTGGTTTTGTTTATATGTTGCGTTCTTATATTTGTCACAATGTTTGACAAGGTAATAACGCTAAGACAGATTCTTATTGCAGACCGATGCCCTATTTTTCGGTTGGGCATGAGTAGTACCTTCAGTAAACATTATGATTCGATCCAGACACATGAAGTGGGAGATGGGGAATCGTTGATCCAAGTTTTTCAAGCGCATCCCATTGACCTGCTTATCATGGACGATCTGCTATTCGGCGGAGAACTTCGTCAGGTTATTAAAAAGCTCCGATTGATCAATCCCGATACCCGTATTTTATTCTTCTCTGACCGGGGCGAAGAACATTTTTTGTCTTGTATGCCCCGCGGTGGTATTTACGGTTACGTGAACAAGAAGGCACCAATGATCCAGTTTCTCGAGGGGGTTGAAGAGCTCCGACAAGGGCATCATTATTTTTCTCAGGATTTACTGATCGATCGTCTTCTCTAAGCTACTGGCCCTAAAATAGGGCTGCCCCCGGCACCCCCTTATCTTTGTGGGCTACTATGCCCCGTAAATCTGTTTCATCCACCGAATTTACTTCGCCTGATAACTCGCATATTGTTGTGTCAGGAGCGCGTGAACACAATCTTAAGAATTTAGATCTGCGCATTCCCAAAAATCAATTGGTGGTGATCACTGGGATCAGTGGTTCAGGAAAATCTTCTTTGGCCTTTGATACGATATATGCAGAGGGACAACGTCGATATATGGAAACCTTTGGCGCATATGCCAGACAATTCATGGGAGATATGGAGCGTCCTGATGTAGATCAGATAACAGGGCTCTCTCCCGTGATCGCCATAGAACAGAAGACCACCAATAAAAACCCACGCTCAACAGTGGGAACGGTAACGGAGGTGTATGATTTTCTACGCCTGCTATTTGCCAGGGCCGGCCAGGCTTTTTCGTACGAGACAGGAAAGCCCATGGTCAAGTGGAGCGAAGAGGAGATCGTCAATAATATCATGGAGCGGTGCCGCTCTAAAAAGATCAGTTTACTGGCCCCGTTGGTACGAGGACGTAAAGGACACTATCGCGAATTATTCGAGGAGTGGCGAAAAAAAGGATTTGTAAAAGTGCGGGTCGACGGCGAGATCAAAGAGATGACTGCTCGTATGCAGCTTGATCGCTATGTGATACACGATATCGAGTTGGTGGTAGACCGCTTACAAGTGTCCGATGACCTGCAACCCCGATTAAGTGCCAGTGTACAACAAGCGCTGAAACTCGGAAAAGGATTGCTCTTTGTTGCCACAGAAGAGAAGAATCAGCTTATCCAATATTCCCGTCAATTGATGTGCGAAGAAACCGGCATCAGCTACGAGGAGCCTTCTCCCAATGCATTCTCTTTTAATTCTCCCTATGGAGCCTGTCCAAGTTGTAAAGGTTTAGGGGTGCAGCACCAGGTCAGTATGGAACGACTGATGCCTGACAACTCTTTATCGGTGAGCGAGGGTGGCATTGCACCCCTGGGTGAGGCACGCGATGCCTGGGTATACAAACAAGCACAAGAATTAGCAAAGCAACATAAGATTTCACTGCAAAAGCCAGTCAAAGAGCTATCTGCAGCGCAACTGAATGTATTGCTATATGGGAATCCGGAAGGCACCATCGCTGCCATCGATTTCGCTGATGCAAAGTTCGATCCTTCTGCGCCATTTGAGGGAGTGGTGAATTTGCTGCTTCGATGGTATGCCAGCCCTTACAGTGACGCTATCAGGGAATGGGCCGAAGATTTTATGGAGGTGCAACCTTGTACCACTTGTGAAGGAACTCGATTGAAAAAAGAAAGTCGTTGGTTTCGCATTAACGGTAGAAATATTGCAGATCTCTGCACGATGAATCTCGATAATCTGGCGGCTTGGTTCGATGGGATCGAACTCCAACTCGATACTAAGCAAAAAGCCATTGCCAAGGATATCTTAAAAGAGATCCGTGAGCGATTACAGTTCTTGCTCAATGTGGGGTTAAGTTATCTGACACTAAACCGACCTACCCGTACACTCAGCGGCGGCGAATCGCAACGTATTCGATTAGCCACCCAGATCGGCAGTCAATTGCAAGGGATCACTTATATATTGGATGAGCCCTCTATCGGACTGCATCAGCGCGATAATCAACGGCTGATCGATGCGCTCAAGCAACTTCGGGATTTAGGGAACAGCATCCTGGTGGTCGAGCACGACAAGGACATTATGTTGACCGCAGACTATCTGATCGATATCGGACCTCAAGCCGGAATACATGGCGGAAAGATCGTGGCCGAGGGTACACCGGCCGCTGTAAAAAAATTAAAGACCTTAACGGCAGGTTATTTGAATGGACACCACAAGTTGCCCCTACCATCCCAGCGCAGAATGGGATCTGGCAAGGCGCTTTTGTTACGAGGCGCATCAGGTAATAATCTTCAAAAGGTCAGTGTTCGCTTTCCTTTAGGAACCTTAATTGTAGTAACCGGTGTAAGCGGCTCTGGAAAATCTACGTTGATCAACGAGACACTCTATCCCATCCTTTCACAACACGCATACGGTTCAAGACAACAGCCGCTTGCCTATCAATCGGTCAGCGGACTGGAGCACATTGACAAAGTGATCGAGATCGATCAGGCCCCCATCGGTCGCACTCCTCGAAGTAATCCAGCCACATATTGCGGATTTTTTTCTGATATCCGTAATCTTTTTGCCTCTTTGCCCGAGAGTAAGGTAAGGGGATATGGACCAGGTCGTTTCTCATTCAATGTAAAAACAGGGCGGTGCCCCGATTGCGAGGGCGGTGGCATGAAGGTGATCGAGATGAATTTTCTGCCCGATGTATATGTTCATTGCAGTCGCTGCAACGGAAAGCGGTACAATCGTGAGACACTCGAAGTGCGCTACAAAGGAAAATCGATCGCCGACCTGTTGGAGATGACCGTGGACGAGGCCATGACGTTTTTTCAATCTGTTCCCTATTTATATAGAAAGATCAAGGTGTTACACGAAGTAGGACTGGGCTATATAACATTGGGGCAGTCAGCGTTAACCTTGAGCGGGGGCGAGGCGCAGCGTATCAAGTTATCGACCGAATTGGCCAAACGGGATACCGGTAAAACATTTTACATACTCGACGAGCCGACTACGGGATTACATTTCGAAGATATCCGTCATCTAACCGATGTGTTGAATCGATTGGTAGACCGGGGAAATACGGTCTTGGTTATCGAACATCATATGGACATCATCAAACTTGCCGACCATATTATTGATATTGGGCCCGAAGGAGGTGATGGTGGCGGTAAGATCTTGTTCGAGGGTACTCCAGAAGAGATGGTTCGCTCTGCGCAAACGCATACGGCTCGGTTCTTGGCGCCGGAACTTCGATGATCAGCAGGTTAGCGCTGACGGGTCATCTCGATATGTTCAATACCATCTTCCAGGTACATTTCCCCGGAAGGCACAAATCCAAACGAACGGTAAAAAGAAAGCAAATAACACTGGGCACCGATTGTAAGGGTAGTGTCCCCAAAAAGCGCTGTACATTTTTCGATCGACTGCTGCATCAGTAACTTGCCGTAGCCCTTTTTTCGATAGGCGGGTGATGTGACCACTCTTCCGATAGAAGCGGTATCGTAAGCGATACCGGGAGGCACCAATCTTGTGTAGGCTACTAGTATATCGTTTTCGTACCCCAATAAATGATAACAATGCTGGTCCTTGTTATCAAGGTCTTGAAAAGCGCAGGTTTGCTCCACTACAAATACCTCGGCTCGAAGTCGAAGCAATGCATAGAGTTCTTCGGGTGAAAGCTCCTTGAATTTTTTTAATTCCCAGCGCATGCACTAAGCCGCTCCGATTTTCTTGAGTTGTGCAATAGTAGCTATTGGATCGGGGGCTTTAAAAACGGTATTGCCCGCTACCAAAACATCGGCGCCCGCTGTAACGATCGCCGGAGCGTTCTCGAGTGTGACTCCGCCATCGATCTCGATCAAGGCGTTGGAACCACTACTATTGATAAGCTCTCTCAGCTCACGAATTTTGTATAGGGTGCGAGGAATAAATTGTTGTCCGCCGAATCCGGGATTCACGCTCATCAGACAGACCAGATCGATCTCAGGGAGTATATCACTGATACTTTGTACAGGGGTATGAGGATTAAGGGCAACACCTGCTTTAACCCCCAGGCTTTTTAATTGCTGAATGGTGCGATGTAAGTGTCTGCAGGCTTCTACATGGACCGTGATGATGTCTGCGCCGGCTTGCTGAAAGGCCTCGGCATAGCGCTCGGGCTCTTCGATCATCAAGTGTACATCACAAGTTTTTTGAGTAGCCTTTCTAAAAAAGGCGATCAGCATAGGACCAAAACTGATGTTAGGTACGAAGCGGCCGTCCATTACATCAAGATGAAACCAGTCGGCCTCGCTGCGATTGAGCAGCTCGCAATCTTTTTGAAGCTCCAAAAAGTTGGCCGATAACAAAGAGGGTGCTACCAGTGGCATGGATGCAAGATACTGATCATTTTTCAAGCCGTTCAATGGCCTCCCCGGCTTCTTTCATTGTTCCATCGAGCGAGAGGGCCATACGATAATGTTCCAGGGCTTGTTGATCGTTGCCTTGTTTCTCTGCCCATTTTCCCCACCAGTAGTGTACGGGTGCATAGCCGGGAGAGAGGCTTCTAAGTAATTCTAACTCCTTAGCCGCTGCAGGGAATGCTTTGGACTCGATAAGCAAAGCTGCTTTTTCAATGTAGGCCTCATAAAAAGTGTAATCAGCTTGAATGGTCTTATCAAAAAAAAGGATCGCTTTTTTTTTATCTCCTTTGGTCTCGTAATAAATGCCTTTATAGTAATAAGGTTCAGCCCCGCCCTTGACACCTTGAAAAGACAATAATGAATCGCACAGTGAAAGGGTAGCTGAATCGCCTTCTTCCGCCAGCCGAAGGGCCCGGGCATAGGCAAGTTGCAGGGGCGTAGGGGCCACGTTGTCGGTTAGTTCGCTCTCCCCACCCGGGGCCTCGTTGACGGGGGTATGCGGGGTTATTTCTTTGCCCTTTTGGTCTGTATCGCTGCGGTCAGAGGGCTGACAGCCCCCGGTGATCAATATCAATCCTAAAAGTACTGCCTTAAAAAGGGCCCGTAGGGGGACCTGCTTAAAAAACAGGGGGAGGTTTGACATTTGGTTGACATTTTATTGACTTGACAAAGATAGCTTTGCCCTCTTCAAACGAAAAGTATGTTCCAATTCTTGCGCTCCTCATTGTTTTTTTTGACCATTTTGTCAGGGGGACTTCTTGCTCACTTACAGCTGCAGGCACAAGTAGCAGCCAGCGACTCGCTCCGCTACCCCGATGAATCTCACCTTCGCAATATTCGCCAGCTTACCTTTGGCGGCGACAATGCTGAAGCGTACTGGAGCTTCGACGGTAAGAAACTTGTCTTTCAACGCACATCTATAAAAGACGGAATACCCTGCGACCAGATCTTTGTGGGAACGGTGCCTGCTACACCCAATGAAACCTTTACCTACAAAATGGTAAGCACCGGTAAGGGAAGAACGACCTGTGCCTATTTCACCTACGATAACAAGCATATCATTTATGCCTCGACCCATTTGGCCGACGAGGCCTGTCCGGCCGTTCCTGATCGGGCCAAATACGGTAACAAATATATCTGGCCACTATACAAAGGCTATGATATTTTTATGGCCGATCTGAATGGAAAAATAAAAAAGCAGTTGACCAATTCTCCTTACTATGATGCAGAAGCCACGCTCTCTCCCGATGGCAAGCGCATGATCTATACCAGTACCAAAGATGGAGACATTGAACTCTACAGTATGGAATTGGCTACCGGAAAGGAGCAGCGAATTACTCATACTTTGGGTTACGACGGCGGTGCCTGGTTTAGCCCCGACGGGAAAAAAATTATCTGGCGCGCCTCTCGTCCACAAACGCCTGAACAAATCAATGAGTACAAAGAATTATTGGCCCAAGACCTGGTGGCTCCTACGAACATGGAAGTATGGGTTGCCAATGCCGATGGAAGTAATGCGCGCCAAGTTACCCAATATGGCCAGGCCAACTGGGCGCCTGTCTTTATGCCTGATAGCAAGCGCATCATCTTTGCCTCTAACCATGAGTACAAGCGTGGATTTCCTTTTAACCTATATGTCATCAACGAGGACGGTACAAACCTCCAGAAGATAAGTCGTGATAAAGGGTTTGATGCTTTTCCCATGTTCTCTCCCAATGGGAAAATGATCGTATTTGCCAGTAACCGGAACAACGGCGGTACCCGCGATACTAATGTCTTTATTGCTGACTGGGTAGAATAAGCTAATAGATTTCCTATATTTGATGACCTCAAAATCGACAGTATGGAAACCGGACTTTTACATCTGCACAACCTATTGCGCTGGGTCTTGCTTGCTCTCTTATTGCTGACTATGATCCAAGCCTTTTCTAAAAAAGAATCCGTTAAGTCGACGAGTCTCTTTCTGATGATCGTGGCCCATACCATGTTGCTCATAGGTCTTTATCAAGTCTTTGGTGGACGCTATGCTTGGAGCACAATTCCGGAAGGTACCTCGGTGATGAAAGATGGCTTTTACCGGTTTTATCTGATCGAGCATCCCACACTGATGGTTGGGGCCATTGTGATGATCACTTGGGCCAGAACAAAGGCCAAAGCGCTTGCCTACAAGCCGGTCGCTTATGCTTTGCTGATCTCGCTGTTGATGATTTTGGCTGCCATGCCCTGGCCCTTCCGAGCCGGCATCGGTGTGCCTGCTTGGTTTCCTGGAATGTAACGGATCCTCTAAAAAAGCGCTATGCCTCATTATTATCAATTGGGTTCCATCCCCCACAAACGACATACACAGTTCAGAAAACCGGACGGAACGCTTTATAGCGAGCAATTATTTTCTACTGAAGGATTCAGTGATGATTACGCATTGCTCTACCACTGCCATCCGCCAACACAGATCATCCGGACCGAGCCTCAGCAGGATGTATCGCCGCAGATCGCCGAAGAAAAGATGTTGCAGCACCGCAGCTTCGAGGGTTTCAAGGTGCCTCGCATAGACGATTATTTACAAAGTCGCATACCGGTGCTGGTCAATGGGGATTGTCATATTGTGCTCGCCGCCCCTCGCCAAAGTACTACCGAGTATTTTTATAAGAACACCGATGGAGACGAAATGATCTTTGTACACGAGGGAAAGGGCAAAGTGATCACCCAATACGGGCAACTTCCCTTCAGCTATGGTGATTATATAGTTTTGCCAAGAGGTACGATCTATCAGATCCATTTCGATACTCCCGATAATCGGCTTTTCATCGTAGAGTCTTTTACGCCGCTTCGTTATCCAAAGCGCTATGTCAGTCGCCGCGGACAATTGATGGAGCATTCGCCTTATTGCGAAAGAGACATCCGTCCGCCACAGGATCTGCTGACGATCGATCAAAAAGGCGATTTTTTGATCAAAGCCAAGAAGAAAGGTATTCTTTACGGGTTGCATTACGGTACGCATCCCTTTGATGTCGTGGGCTGGGACGGCTATTGTTATCCCTTTATTTTTTCCATACACGATTTTGAACCCATCACCGGGCGCGTGCACATGCCGCCTCCCATACACCAGACCTTCGAAACGGACGCCTTTGTTGTCTGCTCCTTTGTACCTCGTCTATTCGATTATCATCCACAAGCCATACCCGCTCCCTACAATCACTCCAATATCGATAGCGATGAGGTCATCTACTATGTGGATGGCGATTTTATGAGTCGCAAATCGGTGACGCGCGGAATGATTACTCTGCACCCCGCTGGAATTCCCCATGGACCGCACCCCGGGGCTGTTGAAAAAAGTATCGGAGCCAAAGAAACCAAGGAGCTGGCCGTAATGGTCGACACCTTCCGTCCGCTCATGCTTACTCGGCAGGCCCTTGAAATCGAGAACCGAGATTACGTGATGAGCTGGGCCGAGTAGTGCCACTCGGGACAAGAGGAGCCAGATAATCATTTAAAATATTGATTATCAATTATTTATATTATTTCCCTTCGAGATAATATCGGGTTTTCCACCCTCGGGGAAAAAATCGGCTAATTTCTTCGTTATTCCCTGATAACGACCTATCTTTGCACCCCTTAAAATCGTATGTCGAAACAACCGCTGATCAAGCAAGACGGAATTATTTTGGAGGCATTGTCGAATGCCATGTTCCGTGTAAAGCTCGAAAACGGTCACGAGATCTTGGCAACCATCTCCGGAAAAATGAGGATGCACTACATCCGTATTCTTCCCGGCGATAAAGTGGGTGTAGAGCTCTCACCATATGATCTGACAAGGGGACGGATCAACTTCCGATACAAATAAGACCGAAAAACAAAACAAGATGAAAGTAAGAGCCTCCATTAAAAAACGCAGCGTCGACTGTAAGATCGTTCGTCGCAAAGGCAAGCTGTACATCATTAACAAAAAGAACCCTCGCTTCAAGCAGCGTCAGGGATAATCTTAGTTTATAACCTACTCAACAATAACAAACAAATTATGGCTCGTATTGCCGGTGTTGATTTACCAAAAAACAAAAGAGGAGAGATCGGTCTCACCTATATCTACGGAATTGGCCCTGCCACTGCCCGTTACATTCTCGACAAGCATAATATCGATCGCAATAAGAAAGTGCATGAGTGGGATGACAATGAACTCAATGCTATCCGTTCTGTCATCACCGAAGAGTTGAAGGTAGAAGGTCAGCTTCGTTCAGAAGTACAGATGAGCATCAAGCGTCTTCTTGATATCGCTTGTTATCGTGGACTTCGTCATCGTAAGGGACTGCCTGTTCGTGGTCAGCGTACCAAAACTAACAGCCGTACCAGAAAAGGAAAACGTAAAACAGTGGCCGGTAAGAAGAAGGCTGCTAAAAAATAATTAACCGAAGAGTATTTCTAATCATCATGGCAAAAGCACAACAACAGCAACCCAGCGCCAAGGTCGCCGCAAAGAAGAGAGTGGTCAAAGTAGACGCCTATGGCGATGCACACATCTCTGCAACCTTCAACAACATCATCATCAGTCTTACTAACAAGACCGGACAGGTGATCTCTTGGAGCAGTGCAGGTAAAATGGGATTCCGCGGATCTAAGAAAAATACACCCTATGCCGCTCAGATGGCCGCTGCCGATGCTGCTCGCGCCGCTTTCGATGCCGGTCTTAAGCGAGTAGATGTGTATGTAAAAGGACCCGGTTCAGGCCGTGAAGGTGCTATCCGTTCTTTGTCTCAAAGCGGCATAGAAGTGGTGATGATCAAGGATGTGACGCCGCTTCCCCATAATGGTTGCCGTCCTCCTAAAAAGAGAAGAGTATAATTGACATACGCCATCAGCGTTTCATTTTATAAAAGGGTGCGCGATTAATTTTTTCAAAGCTTTTTACCGATCGCGACACCGGTTTCTAAAAAAGCTTAAATGAACAATCACTATGGCAAGGTACAATGGTCCTAAGACCAAGATCTCCCGTATTTTCGGGGAGCCCATTCTGGGCAATGGAAAATGGCTGGGAAAGAACAGTAATCCTCCCGGTCAACATGGCGAAAAGCGTAAGCGTAAATCACTCGGCGAATACGCCTTGCAGTTACGCGAAAAGCAAAAGGCTAAATACACCTATGGTGTGTTAGAGAAGCAATTCCGCAAAACATTCGAAGAGGCTGCTCGTCGCAAAGGGGTTACGGGTGAAAACCTGATCCAATTGCTCGAGGCTCGTCTGGATAATACCGTGTTCCGTATGGGGATCGCACCCTCTCGTCCCGCGGCCCGTCAGCTGGTTAGCCACAAGCATGTAGAGGTTAATGGCAAACTGGTGAACGTGCCTTCTTTTCAGCTGAAGCCAGGTGACGTAGTCACCGTTAAGATCAGCAGTAAAGAGCGTGCCTCTATTTCTGGTGCGGTGCGTGGAAAGAACCCCAAATACAACTGGCTCGATTTTAACGAGACCGAGTGTAAGGGAACCTTTATCGCTTATCCCGAAAGAGAAAACGTGCCCGAGAATATCAAGGAACAACTTATTGTCGAATTGTACTCCAAGTAATAGCTGAGGAGTTCATTCTTTAACATTTAAAGCAATCAATATGGCCATCCTGAATTTCCAAAAACCCGATAAGATCATTCTTCAGAAATCGTCTGACTTTAACGCACAGTTCGAGTTTCGTCCGCTGGAACCCGGTTATGGTGTTACCATCGGAAACGCGCTGCGTCGTGTATTGCTCAACTCTCTCGAAGGATATGCCATTGTCGGGGTAAAGATCGAAGGGGTCGATCATGAGTTCGCTACCTTAAAGGGAATCAGCGAAGACGTGGTAGAGATGCTGCTCAATCTAAAGCAGGTTCGTTTCAAGAAAATAGGAGACCAAGACCTCAGCTCTGAAAAAATCAGTCTGTCTATCAAGAACAAAACTGAATTTACAGCTGCTCTGATCGGAGAGAATACGCAATCTTTCCAGATCATGAATCCTGAGTTGTTGATCTGTACGCTTGACAGTTCTGCCCGTCTCGATATGGAATTGACCATTGGTAAAGGTCGGGGATATGTATCTGCAGAGGACAATAAGCCCAAAGAGGCTCCCGTGGGTTATATCCCAGTCGATGCTATCTACACACCGATCAAGAATGTGAAATACAGCATCGAGAACACCCGTGTAGAGCAGCGTACCGATTTCGAGAAACTGATCATGGAAGTGGCTACTGACGGGACTATCCATCCCGAGGAGGCTGTCAAGCAAGCTTCTCGTATTCTCATCCAGCACCTGATGATCATCACGGACGAGAACATAACATTCGATAATAAAGAAGAAAAGAAAGAAGATCTGGTCGATGAGCAAACACTTCAGTTGCGCAAGGTGCTGAAGACACCTCTCGAAGATCTCGATCTTTCTGTTCGTGCCTTCAACTGCCTTAAGGCTGCCAAGATCAATTCACTGAGTGAATTGGTTCAGTACGAGCAAGAAGACCTGATGAAGTTCCGCAACTTCGGACAGAAGTCACTCTCGGAGATCGAGCAAGTGCTTTCAGAGAGAGGATTGCATTTTGGAATGGATCTGGTAAAATTGGGTATTGACCTGAGTGAATTTTAATAGTATTAATTAACGCTTTTCATATAGAAAAGCAACCACTGCAATTCCTGACACGGTGCAGTGTTCATAAAAACAAAAAGTCATGCGTCACGGAGACAAAGTAAACAACCTCGGCAGAAAGAAAGCCCATCGCGATGCCCTGCTGAGCAACCTGGCTTGTCAGCTTATTGCCCACAAGCGAATTGTAACCACTACCGCCAAGGCGAAAGCCCTGCGTGTGTATGTAGAGCCCATCATCACAAAAGCAAAAGAAAACACCACCAACCAGCGACGTGTTGTTTTCAGTTACCTGCAAGACAAAGAGGCTGTTAAGGAGCTCTTTGGAGCGGTGGCCGAAAAAGTAGCCGGCCGCCCCGGTGGATATACCCGTATCATCAAATTAGGTTTCCGTACCGGAGACAATGCCGATACCTCGATGATCGAGTTGGTCGATTTTAACGAGATCTACGGTAAAGGAAAAGGTGAAGAAAAAGCAACAGCTAAAAAGACTCGTCGCTCTGGCGCTCGTAAAAAGGCCGTAGCTCCTGCTGCAAGTCCCGCTGCTGACGAAGCTGCTTCAGCATCAACACCTGCTGCCGAATAAGCTCGCATTAACTTTCTATAAGGATGCCCTTCTTTTTGAAGGGCATTTTTTTTGTGGGCTATGTCCGGATTATATTTTGGACCGCCAGTGAACGCAATCAGTTATTTTTGCCCCACAATCATTGGCTATGAGATCTGTATCGGTAGGATTGGTCCAGATGAGTTGCACGGCCGACAAGGCGGCTAATCTGAATAAGGCCATTCAAGAAATAGAAAAGGCGGCTGCAAAAGGGGCACAGCTGGTCTGTCTCCAAGAGCTTTTTACCTCACTCTATTTTTGTGATGTCGAGGCCTACGAGAATTTTCAATTGGCTGAGCCTATTCCAGGCCCCTCGACAGAGGCCTTACAGAAAGTGGCCAGCCGGCTGGGCGTGGTCATTATCGCTTCGCTATTCGAGAAAAGGGCAGAGGGGCTTTATCATAATACCACCGCGGTTATTGATGCCGATGGAACATATCTTGGCAAGTATCGGAAAATGCATATTCCCGACGACCCAGCCTATTATGAAAAATTCTACTTTACCCCTGGCGATCTGGGATACAAAGTATTCAAGACAAAATTTGCTACGATCGGTGTACTTATTTGCTGGGATCAGTGGTATCCCGAAGCGGCTCGTATCACTGCATTGATGGGCGCCGAGATCTTATTTTATCCCACGGCTATTGGATGGGCGACCAGTCAGGACGCCGCTACAAATACCGAGCAGTATGGTGCCTGGCAAACGATGCAACGAAGCCATGCCGTTTCTAATGGGGTTCACGTGGTTAGTGTTAACCGAGTAGGGTTGGAACAAAATGGTGCTATGCAGTTCTGGGGTGGGTCCTTTGTGTCCAATCCGTTTGGCACGCTGGTATGGCAGGGTTCACACGATAAAGAAGAGACCGTTGTGGTGACTATCGATCTATCCAAGACTGATCATTACAGAACGCATTGGCCCTTTTTGCGCGACAGACGCATTGATTCTTACCAGCCCATTACCAAGCGCTATGTCGATGAAAACTGATCTGCACACACCAAGGGAGTTGGGATATTATTTTCCGGCCGAGTTTGCACCGCATGTGGCTACCTGGCTCAGCTGGCCGCACAAAGAAGCTTCCTGGCCAGGCAAGATCAATTCTATCTATCCAAGCTATGTCAAGTTCATCAAGGAACTGACCAAGGGTGAACTTGTCAGGATCAACGTGGTTGATCGGGTTATGCAACAGCAGGCAACTGAATGGCTAACCCGTTATGATGCGGATCTTTCAAAAATTGAGTTCTATTTGCATCCCACCAACGATGCCTGGTGCCGCGATCATGGCCCTGCCTTTTTGATCAATCCGGCCGCTGCCCATCAGAAAGTGATCGTAGATTGGGGCTACAATGCCTGGGGAAACAAGTATCCCCCCTACGATCTGGATGATGTTGTACCCACTCGAATCGCCAAGCACTTTAATTTGCCCGTATGGCACCCTGGAATTGTAATGGAAGGCGGTAGCGTCGAATTCAATGGGGCAGGGACCTTGCTCACCTCTACAGCCTGTCTACTGAATCCCAACCGCAATCCACATTTGGATCAGAACCAGATCGAAAATTATTTGCGCAACTATTATGGGGTAGAGCAGATACTCTGGGTAGACGAGGGCATTGTAGGCGATGATACGGATGGCCATATTGATGATACGGTGCGCTTTGTGAATGCCGATACGGTATTGGCGACAGTCGAATCTGATCGGTCCGATGAGAATTATGAACTACTGCAAACGAACCTGCGCCAGCTAAAGGGTATGCGACTTACCGGTAACCGGACGCTCAACGTTGTCGAGCTGCCCATGCCTACTGCACTGTATTACGAGGACCAGCGCCTTCCCTGTTCTTATGCCAATTTCTATATTGCCAACAGGTCGGTGATTGTACCGATCTTTCATTGTAAGCAGGATGAAATTGCCCTACGTATAATCGAGCAGTGTTTTCCCGGCCGTGAAGTGGTGGGCATCGATTCGGTCGATATTATCTGGGGGCTCGGCAGTTTTCATTGTCTGAGCCAGCAAGAGCCCTTGGTATAATTTGTGCACATCTTTGATCGAATAGCGTTACAAAGGCGTTATTTTTGCGCAATTTGTTTTTACCGCTAATTTCAACCTATGCCTTCATCTTCTTCTGCCGCTGTGCTGGTCCTTGCTGACGGATCGGTTCATCGGGGTCAGGCCTTTGGGGCCTTGGGTACCACCACCGGTGAGATCTGCTTTAATACCGGAATGACCGGATACCAAGAAGTATTTACCGACCCCAGTTATTTTGGGCAGATCCTGATCATGAATGCAGCACATATCGGAAACTACGGTGTTAAGGAGCTTGATGTAGAGTCAGACAGTATCAAGATCAGCGGTCTGATCGGACGCAATCTGGAGGCCCTTTATTCGAGACGTCAGGCGGTTGCTTCACTGCAAGATTACCTGCAGCAGAGTGGGGTGGTCTCTATCCAAGGAGTGGATACCCGTTCGTTAGTGGCGCATATTCGAACCAAGGGTGCTATGAACTGCATTATTTCGTCTGAGACAGACGATGTGGCCGCCCTAAAAAAGCAATTAGCGCAGGTGCCGAATATGGATGGGCTGGAATTGGCCTCTAAGGTCAGCACGGACAAGGTGTATGAATTGGGCAATACGGCATCGGATATTCGAATCGCCGTTATGGACTACGGGGTCAAGAGAAACATATTGCAATGTATGGTTGAGCGTGGAGCCCACGTTCGGGTCTTTCCGGCCCGCACGCCCTTACAGGAAGTAAAGCAATTCGATCCGCACGGCTATTTTATTTCCAATGGACCGGGCGATCCGGCCCCAATGGACTATGCAGTTGCTATGGTCAAGCAGATTATGAAAGAAGGCAAACCACTTTTCGGAATCTGCCTGGGTCATCAGTTGCTTGCACTTGCCAACGATATTCCCACCTACAAGATGCATCACGGACACCGTGGGCTAAATCATCCAGTCAAAAATCTGGAGACAGGTCGTTCCGAGATCACCACGCAAAACCATGGTTTTGGTGTCGATCCCGAAGCGGTCAAAAAAGCAGACCATATTCAGATAACCCACGTTAATTTGAACGATCATTCCATAGAGGGGATCCGCGTAAAGGGTAAGCCGGCTTTCTCTGTGCAGTATCATCCGGAAGCTACACCGGGTCCGCATGACAGCCGTTATTTATTCGATCAGTTCATCGACATGATCAGGACTTCTAAAAACTGAATATGACGATCTCTATCATCAATGGTCCTAATTTGAATCTGCTGGGCAAGCGCGAGCCGGAATTGTACGGGGCGGTTTCTTTTGATGATTTTTTAAAATCCCTTCGCGAACGTTTCAGCGATATAAGCCTTGAATATTACCAGAGCAATATAGAGGGTGAGCTGATCGACGAGATACAGCGAGCCGGCTTCTCCTCTACTGGCATTATTCTGAATCCGGGAGGATATACGCACACCTCGGTAGCCATTGGCGATGCTGTAGCGGCTATCAAGGCCCCTGTGGTAGAAGTGCATATTTCTAATGTACATGCCCGCGAAGAATTTCGTCGTCAATCGTATGTCAGCCCCAAGGCCGTGGGCACTATTTGCGGCTTAGGGCTAGAGGGTTATGCTCTGGCCCTGCAGTGGCTTACGCGCCGCTCTTAATTCTTTCGCAGCTTATCTAACTTGCCAACGTAAAGGCTACGCCCGTGTGTGCCGATCACGATCTCGTTTTCTCTTTGCTGAATAGCAATATCATGAACCGGTACTGATTTGGGCATACCTGTTTGCCAGGCTTTGTAGGTTTTTCCCCTGTCAAAACTTACGTAGAGACCGCCGTCGGTTCCTACATAGAGCAGGTCAGGATTTTTAGGATCCTCTCTGATAACATTAACGGACTCGAGCGGTAAGTTTCCGGCAATAGGTTGCCAGCTAAGCCCCTTGTCTTCGCTAACATATACGAAGGGCTCAAAATTATCGGAGCGATATCCGTTCAGCGTTACATATACCCTGCTCTCGCTGTGTTGTGAAGCCACGACGCGACTTACCCAAAGTTGTCTGGTGTCGAGTCCCGCAGGCATAGCATTCATCTTATTGGTCTTGCTCTTATCGGCCGTAGCGTTACGGTGCAGGGGAGTCCAGGTATAGCCGCCATCATCAGAGCGATGTAGATTGCCATCGTCGGAACCTGTGTAGAGCAATCCGAAACGAAGGGGCGACTCATCCATGGTCGTTATGGTTCCATAGGGTACATTACCGGGGATTCCTCCTTTGGTCAGATCGTTACTAAGCAAGACGAGACTATCTCCTTTACTGAGGGAGCGATACAGCCGATTAGCTCCGTAATAAAGAATATCCTGGTTGTGACGGCTGAGCATAATCGGTGTTTGCCAGTTGAAGCGCAATGGCTTTTCTCCCAATTGATGTTGCGGGCGAATGTTCTTTGCTGTGCCGGTTCTGTCTTTTTGATAACGGGCATACACACCAAATTGCGAACCGGAGTAGATAGTATTATTATCTCTTCTGTCCACTTGTGCCTGCATACCGTCTCCTCCATTTATCATTTTAAATCCGTACTGGCCATTGTCGATCCAGCCAATATCTTCTTTGTGAGTAGAGGGTCCCCACCAACTTCCATTATCTTGTAATCCGCCGTATACATTGTAGGGTTTGGCATCGTCAGTAGTAATGGCATAGTATTGACCTACGGCAGGAGTATTTGCTTTGAACCAATTATCTCCATTATCATAACTGATATTGACTCCTCCGTCATTGCCATTTATGATATGGCTGTCTCTCGTTGGATTCACCCAAAGGGCATGGTGGTCTGCATGCACATTTCCCTTGTCCATGTTGATAAAGGTCTTGCCTCCGTTAGTAGATATTTGTGCACTGAAACCCAGAATAAAGACTTTGTCTGCAGTTTGATAAGAGGTATAAATCTTGGCAAAATAATAGCCGTACGTATTGAAAATACCGATCGGTTTTTCATGCGTTTTTTTCCAGTGGAGACCCCCATCATCACTTCGGTAGACCTCGCATCCGGGAATTCCACTATTCTGAAATCCATCATCACTATCCAACCAATCCCATAGTACCGAGGGAGAAAATGTACCGGCAGCCACTTTTTCTTTGATCTGTGCGACGCTGTACTGTCTTGGGAACCGGTTCTTCTTTAGAAAGCTTTCCAGTTTCCCATTATCAAGCGCTGAAAATTGGGCGCTTGTCAGGTTACGAAGGTCCTCTTTTGTATAGGAAGAATCCGTGTTCGATTTTTTGGCAGGCAAGGGCGTGTTGTTATCAACGATAGCATAGGCGATCTGCGGATTACCGGGAAAATAGCAAACACCGATGCGTCCGATCTTGTTGCCTTGCGGAAAACCGCTTCCCTCTCCTGATACTTTTTGCCAGGTGCTACCTCCGTCGGCGCTGCTGTAAATTCCGCTGGAAGGCCCGCTCTCTTCAAATTTCCAGGCCTTTCTGTTTTTCTGCCACATAGCTGCTAATAAGCGGTTGGGATTAGAAAGATCCAACGCCAGGTCTACACAACCCGTTTGGGCATTCACAAAAAGAGTTTGTTGCCAGGTGATGCCTCCGTCGGTGGTTTTGTAAACGCCTCTTTCGTTATTGTCTGTATAGAGATGTCCGAGCACAGCTACCCATACAGTATTGGGATCGGAGGGATGCAGCTCAATATCGCCAATATGATGCGATTCAGGCAGGCCGCGGTAGGCCCAGCTTTTTCCATTATCAGTAGAGAGATAAATGCCGGTGCCTGCGTATGAGGAACGACTACTATTGGCTTCGCCGGTACCGGCCCAGATCATGCGGGGGCTTGTTTTCCAATTGATAGCGATATCTCCTAAAAAAAGAATATCGAGACTATCCATAATAGGGGTAAAACTTTGTCCGTTATTGACAGTATGCCAAAGACCTCCGGTGGCATAGGCCACATAGAATTCGGTGGGGTCATTAGGATTGGCCTCTACATCGACCACGCGTCCGCTCATGATCGAAGGGCCTATCGATCGGAAAGCAACTGTGTTCAGCAAGCTGTCGCCAAAAAGGGCTTTGCGTTGCGCAAGCGAGCTTAATCTGTTAACACCCGGGGTTGGCGTAACCTGCGCATAGGAAGACAGAACAGGAATGGTTAGAAAGAGCGCCAGGGAGAGGCGAAGCAATGCGGATGATTTAACTTGCATGGAAGGAATTTTTAGGAGGATATCACTAATTGATCAAACTTACAAAAATGCGATCATTTCTTTTGATTTTACTGGTTTCTTCTCTTCCGCTCTCGGCCCAGTGGAAAGATTTTATGCTGTCCAGGCGTGGAGACACCCTCAACCGGATTGACCTTACTGGAAAGAGGCAGGGCCCCTGGGTGCTATCTGTTCCCGAGTTGCGTGGCGAGAGGGGGTACGAGGAAGAGGGTCATTTTCTACATGATCTTAAAGAGGGGCTTTGGAAACGATTTTCTCAAGAGGGGGTTAAGATCGCCGAAGAAAATTATCGGTGGGGAAAGCTGCACGGTCGTCAACTTTACTTTTCTTATTTCGGAGGATTGATCCGCGAGGAGCACTGGTGGGCGATGGACCCCTTGCAGGCCTATGATACTGTAGCAGTGTACGACCTGAAGGATCTCGACAAAAAAGTAGCGGATATCGTAGTAAAGAACGAAGGGATCTCGCTGCGTCATGGCGTTTTTAACTACTACGATCCTCGCACCGGAAAATTGCTGGCCAAAGAGATCTATGTCATGAATAAATTGCAAGAAGAAGATTCAACGCAAGGTGCCATAAAAAAACCGATTGAAAAAAAGTAGCTGGTAGGGCAGGGCTTGTTGCCAGTAATTCCAATCGTGCTTTCCGGGACGAATAATATAATC
>Ga0129333_10001777_pt1 | contig 19797 bp, 16 predicted proteins | sample CPB6_08_DNA_FD_94474 | JGI IMG/M metagenome (GOLD analysis project Ga0129333, IMG submission 94474) | Freshwater to marine salinity gradient microbial communities from Chesapeake Bay, USA - CPBay_Sum_0.6_0.8_DNA | ecosystem: Environmental > Aquatic > Marine > Coastal | place: USA: Chesapeake... | reverse complement strand
GATTATTAGGATCAGTCTGATTATATGCAGGGTACATACAAGCACTAGAACTATAAAAGACTTTCTTGACATTATGTTTTACCATATTGTCTAAAATGTTTAGATTAATAGTCGCGCTATTATGCATAATATCAGCATCGTTTTCACCTGTAAAGATATACCCTGCACCGCCCATATCTGCAGCTAATTGATATACTTCATCAATACGATTCATAAAGATAGTTTTCACATTTTGATATTCGCGCAAGTCAAGTTGATAGAATTTGTCGCACTGAGTTTTACTATATAATGGAAATTTAACGTCTGCACCTATAACATAATGTCCTTGACTTTTAAGACTTTCAACTAAATGTGTGCCGATAAATCCGCCGGCGCCGCATACTAAAATGTTCTTCATATTAGGGTAATCTCTTATTCAATCTCATAAGATTGGCTGTCTGCAAATCTAGTTTGTTAATGGCTACTAACTGCTCAATCATATATTTAGCAAGTTTTTCGCTTATTCCTGCTTCTGGTTTGTTACATATAATATTAAAGTTATGATCTAAAATTGGCTTAACTTGACGCTTGAATTCTAAAATTTTATTATTATCCCATTTACTAATTTCTACACATAAATTAACTATTGCTAACATACGTTGATTATGATTTTGTATGGAATCATAACTTTCATCCCAAAAATCACTAAAGGTTTTGAATCCTAAATCACGTAAGGATTGTAATGAAAAAGCTGATCCGACTAATATGAATGGATGTTTTTCTTTAATAGGTTTAAAACTTTTTTCAGTTAATGCAACGTTAGGCTCTCTAAAATTTGTTTCAGTTACTAAACTTATTAAACTGTTTGTATAAAACTTTCGTGTTGCCATTTCTCTATCAGCACACATTTGTCCTATTTCAGTTTCTCCATCTATAACTAATGGAAGTTTATTATAAAGATTTACTGCATCATCTGGTTTCAATTCAAGATATAAATTACTATTGACATCAACTTCATCTAAAAATGGTCTAGGAGATTCGGGGTCTGTTTTATTTAAGGCCCAATAACATCTTTCTATAAGATTATTCTTATTCATAGCCATAGACAAGTTTAATCTATGCTGTCTAAAACGCCTGTTAAAACTTAAAAACAATTTTTCAGGTATAAGGTTTACATCGTAATTCGGTTCGCTTAACTCGTTTTGTCGTATTTGTCTAGCAAAAATTGCTTGACTGCTTGGAAAAGGTATAACATGCATTCGTTGATCTGGTCTATCAGGTATATTATTTCTGACACACCACTCATCATATATTTGTTTAGCATTCATACATCCGGTCAAATATATGATCTTATTCATAGGTAAACCTAATGAAACATTAAAGTAATGATGCATGTTTGTTAATATTAAATTATCAATATATGCCTCTACAGCAAGTTCAATAAGAATAAAACCTTTTCCAGTTCGCACTTGCTGAAGTGTATGCCCTGACATATGGCTGAATTCTACGATTCCGGATCCTGCCATAAAGTATCGTTCTACTGGGATTCTCCAATATAAATTATAGGGGAAAATAAAAATATCTTCTTGATCTATTTCACAATTGGGCCATAAGTACCACTCTTCTTTTTTATTCTTAAAAAGAGTTTGCCACATGATGTCACACCAAAAGTGATGACTTTCAGTTTTAATTTTTTCTGCTTGTGTAGTAAGGGAAAATAAATTAGGGGTTTCTGTATTCCAGACAGGACCTTTAGGTCCTATCCAAGAATAGACTACTTTTAACATACTTGACATCAAGTTATTTATTGCGGAAGATATTTGGGTATAATTATGTCAGTTCCGCAATGACAATGTTCTTTACCGCACTGTATAACTTTAGGACCAACTCTTGCAACATCTTCTAAAATATGACCTATATACCCGCCCTGACCACAACTTGCTAAACTCATTTCACCTACTGGATTGATAAAGATGCAATCGCCGACATTGCATTCCCAACCCATAAAGAAGTTATTACCAGCAACAATGACTTCATTACTATTACAGACTTCTGTTGTTTTATCATCATATCTATTGTAACTCACTGTCATAGTAGTACGTTTCATAGGCTTACGTTTTAACTGCTGAATTTCTGTCGTATTATTCTTAATAAATTCAACTTTAGCAGGATCACTATAGTGCCAAGGTCCTGTATTAGGACTCATTTCATCAAATAAAGGAGTCCATTCTAAAAAGTAATTTGGCATTACTGTCTTTAAATGATTTCCGAACTCTACTACTTCCCAAAATCTTTCATCGTGTAGTAGCATCTTTGTAGATAGATAATTCACCTTATCACATAAAAATATGTTATTTTCTTCGTAACGTTTCTTGTTGGCAAATTCTATGTGAAAACTTGCAACTACGTCATCAAACAAGTAATAATGCTTTTCCCACCATGCTAGTGGACGACTGAGATTAGTGTTGACTGCTAGTGTTGCGCGTGGTAGTTCTTTATACAACCATTCGCAGATAGGAATAAAGTTTTTCCAAGCAGTAGGTTCTCCGCCACTAAAGAAAAACTTGAAGTTCTTATATCCTGCTGCTTTATATTTGCTTACTATAGTTTCTAGATTTTGTATATACTTGTCTAGATTACCCTCATTTCTATCTGTACCGCCCCAGTTGCCGGGATTACAATAACTACACTGGTAGTTACAATAATTATTGACCTGCCAAGTGACGCTCAAATAGGGTTGAGGAGCCTCTATTGCTATTAACTTTTTGCCCAAGCATACACCTCTTTCAACTCAGGTACTACATCTAATAATTTTTCATCACGAAATATATCAAGTTCATTATTAAATTGTATGAATTCTTTAATGCCTTGTTTATTTTCTTCCCCTACAGTTAAGTTGTAAGTTATCATTTTAAAACCGTTTGCTATATCAACGTTGTCCTTATACTTCATTTGATACGATCTATAAAGTTCTGCAAGACTACGCTTTACATGTCCCGGTAAAATCATGATATTAGCATACCAAGGATTAGTTGCTAAATTAAATCTAGGGCTACTCTGTGTATTAATATAACCCTTTTCAATCATATAATCAAAAAAGTCAGGGAACGCAAATACATTCCAAATACTTATAGTCGGAGTGATTTGAAATTCTGCATGGGGTACTTGCTCTTTAATTGTGCGTATGTTTGCTTCAATTCTATCCCAATCTGTACCCTTACGTATTACTTCTGCTAGTTTCCCATGACCATCTAAACTGGCCCAAATTTTAAGTTTAGGAAACTTTTTCCAATACTCAATTAAATCTACGTTTTTCTTATACTTTAGGGAACTAAAGTTTGTAGTATATGTAAGTTCAACTTGCTCTGTTAGTCCGTTTTCTACCCAATAATCTAAACATTCATAATGTTCAGGAGTAATAATAATTTCCCCGCCGGCAAAATATACTTCAGTAACATCCTTTAAGTGGTGCTTTAGTTTAGCCATAAAGTCACCGCCGTCGTTATTGTTTACTACTATCTTATCAGTTTTAAAATGCTGCTGGTATCTTTCCATACCCCATTCATCTTGGAACTCTTGTGCCCACTGACTTGAACAACTAGGACCGCAACTACGACACTTCATGTTACATAGGTTACTGAAGCGTATGTCCATATATTTCATTTGGAAATCAGTTAGACTTCCATCATCATTAGTGTTTTCACTAATGTAATCTACATACTCTAGACCTTTTCTCTTATTATGACTTTGACGCATCGTCCACGTGCCAATCATTTCTAAGTCATAGCAGCGTTTGCATGCCTCTACCGGCTCGTCATTCATCATCGCTAGTCGTAGTTTTTTGTAGTCCGGTGAGTTCATCATGTCAATAATTGACTGATCGTCTTTAATTTCAGAAACTGGCATTCCACTATCTGCTACGCAGCAGGGTAATACTCGTTTATCCGGCCATGCATGAAAATGCACCCAGGGTAATACGCAAAAATATTTGCCATTTTTAACTAAATTTTCTGTTTCTGCTTTATCCATATTATTCTGTTAAATCCTGTAATCTATTTAATTCAGGGAAAGTTTTCCAGAAACTTTCATCACGAATTCTATCTATTGAACGGGTATGCTGAAAAAATTTGTCTTTAGTCTCTGCCCATGTGTCTCTCTCATTAGCAAAGTTTATAGCATCTAAAACATGGTTCGTCAAGCAAGTTTTCATATTGATATTGGCATCGCGCCATTCTCTTGCTTTTTTCTCTGCTTCTACTTTTAAAAGTTTTGGTAAACTCTTAGCACAATAATAATTTGGATGAACGGCTAGATATAAACTATGATACCAGTCATTTTCTCTAATTATATTTTTAGACTGTAGGTAGTTGTAAAAATCTCCTAAAGTTAAGTAATTATAAATGCTAAACACTGTATTCATTTGAAATACAACATAATCCAAATCTCTAAAGGTCAGCAAATTGCTCTCTACTTTACCCCAGTCTGTCCCCTTACGCATATACTCTGCGCGTTCTCCAAAGTGATCAACACTACAACTTAGTTCTATCTTCTTAAAATGTTTCCACAAATCTAAAACATCGTGATTTTTATAGCGCACATTGCTTGCGTTTGTATTATAGCGTAACGTGATATCTGTGCGACCCAAACGTATCATCTCTTCAAGTATAGTATAATGCTCGTCTGTAATAAGCGGTTCGCCCCCAGCAAAATACGCTAAATCAATATGCTCTACATGAGTTAACACTTCTTTTAATAGATCGCCTTTTTCATCGTCTGCATGGATTAATATAGGATGTTTGGGATCAAAATTTTTATTCATTTCCAATCCCCACTGACTACTAAATTCTGACCCACATGTTCTACATTTAAAATTACAAATATTACTAAAGCGTATGTCAAAATATCGCATTTTGAAATCTTCTACAGTTCCATCTTCTTTAGTTGTAGGTACAATATCATCAAAATGTTTACTGAATTGCTCCTTGCTATAGTTTCTAAAACTATAGGGACCTGCTTCTTCATGTTTGTAGCAGAAATCACAAATCTTATTCTTACGTTCATTCAACATATCCAAACGCAATTCTTTCATTTTTGGACTATTGAAGGCTTGTTTTAGTGTTATTTCTTTTGTATTACCGAACGGGGTAGTATAATCATTGCTACAGCAAGGATATATATCTCCTTTTGGAGTTACATTTAAATGTAACCACGGAAACATACAAAATGTTTTGCTTTGATTTAATAAAAACTCTTTATCCATTTAACATACTCGCTAATTTTGGGAACGTAGAAACATAACTTTCGCCGCGCAATTTATCCAATTTATGCACTTCGTCTATGAATTTATCTTTCAACTCATCATATGTATCTTGACTTTGTACATATTTAACTAAGTTTGTAAGTTGTGATTTAATGTGAGTAAATTCTTCCGACAAACTTTCTGCGTAACGTGTAATATTTTCATTTGCTATATTTTTTAAATTTTTAGGTAACATTAAGGCTGTTAAATGAGTAGGATGTGTCATATTAAATAATATCCAATTACTATTTTGCTTTAATAATTCTTTTTCTAAAATATAGTTATAAATTTCGGGTAAATCATTATAGTTATATAAATTTACAACAGTTAAAAGTGCTAAATTTACATTAGTTAAAGATTTAAATTTTAATATATTGGATTCAATTAAATCCCAATTAGTTCCATGTCTAATATATTCAGCCTTTTTACCATAGTGATCCATACTTACACGCAGTTCAATGTTTGTAAAATGCTTCCAAAGGTCTAAAAGGTCTTTATTTTTATATTTTATAGTGCTAGCATTTGTGCTATAAATTAATGGTATATCTTTATTTTTACGTATCAATTCTTCTAATATCACATAGTGCTGATCAGTAATCAATGGTTCGCCACCTGCAAAATAGGCTAACTCTAATGTATCTATAGAGTCTAATACCTCTTTAAGGAATACATCATTTCCGTTCAATATAGGTTTATTTGTTTCTTTCGCCCATTGACTGCTATAGTCGCTATTACACATACGACACTTCATGTTGCAAATATTACTAAATCTAATATCAAAATATGATAAATGAAAATCGTTTAGTGATCCGTCACTGTTAGTTTTAGGTACAATATCATCAAATTTATGCTTAAAAATTCTATTGTGATGTTCTCTACTAGTTTGCGAATACCCATCCATGTTATAACAACTATTACAAACTGGATTTTGAATTTCGTTAAGCATGTCACTTCTTAACTTATTCATTTCTGTACTATGAAATGCTTCACGTAATGTATTTTTTTGCATCTCTAAACCAGAAATGCAGCAAGGATATATTTTACCTATAGGAGAGGTGTGAATATGAACCCAAGGTAAAATGCAAAATGATTTACTTTTAGTTAATAAAAACTCTTTATCCATTTAACATACTCGCTAGTTCCGGAAACGTTTTTTCAAAATCCTGTCCGCGAGTTTTGTCAATTTTATAAATTGCTAAAAAGAGTTTTTCTTTATATAGATCCCAATAGTTTTCACTATCTGTAAATGTCCTTGCTTCTATTAAAAAGTCTTTTAATTGTTTGTAATCAAGATAGTTACAAAAACTGTTTATATCATGATGTCCTGCATTTTTTATGTACCAGGGTAAATTTTTACTACAGAAATGTTTAGGATCAGAAGTTAATGTTAGATATAAATTATCATCTTTATAATTCATTAATTGTTTGTCAAGCATATAGCGATAAAAATCTGTTATAGTATTATAATTAAACACACTTAAAACTGTGCTGATACCTACAGTGATATTAGGTTGTTGCCTAAATAGTTTAATATTATTTTCAATATCTCCCCATTTAGTACCATGTCTAATATATTCTGCTCTTTCCCCATAATGGTCTATACTACATTGAACTTCAATATTTTTAAAATGTTTCCATAAATCAATTAAATCAAAACTCTTAAAACTAATAGTGCTAGTGTTGGTATTATACCTTAATTTTATATGTGTTAAATTTTGTTTAATTAGATTTTCTAAAATTACATAGTGTTCTTCAGTAATTAAAGGTTCACCACCCGCAAAATATATTGTATCAGCATATTGCACTTGCGACAAAACTTCATTTAATAAATTACCCTTGTGGTCATCTGCGTGTAGTACAATATAATCATTAAATCCCTTCTGACGATTTTCAGCAGCCCACATTGAACTGCATTCTGCTCCGCAGGTTCTACAAGCAAAATTACATATATTACTAAATCTTACATCTATAAATCGTAGTTTAAAATCATCTACACTTCCATCATCTTTTGTTTTGACAACCGTTTCATCAAAGTATTTTTCAAACTTGTCGTTACTAAATTTTCTCCAAGTGTGCGGAGTAGTTTCTTCCATTTTATAACAGAGCCGACATAAATCAACTTGCTTGCCATTTAGCATATCAAGTCGTATTTGCTTCATCTTGTCGTTATTCCATATTTCTTTCAAACTTTCAGTGTGTGTATCCCCGAGTGTAGATGAAGTGTCTGTAGTGCAGCAAGGGTATACTTTGCCCCTGGGACTTACATACATATGAACCCAAGGGAACATACAAAATGTTTTACTTTCCTCTAATAGTTGTTGCTTATTAACTTCCATTATGGTAGAGGATTAGTTCTATTTGTTTCTTGACACAATCTATAAAAGTTTAACAGTTCTGGAAAGATATCTAACATATTGGTATCTCTTCTTTCGTCAAGTTCATTAAACCAATTATAGAAATCTCTACGTCCTTCTATAAGTTTATCTTCTTCGTAAACAGTTTCCGACATATAATCAACAACTCTTTTAAAACGTTCAAATTCAATGGAACTAAACTTTTTACCCGATTTGTCGTCTACGTTGGCTTTCATAAATTCTAAAGCCTCATGCATATAGGGCATGAATTCACCTTTCGGTAATAGATTCATGTCATACTGTAAAGGTTCTCGTAAGTATGGCGTATCAAATCTAATACGATGCTGTGGGTTGACTGGATCATCATACCAATCATACATATTGCGCCATTCTAAAAGTTTTTCAAGCAGTAATTTGAATGATGTTACACTAAACAAATTAAATGTAACCATAAATGTTACTGGACTATTTGTTAGTGTAAGATAAGTGTGTAAATTCTTTTCCCATAACTCAATATCAAGTCCTGTACGATTATATTCTGCTCTTGGCCCCCAAGTATCAATACTGGAAAATAATTTAAATGTTCTGATTTTACCTTCGTCAACAAGTTTACGAACACTCTTTGACATCTTTTCAACAAGTGCAGTCTTTGTACCTAGATTGCTATTGATATTCAATTCAAGCCATGGCATGGGATCTTTGTCAATTTCATCTAATACCATGTACGTGCTTCTATGCATAGTTGGCTCGCCGCCAGTAATACGCATGATGTTTAATGTCTTGCGTAGTTCAGGCCACCATTTCCAAAATGCATCAACATATGGATTTTCTTCTTCGCGTTGATATAACTTCATCCAGTCAATATCACAGCGATGATTCTTTACATTAGTTACAGGTCCATGTTCTTTGATTTCTTGATAGAAACGTGTTGAATATTTAGGATGACAATATCCGCACTTGAAGTTACATTCGTTGCCGAAATTAATTTCTAAGTATTCCGGATTAATGTTCTGATCCCATGGACCAAAGGCAGTTTGATTATATCTTTCTTCTGTAAAGATGCTTGCGTTTCTCTGATGTCTATCGCTAATGTAATCAGGCCCCATGCCTTCAATATTCCAGCAATATACGCAACCTTCAGGTTTTTTACCCTCAAGCATCATCTTACGTTCTTGCTTCTTTTCGTTTGTATTATGAAGTGCTGAAGGATTGCCTTCTAATTCATGTAAAGGAATCTTATGCGGTCTGGGATGATAACAACTATGTGTCTCACCTGATTGCAAGTACATTGTTACGTGGTGCCATTTGGCAAGACAAAAGGTAGGACCTACTTCGTTCTCTACCTTAATTTTAATGTCTTTGATTCTTTGTATTTCGTAACTCATTACCATCCTTCTATTTTTCTAATTACATCCATTTCTCGCACTAACGGTCCTAGATTATACTTGTCAGCGTTATAATGACGTTTGAATAGTTTACTCTGATCTGGTGTATAAGTACAGATAGGTAAACCCAATTTTGTTTTAAGAATTTCACCTATCTCATCTGCTAATTCTGTAGGATCCTTATCTTGATATTCTTCCCACATTGTAGGATAATTATCAAACCACATTACATCCTTATAATCCCAATCAGTTAATAATGCTTTATAAGTACCTAATCTTGCACCGGCAATAGCCCATATTCCGTTTTCTACATCAGTACCTACATTCTGCCAAATCGTCAAATTGTTTAAATTTCTATTCGCAACACGGTCGCGAAAAGTATCTACTGTTGGCAATGCTCCCCTATCAAGAACCATCTTGACACCTTCACGAAAACCTGCACGCCATGCCTGGAAAGGAGTATAGTTGGGATATGTTGTTGAGTAACAATCGTACATTGCCCAATATAGATTGTCTGCGCTATCTAAACAAAAATCTACTTGTGTGGCACTATCACCCTTGCTGGTCTCATGCGTTTTCATGTTTAGAGCATAATCTTTTGTCCAACTACTCATGCCACCATTACCGTATCTTAATCCATTAATATGATTTACTGCTTTCCAACGAAATTGTGCTTTATGAAACTTATCTTCTTTACCGGTAAAATCAAGTTGAAGATTAAAAAAATCTTCGTTAGGCATATTGTCACCGTCAATTAAAATAAAACGGTCTGTATCACTGGCTTCAGCGGCTGCCTTGTGTGCTGCATCACTACCCTTTACACCATCAACACGTTTAGCATAAGGAACCATATTACGAATTTTAAGCCAAAATTCTTCTTTCTGTGGTTCATCGTAACTAAGATAGATGCAATCTAAATCTACAATATCAATGATTTCGCTCATATTATTCTCTAATTAATTCTTTTACGTTAAAGTTCCAGTAAGTTCCCTCACTGTCATCATCTTCAAGTATCAAACTTACATCGTCTACGTGTGTCAGTGTTCCTTCAGTAGTTGGTTTAAGTTTATAAACTTGAGTAATGGAACTATTATGTCTTATTACACCATCAATCACTCTGACATCTGTTCTTGCTTCAGCAAATGTTTGGGTGTCTATTACAATATAGTTTCCTTCTGGTTTTTCTCCTGTGTAAAATAAAACATTACCTCTTTCATCATAGTATAACCTAAATTCAGGAGGCGGTGGTGGCTCATATACAAAATCAATTATAAGGTCCCCGTTAGGACCAATTTTAACATATTCTTTATCTGTCATAATTTTTCATTTATAAACGTTGCAAATTTTTTCACATGATAATGAAAGGGATACATTTGGGGTATAGTATTTACACGTAATTGTTTATTGCTAATTTCGTAAACTAATGTATCAGTCCAATCTTCAGTAATCAAATCATTAATCTGTTGTTTCATATGTATCATGCTCATGCTGTCAAAGTTCTTAAGTGTAGTATTATCTTCACCTAAAATTAAACATGCAATAGCATATGCCCAGTCTGTAGAAACCTGCTCGTTTACAGGGCATTTTAATTCTGATTTATAGGCATCCCAATTGATAAACACATCTTTAACTATGCTATAAAACTTTTCTGCTAATTCTGATTTTCTAAAATATGTCAAAGCATTGTAGACATCTGGCAAATTATTAGTATCAATAAACTTTCTATAATATCTGTTTGTGCTTATTTCCTGTTTAAAATTTCTAATTTTGGTTGATATGACTACATCACGATGTTGCAGCGTATCCCACCAAAAATCAATAGATGTTGGTATGAATAAATCCGCTTCTAACTTTATAGTATATTCATACGGACTTGCTTCATACACTTGCCAGTCATTTATTAAACGCCAGTTGCCGTCCTTGTCTAAATCACCATATGGCAATGCTACAACTTTGTCAAAATATTTGCTATCATCAACATCATCTGTTATTAATGTAATCTGAGCATCGGGCATAACATTTTTTACTGACTTTGCTAATGCTTCAGCAATGGATACATAATCAACAGATTTTGTATTGTTTGCAATTACAACAAAACCTTTATCCATTACATCAACCCCAAAAATACATCTTTATTAATAACGTGAAAGTCCATATCTTTAATAGTAATATATTCTTTTCTTACTTTATTATTTTTATGATTGTCATAAATCACAGTATATTTTGTATTAAACTTTGATTTTCTTTCAACGAACAGATTTGTTTTTAACCAAACGTGCATTAAGTTCCAGGGTAATATATTTGTATTATCGTAATAATGACCATTGACTAATCTATGTGCTATTGTTAATGCAAAGTCATTGCGGTAAATATCAGGACTAAAATTATATAAATTAGCATAATGTGCATAATTCTTTTGTATCATTTTCATGCAACCAAAAAGTTGTTCTGATTTTTCTGTTTTACGAAACCCTAATACGGTAGCCCAAAGTGCAGGAAAACTATTTGCACTTAATTTTTCTTGTTCTCCTTTGGGAATCATGAGTTGGGCAATATTTTCATGACATACATAGTCCTGTAGCAAATCAAAAACCTTTAGCAACCTATCACTATTAACCATATAATCTACATCAAGCAATAATGTTTCATCATATGGACTATACTGAAAAGCCTGAAATCTACCTTTGTTTATCCAAACGTCTCCGCGAAAATAATTATCGGTATCAGGTTTGCTGATTACTACATTATCAAACTTGTAACTACTATTTTTTGGTATTGATTTTTCATCAGTGACAATTGTGACGGGTAATTTAAGAAAGTGATTTATTCTTTTTGCTGTATACTCTGCCATTGAATAATAGTCAACTTTAGGACTATTAAAAGCAAAAACAATTGCACCTTTACTCATCTCTTACTTTCCAATTCTTTATATTCCTCATGCCATTCTGTCATCACAGTATCATATACTGTTACTAATTTTTCTCTTAATTTTTTAACATTCACATTAACAGGAATATCATAAAGATCAAGTAAGACTATAGTTTTTGAAGTGGTTGCGTTCAAGAATGATATGGTATTAAGATCGGCTTTCCAATACCCTCCCTGCTCTGCGACGAATAACTTGCTTGAGTATTTTTCTTTAAGGTAATGCTTCGCTGAGTTGTATTCAAAGCGAGCCTTCATGTCTGCAACTAACTTTTTAGTGTCCATCAATAAATGCCTCTTCCGAGTATTTAGATAGACAAATTTTTAAACAAAAATAAAGTTATTAGTTGTTGGTTACTGTTACACTGCCGGCAATTGTAATGCTGCCCCATGTGTTTGCTATGTAAGTTGTAGCAGGAGGTACGACAGTACAAGTTATTGTTGATCCGGTTCCTATTGTACCGTTTCCACCGCTTTCTCTCATAATACTTGTAACGGTGACTACTGATCCGTTATCCTGATTTGAGCCTTGAACACCGTTTGTTTTACCCTTATATACCAAATCCATTAATGTTGTATATGGTGCATCTCCTGAATTTTGGTCAAAGAGAGTTTGATCGCTAGTAGTTAATCCGAAATAACCACTATTTGTTGAAATAGATTCTGAACTGCCGCTTCCTCCAACTTTAGTGATACCATTATAAGCAGTTCCTGCAATTGTACGTGAACCACTATTTTGTCCGCTCATAACTATAGTACCAGATGCTGTACATAAAGTTGCTAAAGCCTGATTTACACCTGCTGTTGTATTTGAGTGGCTAGCAGTCATTTTAATTTGACCGCCTGCATTGAAGAAATAACGCGCGGCGTCACCGTTAGCAAAAGTAACTGTGTGTGTCCAAGTTGCAGTATTGTTCCAAGTGACAGCAGTAGTCACTGCGTTTGCACTTGTTGAACCTTGACTTGCAGCATTTCCTCTTGCTGCGTAAATACTGTTAAGATTAGTTTGGGCAGCAGAATAAAATGTAACAATATTGCTTGAACTGACATTTGCAATGTTGCTAATTGAAGTGTTTTGATGGGCTGCTGCTTGTTTTTGATTATAAAATAGTCCGTTCCATGGAGTAGCAGAAACAATATCGCCTACTGCAACGTTTGCAACAGCAGTTTGACCATAACCTGCTTGCGCACCGCCTGTTGCCCATGTAGCATTAAGTGTGTTTGCTGTGGTAGTTGGATTACCACCTAACATTGTATTTAAATCACTAGCTTGAACTAAACCGGCTGCTGCCCATGTCATAATAAAATCTCCGTTAGACTATGTATTTATCTAATTGTTACGATGGCCTCTACCGTGCCTATGCTCTCTGATAACTTGTCTGCTAAAGCGCGTCCTATAGTGTTAAACGCTGTTGCTTCGCCTTCTTTTGCTGCTCTTGCTAATCCGTTACCTGCACTGACTAATCTTTGTGCTTTGTACACTGGACCTATTACTTTAACACGCACTCTTCCTGTAACTGCTACTGCTGGGTGCGTTTTGTCGTCTCCTGCTGTAGCATTCATTAAGTATGCTGCGCTATTTGACACAACACCAAATACATCTTCACTTAATTCATACTTAACAGCAGTAATTTCTTTACTTCCGCCTAATTCTACAACTGTACCGGCATCATATTCTAAATCCGATTCAAAGCGTTCTGCTAAGTCAGCATATGTTGCTTGTAATCTTGAACCTGTTGTAAGAGTCCAATTACCTGTAACAGTACCTGCAATTGACGCATTACCTGTCGTAATGACTTGAGTAGCAACATTTCCTATATTTGCGCTAGTAATATTAGCAGTTTGAATAGTTGCTACGTTTGAAACTGTAATGTTAGTACATGAAATAGTTGGGATAGATGCTGTATTCGTAATAATTAAATTATTTGCTGATAGCGTACCTGTAACGACTACTCCAGAAAAAGTAGTATTACCCTCAGCAGTTTGTATGGCCAAACTTAACCAATCATCTGCTACTGTAGTTCCATCTGCAGGACATACGTACAATATGTTATCATTTGTGTTGAACCAAAGTTGCCCACGTAAAGGATGTGCGGGAGGGGTAGTAGAAGCAAAATTTTCTAATAGATATACAAAATTTTCATCCAAAACCTGACCGTATCCTGCATAGTTACGTCCAGGTAGGCCTAGTGACGAACTAGTTGTATTGATTTGTCCGTCTGCTATCGTAGTTAGTACCTGTCCGTCGCTTTTAACAATCGTATATGCCATAGTTTAAACTCGCTTTAATATTTATCTCTTATATAGTTAACAGGTTTGTCAAACTCTGAATTCTTACAGTATAGTCTATTTGTATTTGACGATTCAATGATTTCTGAACAGGATGAAAAATTACATGTGTAAGTAATCTTGTAATAACATTACCGTCACTATCTGTACCGTAATTTGCTAATAATCCTAATTCATCAAATGTGAAATTTCCATCTAACTGTGTGCTATTATCAAATGCTGCTTGACCTGAAGGCTCGCCGTAATCTAGCAAGCACTGTACTAAAATATCAGAATATAATTTACCTGACGTATGATTGACTGTCATTTTATTACGTGTTGGGTCAAGATTGAATACGCTTGTGTCATCTACAATTTTAGCGTATGTTTCATTATAAAGGGCAGCGTTTTGACCTGTAGTATTAGGTGGAAGATAAGTGATGACGCCAGTTTCGTCTACGCTAGCACCACCATTACCAAATGCCATTTGATAAATTTCTCCGTAACCACGATTACTTAATGTATCTGCTAAGGCTTCGCTCATGTTTTCATAGTTAATAGCATTCTTTTTATCCACGAAAACTTCTAGGCTATTAGGGTCGTAGATTTTAAGAAATCCTTCAATTTTATAACTTACAGTAATCATTAATCATCGGCCCTCTTTTGTACAAAAACTTCATTAGTGTTTGGATCATAAATTTTAACGTGACTAGAGTAATAAACACCCGATTGTTCATTGGGCTTGCTTACTATTTTGTCCTCTTTTTTCTCGTTATTTTCCAATTTATTATCTACTGATTTATTTATCATATCTTAACTATCCATTCTTAAGAATTCTGCGCTGCTCCCTGACGCTATTTGCAATGGATCGCCCATAGTTGCGTCATATGCTCCTGGAATTTTATTCCATGTTTCATTATATTGCTTATTAACCATTTTATTACTTTCTAACAATCCATAAACAGTTGTATAGTTTGGTATAAATGTCTGTATGCTTGTTCCCAAAATACCTCTTCTTACAAGTATTTCATTGTTTGTTGTATCAACATTCAATAGTTGCATATATTCGCCATTTATATAAATTTCGTTACCGTATGTAACTTCAATAGTCAATTGATCCCCTTCTTCTATCCATAATCCTTCAGTTATTTTGAGAAGTGCGCCAGCAGATTCAACTATGACTGAAACATAATCAGTCTCTATAGTTAGTGATTTTGTATTGTTATAGATTTTAACATCTATAATACCTACTTTACTACTGTTGACAGTAACATAATAATAACCTAAAATATTTGCAGGAGTCGTATTATTTTGAGTCTTTGTAGTAATTAAATTATTAACATCATTAACTGGTATGATAGTATCAAATTCTGACAATGATTTAGTGATCCAAGTTCTAGTACTTGCATTTGCTCTATAAACTATACCTTGATTATTCTTATCAACCATGTTTATATACACATCCTCATCAGGAGTTGCTGAAGGCATCATACTAGTAATTATAATTTCATCGCCGCTTGTTATAGGAGTTAGTATACTTAACTGATTGCCAGCATTAAGTTTCAATGAACTTGAAGGAACGCGCATACCGTTAACTGTTACCCATAATCTATCAACGTTAGTTTGCTCCCATTGTGATACTCTTATATTTTCTCCTGAAGTATTGCTTAGAGTTAATTCTGAACCGTCCCTTGTTTCACGAATAGTAAAATTATTATTATCAATATCAATAGTTGTAATATAATAAATTTGACCAGCAATAATTTCTGGTATGCTTGTAGGTTCGCCGATTAATACATTATCTTCTGTAAATAATACAGGAGTATTGACGACTAGATTTAATGCGGAATTAACTGTAATTGCGTTAGTAGTATTTGAACTTGCGGTTGCAATAGTTGTTGCTAGCATCCAAGTTTGATCTAACCAAACATAACCTCCACCTGTATATGAGTCACAAAGTGTCACAGGATTATTAATACCGTCAACATATGGGCTATATTCTGATGTATAAATGTCAAAGATGTAATCTGTGATTACATGTACATAGAACATTCCATTATTAAGTTGTACTGATCCAGACAATCCATCAATTCTTACAATATCATTTGTTATTAAATTATGTTGTTCAACAGTTTCAATTCTGACTGTTGGTTGTCCACCTACTACAATGTGCATTAATCCAGAACCATTTGCTGAAGGGTATGTTGTACCATATTGATCTTCAACTTGGAAGTATCCATTTACAGGATTAAAATATGTTAGAGTATAAACCGTTCCGTCAGTTTCTACTCCGCCGAAACCGGTATAAACAGGGCCTGATCCAGGAATGTCAACTTGGAATACTACCTGTTGTTGATTGACCATGCCAGTTGTTGATGCTGCTACAAAATATTTTTGTCCGGATAATGTTACAACTTGGCTAGTTTGCGTATCCAATAGTGGTACACTAAATGTATTTTCTACATTGGATATTTGAGAAACTTGCTTAGTTGTAGTTTCATATTGAGTGTTTAAATACTGACGCTTAGTGTCATGGAAAGATATCACACTAATTGCTGAGTTTGCACTTGGAGTTAAAGTGTCAAATAATAAACTGTTTAAACCAGAATATATTGTATATTGATTTGGCATTACTCTTAATCCTTCAACTTCTACAATAGCATTTTCTGCGTTCATTTCTCCCATATAGTTAGTTAGAGTATAGGCTCCCTTTGTTCCATCACCATAGAATGTTTGTATTTCTGGAACAGTATAACCATATTGAGAAGGTTCTGTCTCATTAAAGAATGAATAAGAAATATAATCTGTGTTTGTATTATAATTTAATGCAAATAATAAGTTAGCATTAATTTGATTTTCTGCTAAAGTTACAGCATAGTCATTTGTGATAAAGTTGGAAACTCCTAATGCATTTATTAATGTAACTGTTGAGCCTCCTACAACTTCAGAAACCGTAAATTGCGTGTCATCTATAATAGAATTTACATAATAAACAGTATTCTCTAATAGATTACCAAATATATTTTTATCAAAGACAATTTGCTGATTTACTACTAATCCAGTAGTAGTATATGTTACTAATGCGTTATTACTTGATTTGGAACGTATAACAGTATTTGTGACTCCTGATATTAAACGTGTACCATTATGGAATACAGCAGGATCAGTATAGAATTGTCCAGGACCATTTTGTATTACAGCCTGCATGTTAGTTCCTGAACCTAAAGTTAGATCAAATATAGGTCCTGCAATACCCCCTGTCAAACTATCACTAATTGTAATGCTACTTCTTACAGTGTTGATTGATTTGACATAGTATGGTGTACCTTCTGTTACGCCCCCGAAAACATCACCTGTAAATCTTATTTGTGCGTTTAAAGTAAACAAAGTAATATCATCTACTACCATTGTATTTGTTGCATTGTTTGTAGAAAATACCTGTGCATCTACAGGGTCGGTATTTGGTTGAATTATACCGCCACTCGTAAATCTAAATGCAGAGTAATTACAATTTAAAAATACTTCTTGGAATCCAGTATTTGTATTTAAAACTAGCGGATTAGTCTGAGTATTTGATTTTACTAATTGATCACCGTTGCCTACTTCATAAACATCTATTCTTACCTTTTGTGGATCGGTAATATTAGTGTTTAAAGAAATTGTTTTATTTACATAATCACTTGTATAATCAATTCCATCATATAATGAAGTACATAAACCATTAGTATCAATAATATACACGCTAATACATGCTGGTACTTGCACTATATTATTAAAACTATAAAGATTATCTGCATCAGCATCAAGTTCAAGTGACACTACATTATATCCTACATGGGCGTATTGTGTAGCGTCCCAATTAGTGCCTGCTCTAGTTTTTACAATCATAGTTAATTGATCTGACACAACTCCTGGTACTAACTCTTCCGGACCGTAACCTGCTTGGAACGGATCTCCCTGTACAGTGTATGCCGGTTTAGGTACGGCAAATACATGCGTTTTATCCCAAATTGCAGTAATTATATTTGTTGTCTGTAATAATGTATTACTATCGCCACCAATTGTATATGTCTGACTTAATGGCTCGTAGAATATTACATTTAAATCGTTCGTAGTGGCAGTTGTTTTCTCAGTCCAACTGTTGCCGTTATCTACACTGACAACAACAAGACCCTCATCACCTACTGCTGTAAAGACATCATTTACACAAATAATATCATTTAAGTTTTGACTTTCGTTACCTGTTAATGTCCAAGCATCAATTGCTGCTGCTTGATATGTTACACCATTGTTACCAACAACAACTATTGCTGCTGAATTGTATGCTACAGAATTTAACGTTGCGGTACTTGTACCACCAGAATACTCTGATTCTGCTACCTCACTCCAAACAATACCATCAGTACTATAAACTATAAATCTGTTATCATTATATGTGCCTGCAGCAACATAACCTGTAAAGAATACTGTATCTACATAAGATACATCATAGAAATATCCAGTATCATTATCAAATTTATAAACTTCAGTCCAAACCGTGCCGGTAGAATCACTTAGTACTAGAGTGCTACCAGCAGCAATATATTTGTCGTTGTGATATATTATGCTTTGTAATGATATTTGTGCCTGTGTTAATAATATTTTTTCATATGGAACATCAGGCGGTAATGTTCCATAAGGTATAAAGTATCCGTTAGATGAGAATACAATACCGTTGACGCTCTTCATTATAGGCGTAGCGGAATTTGTAGCAGTCATATAATAGATACTACCAGTTTTTATTATATCTGTTAACCCTAATGGATAGTCACTTAATTTTCCTAATAGCCAATTATCACTGACTTCAATATCCATTGCTAATACGCTTGAGTTTGGTAAGTTAGCAGGGGCAATATAATTTATACCGTTAAATGTTATGGCATCAATGTTTACGCCTGTAGGATAAAATTCTTGGTCTTGTAAAATTGTATCAACCGTAAATTGATCTGCTGGATCAAATGCATTGCCTTGATAAACAGTGTTTGGATAAGTTAATCCAGTAAACAACTGCTGTAAATCATTACCTGGCATATTTACATCAGGTTGATAATAAGCAAATGCGCGATCCAGTGCATTTAATCTACGATCTCCTGAATTTAATTCTTCCCATTTACCGATGTTAAACTCATTGTCATTATTAGATACAACGCAAACATATGTTTTGTTATTATATTTTACTATGCTTGGGGTAAAATAGAACGGTTCAGGTAAGAACATGAAACTACCTGCTTTACCTACAGTACAATTTAGAACCTGACTAGGGCTAATAGAAATGACAGATCCTCCCGGATTATCTGTAATTTTAATACTTGTTCCGTTAGGTTTGCTGTAAACGTAGTATACTGTACCTCTATCTAGTTCTGTTGGTAATAGCAGTCCCGTAAACGTGATTGGATCGTTGACATTAAATTCTGTGCTGTCATTTACAACTATTACATTATCTACAATAGTTGACGTTGCTGTTGTAGTTGTGTATCCGACGTAATTTAAATCGTCTGCCGATACTGGTGTTGTCATTCTAGGATCAGAGTATACGTTGAAAGTATTT
>Ga0129333_10001776_pt1 | contig 19807 bp, 29 predicted proteins | sample CPB6_08_DNA_FD_94474 | JGI IMG/M metagenome (GOLD analysis project Ga0129333, IMG submission 94474) | Freshwater to marine salinity gradient microbial communities from Chesapeake Bay, USA - CPBay_Sum_0.6_0.8_DNA | ecosystem: Environmental > Aquatic > Marine > Coastal | place: USA: Chesapeake... | reverse complement strand
TGATCTTCTCAAGCGTCATAGCAATGGTATTATTGCGTCTTCCGCTTGTATTGGTGGTATTCTTGGGAACGATTATTGGCGCAATCGTGACAATGGCGATAGTGCAGTTCTTGGAGCGATGGCTAAGACCGTCGAAAAAATGATGGATATCTTTGGAGATCGCTTCTATGGCGAACTCCAATGGGCTATGAATCCAGACCAACACAAGATTAATCAATTCATTATTCAACTTTCTAAACAATATGGTTTTCAGCTAATCACAACTTGCGATGCTCATTATCCTTCTCCAGACATGTGGAAGGATCGTGAAATTTATAAGATGCTTGGTTGGCTTGGAAAAAATAAGGATGAACTGAGTATTGGCAATCTTCCTGTTTCATTAGATGAAATGGCTTATCAACTTTATCCAAAAAATGGCGATCAACTATATGAGTTCTATAAACTTACTTCTAAAAAGCTGGGCTTTGCTTATGATGATCAGCTTATTGCTGACAGCATTGAAAGAACGTCAGAGATTCTAGAAAATCGTATTGAAAATTATACGCCAGATACAACTATCAAACTTCCATCTTTCGTTGTTCCAGAAGGTGAAACGGCTGATGATACTTTGGTAAAAATTGCTATTGAAAATCTAAAGAAGCACAATCTTCACAAGGACAGCGAATATGTTGCTCGTCTAAAGGAAGAATTGCATACAATTAAGGATCGTGGATTTTCTAAGTACTTCTTGACCATGAAAACAATTGCGGACAAGTCAAAAGAAAAGCAGTTGTGTGGCGCTGGTCGTGGTTCTGGTGCTGGTTCGCTAGTTTCATATTTATTGAATATTACAGAAGTTGATCCGATCAAGTATAAGCTCCAATTCTCACGTTTTATTCGTAAGAATGCTAAAGATTATCCAGATATTGACTTCGACGTTTCCGATCCAATGGAAATCAAAGAAGCAATGATTAAAGAGTTTGGTGAAAACTGCGTTGTACCTATTTCAAACTACAACACCCTACAAATTCGTTCATTGATTAAGGATATTTCTAAGCTTTATGATATCAACTTCCAAGAAGTAAATGACGTAACAAGCAAAATGTTGTTTGAAGCAACTCCTATTTGTAAACAATTACACGGCATCACTGCTGGTGTTTATAATCCAACATGGGAAGAACTAAAAGAACATTCGCCAACGCTTGTTGCTTATCTTGCAAAATATCCACAAGTTGCAACGCACGTTGAAAACTTGCAAGGCCAAATCCGTTCAATTTCTCGTCACGCTGGCGGTGTTCTATTTGCCGACAACTTGAATGAAAAAATGCCATTAATTAATAGCGGTGGTGTTATTCAAACTCCTTGGACAGAAGGACAAACGGTTCGTCATTTGGAGCCATTAGGATTTATTAAATTTGACGTTCTTGGTCTTGCTTCATTACGAATGGTTGAAACTTGTATTGAGCATATTTTAAAGCGTCATCACGGCATTAAAGAGCCAACGTTCAAGGATATTAAGAAGTATTATGATGACTTCTTAAGTCCAGAAAAAATTAACTTGAACGATCAAAAGGTTTACGAGAATGTGTTCCAAAATGGTAACTTCTGTGGAACATTCCAGTTTACAAATAATGGTGCAAAGAAGTTTTGTAAAGAAGCAAAACCTACAAATATTGTAGATATTGCCGCCATTACGTCTATTTATCGTCCAGGTCCGCTATCTGCAAACGTACATACAAAATATGTTGAAGCTAAAAAAGATCCAATAAGTATTCAATATATTCACGATCTTGTGCGTGAAGTAACGGAAGAAACATTTGGATTTATCGTCTTTCAAGAACAATTGAGTTTGCTTGCTCATAAGCTTGGAAAAGATATTACACTTGACGAAGGTAACGAATTGCGTAAAGTTCTAACCAAAAAGGGAACTGGTAAAGAAGCGCAAGTAAAGGAGAAATTATATGGAAAATTTATCGAAGGGTGTAAGGAGAAAAATATTGCGGAACAAGATGCGATCAATCTCTGGAAAACTATGGAATTCTTCTCTGGTTACGGCTTCAACCTTAGCCATGCTGTGTGCTATTCCATTCTATCTTACCAGTGTGCCTATCTTTTTCACTATTACCCTGCTGAATGGCTCGCAGCATTCTTGGATAAAGAACCCGAAGAACGTAAAGAGGCTGCAATCGCGTCTGCTAAATCATTTGGATTCAATGTAAGAAAAGTTGATATTAACAGCTCTGGCATAAAGTGGGAAGTTGATGGAAATGATCCTAAGACTCTGATTCAACCCCTATCTTCTATCAAGGGTCTTGGAGAAACTGCGGTTGAACAGATTATGAAATATCGTCCGTTTAAAACAGTAGAGGAGCTGTTGTTCCATCCAGAAGTTACATACAGCAAGCTAAATAAAAAAGCTCTTGATTCGCTTACAAGAAGCGAAGCTCTAGATTGTTTGGTTGATAAACGTTTTACTGGTTTAAAACATTTCTGGTCTGCGGTTGTTGTTGATCGTCCAAAAACACAAAAGAAGCTAGAAGAAAATATTGAAAAATATAAACCAGAAGGCGACTTTACATTGGAAGAAAAGATTGATAATCTAACATCCTTGTCTGGTATTTACCCAGTTAATCTTGTGATGGATCCACAAATTCTTAGCAGATTGGAAGAAAAATATATTCCTGCTATTGGAGATTATGAAGAAGAATTAGGAGAAGTTGTTTGGTTTATTCCTAGAAGTGTCACAGAAAAGAAAACAAAGAATGGTAAGATTTATTGGTTATTAGAAGTTACGGATATTACAAATAAATTAACAAATATCAAGTGCTGGGGAATTGACCCGAAAAAAGATAAGATCTGGACAAACCGCCCGTACCTTGGTAAACTACAGCATGATGACTGGGGCTTCTCAACGCGCAGCATCAAGTATAATTTCAAACTATTGGGGTAAAAATCATGACCTACATAATTTCATATTTTGCTGTAAATTTCATGCTGCTAGGAAAAATATTTTCTAATGTGTATTTTACACCTCATACTGAAAAATATAAAAAAGAGCAAAAGGAAGACATGGATTTTTTTATTCCTTTAACACTTTTATTTGGAGCAGTATTATTAGTAATAGCTTATATCGAACAAAACATCGATGGAGAATAAAATGATTGTAGAGCGTCCGTGGGGTTATTTTGAAGTGCTAGAAGACCGTACAACACATAAGACAAAACGCATTGTTGTTTATAGCGACCAAAGGCTTAGTTATCAGTCGCATACAAAAAGGGAAGAGACTTGGGTTTTTGTAAAAGGTGTAGGAACTGTTACTCTGGATGGACACGATCATCCAGTCATGAAAGGATCAGTAATAAAAATTCCAGTTGGTGTTAAACATAGAATTAAAAACACTGGAGACGGCCATCTAGAATTTATCGAAGTCCAGAATGGATCGTATTTTGGTGAAGATGACATTGTTCGTTATGAAGACGATTACGGGAGAAACTAATGAAAATAGTGGCAGCTAGCGGATATTTTAATCCTTTACATAAAGGTCACGTAGAATATCTAGAAAAAGCCAAATCTTTAGGAGATAAATTAATAGTGATCGTAAACAGCGATCACCAACGTAGCTTAAAGGGTTCAAAGGAATTTATGGATGAAACAGAAAGACTAGAGATAGTAAAAGCTCTAAGATGCGTAGACTCTGTTATGCTATCCATAGATACTGATTCAACTGTTTGCGAATCTCTTAGACGGATAAAGCCAGATATATTTGCAAAAGGTGGAGACAGATTTTCCACAGAAATTCCAGAAGCAAAAGTTTGTCAAGAATTAGGCATTAAAATGGTTGATGGACTTGGGAATAAAATTCAAAGCTCCTCTTGGCTTTTAAAGGATAAGTAAATGTTTTGGAGACTTGTTCACGAAGACGTTGCAGTAAATACTAATAGTGAAGTAATTTCTAGATCATATCTAATTTTAGAAGAAAAAGGAATTCAAATAAAATTAGGTGAAATTAATAAACAAGAAGATCACGCTCTTGGAGCTAAAAGAGTTCTTGTTGATACAGCTAATATGCTAAAAAAATTAGCACATGAAATGGAAAACAAAGCTGATAAGCTTTATTAGGAGACAAAAATGACAACTTGGAAAATAGATCCTTTTGATTCAACCGAAGCACAAACATTTGAAGATTTATTTAAAATAAAATTGCAATGGAAGCCATTAACACATACGGCGAAAGGACCGCAGAAAGCACACGCAGAAGACGCAGCCTGGGATTTATTTGTGGACTCACCAGAAACCCCGATCTACATAGATCCAGGTAAAACAGCCATAGTTCCAACTGGTCTGGCAATTATGCCACCAAAAGGCTGGTGTTGCGATATTCGTGGTCGTTCTGGTATGAATAGCAAGGGTAAATTCGTTATTCTTGGACTTGTAGATAGTTTTTATACAGGTCCATGGGGAATTGTTGTGCATAATGGAACAGATACTACAGTCGTGATTAACCATCATGATAAAATTGCCCAGTTTACTGTACAAAGAGTTTGGGATAGTAAATTAGAGCAAGTAGAAACTTTTGATATTTCACAAAATTCAAGAGGAACAAGCGGCTTTGGGTCAAGTGGTGCCAAATGAATCGAAAAGAGCGTAGAGCACTAGAAAAGCAAATGGGAGAGAATAACGTTAAAAAAGTTGGTTTAATGTTATCTCTTGAAAAGTGCTTGACTTGTGGAGCTAAGTTTGATAAAAAGAGTAGAGAGATGGCAAGCACTTGGTTTGTAGAAGTTTTTACAGAGCAAAATCGCGTAGATCTTTATTGCCCATCTTGCCAAGAAAAGAGGAAAAATGTTTAAAGAGGCTTTGACGTATGACGATGTTCTTCTTATGCCGAAATTTTCAGATATTGAAACAAGAAGTTCGATTTCACTAGAAAGTGAATTAGGAAAAAATTTAGTATTTTCAACGCCAATTATAGCCAGTCCAATGGATACTGTTAGCGGTTTTGAAATGGCTAAAAAGATGTCCTCTCTAGGAGGAGTAGCAGTTATTCATCGTTATAATACAATTGAAGAGCAATGCGATATTGTAAGAAATGTAAAACGCGATGGTGAACGTGTTGGAGCGGCAGTAGGATCTAGTGGCGATTACATGCAACGTGTAATTGCATTAAAAAATGCTGGCGTTGATTTTGTTTGCATTGACGTAGCTCACGGACACCATAAAATGGTGCATGATGCAATTAAAGCAATCAAAGAAGCGTTTCCATTTATGCATATAATGGCAGGAAATGTTGCAACCGATGAGGCATTTGAGGCTTTGCAAAGTTGGGGAGCTGATTCAATACGCGTAGGTATTGGTGGTGGGAGCATTTGCTCCACTCGGATTCAAACTGGTCATGGCGTTCCAAATATTACAGCAATTATGGAATGTGCTGCGGTTGCTACTACCGCAGCTCTTATTGCTGATGGTGGTATTAAAAACGCTGGAGATATTGTTAAGGCGTTAGCTGCTGGCGCTGATTTTGTAATGCTTGGTTCGTTACTTGCTGGAACTGATGAATCTCCTGGTGAATTAAACGTAACTGGTATGACTAAGGTTTATCGCGGTATGGCTTCACGCGAAGCGCAGCAGGATTGGCGTGGTAAATCATCTGCCCCAGAAGGTATTTCAACAAAAATTCCATATAAAGGTCCAGTGGAGTTAGTATTTAATGATTTAGTAGGCAATATCAAGAGTGGTCTTTCATACTCTGGTGCGACAACAATTAAAGGCTTGCAAGCAAGATCAGAATTCATCCGCCAAACTTCTGCTGGTCAAAACGAAAGTTGGACACATATCCTAGGAAAACGATAATGGAAGGGTGGAAGAAATATACGTTTTATATTAGTAATACTGCCCATGCAGATATGCGATTAAAACTGCGTTATGACGATCTTCCACAGCAAACATTCTTTAAAATGCTAATAAAAGCATACGTAGAAGACAACCAATATATGCGAGAAATGATAAAAGAATTAAACACAAAAATAAGCAAGCGTGGTAAAAGTAAGATGAAGAAAGACGAAAAAGAAGCCGAATACCAAGAAGAATATTTTGCCCTATCAGAAGAAGAAGTATCTGATATTTATGATCAAATAGAAATGGATAATGAAAATGAGTGAATATAAGTTTAAGACATGTATAGAGGCGTGTAAAACATTAGAGGAATCGTGCCCAAATAATGATTGCCGTAATTGGATAGATTTTGAAGAGGATCTTAATTGCACGCATATTGCGATTGAAAAACATGGAAGTATGACATTACGAGAAATTTCTAAACGAGTAGGTTGTAGTTTTGTGCGAGTAAAACAGATCGAAGAAGAGGTTTTAGAAAAAATTAAAGACAGAATAAGCGAAACTAACTATTTATAATGTTATAATTTGTCTTTTACTTTACAAAGTTACTATTTATTTTAAATTTTAAAGATAATCCCCCTAGGAGAGATAAAATATGAGCGATAAGAAAAGTTTACTAACAGAATCAGAAATTCGTCGTTTTATGAAATTAGCTAACATTCCATCAGTTGGAACTCTAAAAGAAGAAAGAGAAGGAGCTAACCAAATACCAGAAGATCCAAGACGCCCTGCCATGGGTTCTCCACAAGAAGAAAGCTATGGCGCAATGGAAGAAATGGGTGGTGGTATGTATGAAGAAGATCCAATGGCTGACGAAGCCCCAGAAGCTGATGATGAAATGGTCGATGTTTCAGACGTAGCTGGCGGTGAAGGTGGAGCAGAACCAAGCGGTACAGACGTTGCTGCCGCTATAGTAGACGCTTTAGCTGGTTTAGGTCTTGTTGAAAAAGACGAAGAGGGTGAAGTAGGAGCAGCCCCAGAAGAAATGTCGGATTCAGAAGAAGAGGAAGAAGAAGCTCCTGCCGAAGAAGAAGAGGAAGAAGAAGCTCCTGCCGAAGAAGAAGAGGAAGAAGAGGAAGAAGAAACCGAATCTCAAATGAACGAATCAAAATTTGTTGATATGGTTCTAAGCAGAGTTACTGCTAGATTAATTGCAGAAGCAAAGAAAAAGAAAGAACCAAAGAAGAAGATGACTGCTGCTGAAAAAATGAAAGCTATGAAAGCAGAAAAAGATAAAAAGAAAAAGACATTAGAAGAAGCAAACGCAGCCGCTCCAAAATCAACAACTTCAAACGCCTCAAAGGCTGGAGTAGCAAAAGGTGCTGGAAAAGCAGATAAAGGAACATGGGGCGTTTCAAAGCCAAGAAAAGATGACAAGTGGCAAGCTGGAAAAGGTGCTAAGGGTGATGAAATGGAAACCGTTTCTGCTTCATCAGAGCACATGGTTTCACATGGTAAGAAAAACCTAGCAACTCAAGGTGGAAATAAATCTAAATAATTAGATATAAAATCTAAAGTTTTTAACACCGACATATCCTTAAAAAAAGGTGTGTCGGTGTTAAACTATAAGGGAAAAAAAAATGCAAATTACAAAAGGTCAATTAAAGCAAATTATTGCGGAAGAAATGGAAAATATAGCTAATGAACAAGACGAAGTAGAAACTCTTGTTGAAGGTTATGTTGAGGCTTATCAAGCAGATGATGATCATGTTTCAAAAGAAGCATTAATAGATTTTTTAGAAGTTCTAGAAGAAACAAAAATACCAAAGATCGCATTAGAAGCATTTATAAGCAACCTACCAGAAGAAATCGTCACTCCTTTATTAAAAGAAGTTGTAGAAGAATAAAAAAGCTGGTATAGTATAAATACAGACCCGCTCCGTTAAGAGGGGCGGGTTTATTTTTTAATTTTGTGCTAAAATTATTTAGAGGAAAAAAATGGAAGCACCAGTTATATTTCTTTTGATCACTAGCGTATGGATATTATATAATATTGGAAAAAATGAAATAGACAAAAAAAATAACCTAAAAGAGTTAGAAGAAAAATTTTTAATAGGAATGGCGTGGACTGAGGCGCATAAATTTCATATGCAAGAAATATTAAAAATTGTTTATGACAAAGCCGCAGAAACTGATGAACAATATAAAAAAGATTATGAAAAAATTCTTCAACAAATAGATGAAAAAGTAAATATGTTTGCCGATGAATGGATTAAAAATATGAATGAAACTTTAGGACATAAAACAGAGTATCAAAACTGGAAGGAAGCTACTAGATATATAGAGAAGCTTATTAAGGCAAACAAAAATGGGTCAGAACGCTCATAAGGAAATTAAAAAAATACTTGATTCCTATATTAAAAGGGAAGATAATGTCATATACGCCGAAAGACTGTTTATCGCTAGGGCAGTTTTATTTTGGGCTGCTGAGAACTCAAAAGACCAAAGAACTTTTAAGTCTTATCTAAGTGAACTAGAAAGACATTTAAACGGCGAGATAACACTTTACTGGGAAGATGGTAAGATAAAGATAAGAAAGGAAAAATAGGTTAAAAAATGAAAATGGATGCTCAGGCTTGGAGATCTGAATATTCAGACGGTTACGAATACAAATTACAAGTAAATGATATCAAACATGGTGACAAAACAACATTCTCAAAACTATTTAAAGAATGGCATACTTATTCCGAAGGTTGGAATATTAGAGACAAAACTGAATTAAAGATCTTAAAGAGAACTTTTAAATCAGAAAAAGAATGGGTAGAATGGGCTAAAAAATGTCCAATTAAGATTGTAGAAATAAAGTATCGGGCTGGTAAGGAAACGCAAATCCAACGTTCTTGTAAAACAAGAAAGAAAAGAGCAAATAATGCAAAATCTAAATCCTAAAAAGCAAGAAGAAAAACAAGAGGAAGAATCATTAGGTCCACCAGTTATTATGTTACCAACCGAAGAACCAAAAATTACAATGCGTACTATTGGTTTGATTGGTGATGTTGACGAAGAAAAAGCTGGTGAATTAATTTATGGCATGCTTGCCTTAAAAGAATATGGAAAAATCCCAGATGAAGAACAAACTAAAGGAAAGGGTAAAAAACAGCTTTATGAGCCTTTTGAATTCTATCTTTCAACGCATGGTGGTTCTGCATCAGACATGTTTGCGATTTATGATGTAATGCGTCAAATAAAGAAAAGCTGTGAAATTCATACAATTGGTATTGGTAAGGTAATGAGCGCTGGTGTTCTATTGTTGGCAGCTGGCACAAAAGGTAAACGTAAAATTGGCAAGCATTGTCGCGTAATGATACATTCAGTATTAGCTGGAAATGAAGGACCACTTCATAATCTTGAAAACGAGCTTGAAGAAATAAAATGGACTCAGAAGAAGTACATTGAAGCATTAATAACTGAAACGAAGATGACGCAATCAACAATCAATAAATTGTTACAGAAACATGTTAATATCTACTTATCGGCAGAAGAGGCGGTTAAATACGGTATAGCTGACGAGGTAATCTAATAATGGCAAAAGATCTAGAACTAATGCTAGAGGAATTATATTATAAGACCGATGGAATAATTGCAAAAAAATTATTAGATCAAATTATTCTAGAGGCATATGAAATTCAAGAAAGCGGCAGAGGCATGACATATCGCCAACGTCAAGATAAGTTTCAAAAACTTGATGCCAGTAAAGACTTTCCTCAAGGCTCAATATCTCCATTGTATTTTTTAACATACGCCTTACTAAACAATAAAGGTAAAGGTTCTTATAAGACAAAAGAAAAAACTCTAGAAGAAATAAACGCACTAGCAGAACAGGAAGGATTTGAATATAAAGAGTATAATAGCCCAAATACAGCCGCTATCGTAATTATAATGACGGACGATGAAATGGGAGCTGGAAATAAATTTGCGTTTGTAAGATACTTTCAAACTTTGACAAGTGATGCTAGAGGAAAATGGACACAAGCAGAATTTGCAAGAGACACTGGTTATGCAATTAGAGCAGAGGCTGGTGGAAAGCTAACAACCACAGAAACAGAAAAAATAAAATTAAAACCAGTAGATTTGATAGGCGATGAAGTTTTAAGAACCCCAGACGCCACCGCTGTACACGCGCTACAAAACGCACAAGCACTATCTGGAAAGGATTTAGACCCAGTTATAGTTGCAAATTTAACTGAGTTATTTGATGCCGTCATAAACAATAGAGAACCAAAAGAACTAAAAGGTGGCGCTAGATACGCTACGGTGTATGAAAAATACCTAGGTGAAATTTTGGGATCAATTGCATTTGTAAAAAATTGGAAAATATCCAATCAAGAGGTTCGAGAAAAAGTTCGAGAAATGGTGTTAGGCGGAAAAAACAAAATTGAAAATATGAAAATTTCATTTATAATGAAAGAAAATGAAAAACTTCTTGATTCAACTCTAACATTACAAGGAAAAATAGAAAAAAAAATATTTTTAAGCTCCAAAGCAGAATCAGGAGCCGCTTCTTCTTTGGTAAAATTTAATGAAGAAATACAAAAACTTACGGACGAAGAAATAGCAGCTTTTGCGGGAGAACACCCAACTTTCTACAATATATTGACGGTTATAGCTAATAATAATTGGTGGGATGGACCAATAGAATTAGCGCTTCAATATGGATTAATTGACAATAAAGATAAAAAAATTTTAGATCTTCTCAAGGAAGAAAAAAATATGCCTTTGAGAAGGTTTACATTAAAAGTTAAATTAACTAAAAATTTAAATAATCTAATGGCTTTAATGGCAGCAGATCCAAAAACCCCTGGTTATTTACCAGTTTATCATCTTATAAGCGGTATTGCGCGGGGAGTTGTTAAAAAAATAAATGAAACTAAAGATTTTCATAATGGCGTCAAAGCAGTCATGAATAAAATTGGTGTTGTTCAAATAAACTGTAGTCGTTTACGTGTAAACAACGATAACTGTAGCTTCTCTAATTTTGTAATAAAATACCCTCCAGTTTTTGAAGGGACTATATTAGCTGATGCTAAAAAGACGTATATGTCTACGTATAATAATGGAAGAATAACTTTTAAAATACCATAACTTTAAATAAAAATGAAAACATTTAAAAAATATTTATTAGAATTAACACAAATTGCCCTTGAAGAAGAACTAGAACAACAAGAGCAATTAAAGCACCATATTGTCAAATCCATAGAAGATCTTGATAATGAAGGTTTAAAAATAATTTCGGTCACTCCATCAAATAAAAGTGACATGGCTTTAGTGGTTAGATTTGAAGATAAAGAATCAATTGAATCTGGTAAGTCTAAAGTAAAAAAAGCAATATCTGGTAGAAACATTTCTATTGAAGATAGGTTTATACCAAAATATGATTCATCTACCGAATGCACGGAAGTTTCTTACAGTGATGGCAGTGGAAGAGTTTATATCGTCTACAAATACGATATAGGCTCAAGAGAGGGTCTTGCCTTAGAACATATTGTTGCCATGGTTTTGACTGGTAAAATCACAAATGAATTAAAAAATCGATTAGATTTACCACCAGAAGCTTCAAAGGAAGAAGTGAAAGAAAAGCTCAAGGGAGATTTTTCCGATGTAATGCAGATCGCCCTTGAGGGAAAAAATTTAATAGAAGAAAAAATTGGAAAAGCAATATCTGCTGAATCTCTTGGAAGTAAAAATTCAAAAGCTGATCTTATATTAAATACGGAAGATGGTAAAAAATATGGCTTGTCTATTAAGTTAGTAACGGAAGAAGGGCGTGAATTAAGATTTACATACAATAAAAATCTTGGCTATGGCGACGAAGAAGAAGATAATGTTGTTAAAAATCCATCTGGTGAGCCTTGGTGGATGGTTGGAAGAAAAATATTTGCTGAAAAGCTTGGAAGGTCTTATAAACCTAAGAAAGATGACTTTGAAGTTCCATCTTGGATGGAAAAAGCAAAAGAAAGTAAAAGCGACTTGTACAAAGAGTCTATGGAAGAAGTATATGAACAACTAAGAACTGTATTTGTCAACAATCTAAGAAAAATGAAACTAAAAAATTTAGTAAATATGGTCAAAGAAGCACATTCTGGCAGTGAAGAAGAAAGAAATAGTTATGAAAGCTTGCTGGTACTGGTTTCAGATGTAGATGGTACTAGATTAGAAGAAAAAGGGGAAGAAGCCCCAAATATTCAAGAAATCTCTACAATGTCTAAAAAACAACTAGTAATGACTGATGGAGCGAAGATTATAATTAAAATCCCAGGTATGGATGAGCTAACAATACATGGTTTAAAGTTCCATAATAATATGTTATCATCCAAGCGTGATGATTTGAAGATCAAAACCCGATAGAAAGGTCTGGTGTTTTCGTGAAAGTATATGATAATGGTTTATCGCTAAATACAAAAATTTTAACAGGTGTAAATAAATTGGCTGATGCAGTGAGTGCCACTTTAGGCCCAAAAGGCAAAAATGTAGTAATTCACTTGAAAGGTCGCAATCCAATAATTACAAAAGATGGCGTAACAGTTGCTCAAGCAATTGAATTACAAGATCCATTTGAAAATGTTGGTGCTCAAGTCTTAAAACAAGCCTCTGCTGTAACTGCGACCGAAGCTGGCGATGGCACAACAACTGCAACAGTATTAGCTCGCTCAATCATGAATGAGGCACAAAAGTATATTATTGCTGGAGCTTCGCCAACTGATTTAAAGCGTGGTATGGATGCTGCTGTAAAATATATTGTTGAGAAGATTGAGGAAAATGCAAGACCAATACGCAGCTTAGAAAACATTGAGCATGTTGCAACAATTTCTGCGAATGGTGACAAAAAGATCGGCAAGCTTATTGCTACTGCTGTAGATAAAGTCGGTAAGGACGGAGCAATTACAATCGAAGCAGGTAAAAGCGTAGAAACAAATTTAGATATTGTAGAAGGGTTTCAGATGAATTCTGGATATCTATCTCCTCAGTTTGTTACAGACGAGTCCAGAGCGGCGATGAGATTTGAAGATGCTCGTATAATGATTACCGATCATAATATTGACAATCTTGATGATCTTTTTCCCGTACTAGAAATTATGGCTAGAGAAAAGAAGCCATTTATTATCATTGCAGAAAATGTTGAAGGCCAAGCTCTCGCGGCCTTGATCTTGAATGCTGTCCGTGGTAGCATGAAGATCGGAGTTATTAAAGCTCCAAAATACGGTGACGAGCGTAGAAATATTATGAAAGATTTGGCTTTAGCAACTGGAGCTGCATTTATTACACGCGAAAGTGGAAGACCATTACGTGACATTAAATTGAAAGATTTAGGAACAGCAAAGACTGTTGAATCATTAAAACTTCACACCACAATCGTTGGCGGTGGTGGTAATTATGAGGAAGTCGAGCGCCATATTGACAGATTAAAGCAGGAAATTTTGCAGACCGAAGACCTCGCGGAGTGCGAGCGCATCCAAGAAAGAATTACTAGACTCGCCAGCGGGGTCGCCATAATTCGTGTGGGCGGCACTACAGAGGTCGATATGATCGAACGAAAGCATCGCATCGAAGATGCACTTGAAGCCGTTAAGTCAGCTCAACAGGAAGGTATTTTACCAGGTGGAGGAACTGCTTTGTTGAAACTATCCAGAAACCTTGAAAAAAATGTTTCTGTCGATAATGAAGACGAAAGGTTTGGTGTTAAAATCTTACAAAGAGCTTGCGAAGAACCAATGCGTAAACTGGCAGAAAACTGCGGCGATAAACCAGATGTTGTTGTAGAAACAGTCTTAACAAAATGCGGAGACGATATTTGGAGCGGTAGAAACTTTTCTACTGGGGAATACGTAAATATGGATAACGCAGGGATTATAGACCCAGCAAAAGTAGCACGATGTTCACTACAAAATGCTGTTTCTGCTGCCTCAACATTATTAACAACTTCGCATGCAATTGTTGATAGTTAATACTATTTATTATTACGTAACCAGAGGTAAGACTCATGCCATTATCCGACGACAAGATTTCTGAACTAAACAGCAGCTTAAACGAGCTAAAAGTAAATACGCACACAATAGTTGTAAAAATGGATCAAATTTACGATTCTATTGAAAAGTTAGAAAAAACTGTTGAAACTATTAGTATGGCAGTCTCCTCACAAGAAAAAAGACTAACTGTATTAGAGCAATCTGTGCCAAAAAATTTGATAGAGGACTTAGCCCTTTTAAAAAACTCTCAGCAAACTTATAATAAACTGTTATGGTTAATTGGTGGCGGTGTTGCGGCAGCTCTTATGCAGTCATTTTTTAAAATTATACAGTAGCTTTACTTCTTAAAATTCCTATGTTAGAGTAGAAGACGGTGAGAAATCGCCGTCTTTTTATTTGGAGAATCAATGAACGCAAAAATAACAATAACAGTTCCTATGAATAAATTAAGCGCAACCGTAAGTGAAATGCTAGAATCCGTAGCGACAGATATGGAGATGTCTTCGATAGATTTGACTGGTGTTTCAAAAAATGTTTTACAGGAAAATGACCTTTTAAAGCAAATAGAAAAAATAGATGAAATAAGAAGAAAAATTGCTTTGCTTGACGCAAATTTAGAAGACTGCTATAGTATTCTTGGTAGTTATATTGGATACAAGACAAAAATAGCAGAGAAAGAAGAAGAAAATGCTCAACAGCCAGCCGAATAGGGGTGATGTAATTAAATTACCACAAGGCGTAATAACGTATAAAGCCTGGAACGGCGGTACGTCAAATTCAGAATTTAGTCTTTCTTTTTTTCAAGAAATAAAAAAACCTTCCGTTGCAATATATGTTGAAAAATTTAATGATAATGTATCAAAATTAATTTTTGAAGATAAATTTATTTATGTTTACAATGAATGGTTATACGAATTAAGAGATGAGGAAAAAAATGGCAATTAAACTTAGCAAAAATGGAAAAAGACTAGGAAGACCACCAAAAGATAAAAGCAATGGAACTGTTTTTCTTGCTCCAATAGAACCCAAAAAAGAAGAAGTATACATCCAACCTCCAATAGACGCTGAATCTGTCATTGAATGCGAATTTATTTCTATATCGCAATATTCTCATGCTCCAACTGGAGAAACAAAAGCTGGTCGTTATATGACCAGTATCTATTCTGTTGATGGCTTTGGCAGAAATAAATGGATTATTGGAGCATATCTAAAAATTGATTGGAATAAATACAAAATTCTAAGGTGGCACGACTCAGAGGTTATTAAGCGCTGTGTGAATTATTTAAATTCAATAACTATAAACAAAAAAGGCAAGAAAAAATATGGTAATCTTGAATTGTATAATTTTAATAAAATAAACAAATTTGGTGAAGAAGTTGCTGTTGTTGAATTAATAATTGATGATAGAAAGAATGAAAATTTTTGGGGCGAAGGAGAAAAACTCTGATGCCCCCAGCAAAAAGAAAACAAAGACTACAGTACTATACTATTGTATTTGAAAAATATATGGAAGTTGTAACTGAAGTCGATAAAACATACTATATTCTTTCAGATAAATTGAAAGATATGGTTACAAAAACAAATATAGAAGATTGGTACGATAGCGCTATACCAGAATTTATAGAAAGTTTTCTTTTAGTTGATTCATATAGAGCTTTTTTAGATGATAAAATAAATAATCCAACTGAGCAAGAGGTTGAAATAACAATAAAAAATAATATAAAAGATGTTTTGTTTACAAAAGATGAGCTAGATGTTATGCAGCATTTTTATCTTGCAGTGGAGTCTAGAAAAGAATTGCTACTTCAAAGACATAATTTTAGTTGTTATTTAAATTAAACTCTTGACAAGAAAATACCTTGTTTTATCTTATAGTTGCTGGCGGGAAATCCGCCCTTAACAAAAAGGAGAAAAAAGCATGTCATTAGTTTTTACACCATATGAAAGACTCTATAGAGATATTATGAAAGAATTTGATTATCCTAATATCCTTTCTGATTCGTATTTTACATATTCGTCAAAGGAATCGTACATTGTCGAAGCTCCGCTGATTGGAGTTACAAAAGAAGAACTAGAAGTTAAAGTAGAGGGTGATACGCTGCTAATTAACGCAAAACCAGCAAAAACTTCTAAGTTTGTAAAAAATACAGGTCTTGGATTTTCTTTACAAGATGATGCTGACAAGGAAAATATTTCTGCAAAACTAGAACATGGATTGTTGACAGTCACTATACCAAGAGTTAAACCAGAAAAGAAAAGCGTTAACGTTAAAATAAACTAAAACAATAAAATTAGTTATAATGAGCGGGAGGTAGAAATGCCTCCCGTTTTTGTTTATATAAACTATTTATAACATGATTAAAGTTAAAATAATCCGTGGTAAAAATAGTCCGCCAATAGATAGAACCCCAATAGAATTTAATACACAGTCCAAGGTCGATGGATTTGGCCTGTCAACACCAGATAATTCTATTGGACCAGCAGGAGATCCTTTTCGCGGTTCATCTTCCCAGCCTAGACACGCTATGGAAGAAAGGGTAAAGGGCGATGATAAACTTGGATACGAATTACGCAGCATATTCAAAGAAGAAGAATGCGGGTGTGAGGAATGCTCTGGTGATAATGAAAAATTAAAATATTTTGAACTTGCTTTAGCACCAGAAGAGGAGGCTGAATTAAACGAATCTTTAATTTATGAAAAAAAAGATCGCTGCTATTATTTAGCTAAACAAAAATATGATGTATTTCCAAGCGCATACGCATCTGGTTTTATTGTCCGATGCCGCAAAGGTAAAGTAGGGCGTAAAAAAAGAAAAAATGAAGAAATAGACATAGAAGAAGGAAAGGGATGGACTAAAAAACGCGAAGATGGTATTGATTGCGATAATCCAAAAGGGTTTAGCGAACGAGCACATTGTCAGGGTAAGAAAAAGAATGAAATGGAGAGCGGGCCAGAATATGTAGAAAACTTAGAAGAAGGAACTTTTGATAAAGAAAAATCACAAGGTCTACACGGCTGGTTTGCTCGTAAGGGCGGCAAAGGTAAAAGCAAAGGCTGGGTAGACTGTAATACTTGCCGTACTAATCCAAAAACTGGACGCAAAACTTGCAAGACCTGCGGAAGACAAAGCGGAGAGGAACGCAGCAAATATCCAGCCTGCCGTCCTACTCCATCAGCTTGCAATAAAAGAGGCACAAGCAACAAACGTGGTCCAATGAGAGTTTCTTGGAAAAAAAAGAAAAAAGAGGAATAACCAATGCTATTAAGCAAAAATTATTTAAATCAAATTATAAAAGAAGGTATCGAAGAACATCTTATCGTTGAAGAAATAGGAGATGGTTCTGCCGTTCTGGAAGATGGAACGCTTGTTTGTGAGGCTTGCCTATATGAAGATTTAACTTGTGGTTGCCCAGATAAACTAGAAGAAGCAAAATATCAAGGAAGATCAGTGCCTTTAGGCAAACCAATGCGCGGGGACGTTAAAAAATTCAAAGTTTATGTTCGCGATCCTTCAACTGGAAATGTAAAAAAAGTAAACTTTGGTGATCCAAATATGAAGATTAAAAAGAGTAATCCAAAACGTCGTAAAAGTTTCCGCGCCCGCCATAATTGTGATAACCCAGGACCGAGAACAAAAGCAAGGTATTGGTCGTGCCGTAAATGGTAATCGGGAGTTTTTATGATAAAAGTTAAACTTGTAAAAAAATTAAAAGAACAAACACCCGTCGCGGTTCCCGCTCCAACTACCACAGTAAATGCCGCTCCAACTACTACACAGGCTAAACCACAAACCACGGTTTCTACCAAACCGCAAACGTTTGGAGAATTATTAAAAATTCTTCAAGCAACGAGAAAACAAATTAAATTAGATGCAGTAAAGGACGTAGCTACAAAAAATGCCGTTGATGCTGCGCTTGGTTTATTTCCAGGTATTGCTGCCGCTAAGACAATATATGATGGAGCTAAACAAATTTATAAGGCTGGCGATGCACAAAAAACAAACTCTGTAATTGATAAAATAAATGTTGATGACCAATGGGCAAAAATAGCAGACGATTCAGTAGAAGAGCAATTTTTAAAATACATGATTGATAATATTACAAAAATTGCTCAAACTAACCCAATGGCAGTAGTTCCAGACCGCTATGCAGATACTGAATTTCAAAATTATCTAAAAAAAGCTTATGGCAATAGATCTATGGTAAAATAAAATGGAAAATATTATTAGAGCTTGGATAAATGAAGCAAAAAAGAAAAAAACTGAAAAAGCTAATAAGTCTCTTTTTGTTTTAATTGGCCCACCAGCTGTTGGTAAAACAAGCTGGATAGCGGCTAATATTGAAAATGAAAATATTCCTTTTACTGTCATAAGCCGAGATCAAATTATAGAGGATCAAATTTTTCCAAAATATAAACTAACTAATAACGAATTATACGCGCTTAACCCACCAGAGGATGCAGAAGTTGGAAAAATTATTCCTGGTATGGAAAAATTTGGTATAGTTGTTCAAAGATCTGATGGTAAAAAAAATTTTGCAAATTCTATGTCAGCCAATGCTGAAATAGAAAATTTAATTAAAAAAGAGTATGAATCGGCAATAAGGATTGTCAATCAATTATCAGAGGAAGATCCTTATAATATTGTAATAGACGCCATAAATGCAACACCGCTAGAAAGACAAAGAGTTTTAAATAAATTTAGCTCTATTAAAAATTTAAATAAAATTGCTGTTTTTTTTAAATTTGAACCATATAAAGAGCAGATAGCTAAAAGAGCAGAAAAGAGGGCACAAGATATGAAAAAAGAATTTGGTAGTTCATTTGATAGAGCTGTGCCAACAAAAGTATATGATGCAATTTTTAAAAGAATCCAAAAACCAACAGAAGCAGAAGGATTCGACGATATTGTTTCTTATGATAGCTTCAAGGGAGTTAACGCAGAAGAGTTTGAACTGACTTCAGAGGCGGCTACTTTAAATTTTAGAAAATTTCTAAATGAAGAAAACGAAACGGATATGTTAGAGGAAGCTAGGCTGGGTAGAATTTGGCGCAGTAAGGCAAAACAAAGAGCCAAAAGACACGAACGTCCATACGATAAAGATGATTTAAAGTGGGCGCATAAACAACAAGAAAAATGGCATAAAAGTAATCCAGAGCTAGAAGAGTTTTATTTAAAAGAAATAGAAGCAGCAAAAGAGGCTGCAAAGTCTACAAAAGAATATTTATTAAAGATGCGTGAGATTCGCAGAAAAAAATTAGAAGAAAAAGGAAAGTTTAAAAAACCAACTGGTAAATTATCTAAAAAAACATTGCCAAGTCCATATGAAGGCGAGGGTAAAGAAACAAAAAATTTTCCATATAAAAAAGCAAGGACTGGAGGAGTCGCAAAAGTTTATCAACGAAGAGCAAAAAAAGCTGTTGCGGCATCACAAGGAGAAACTATAGGACCAGGGTTAGGAGCTGGAGCGGCAGCGCTAGAAGAAGTACAAATATCATTCCCACAGGAGGAGAAAGGAGATGGAAAATCAAGAAGTTAAACAAGAAACAGTAGCTACAGTAGGCGCACCAGCTTCTACGGTTGCTGGCGAATTGGGTGCATTAAAAGATTTAGCTGGCGGCAATAGCTCATTAACAGTAGTTCTTGCTCTTATTGCTGTTCTTGGCGGTGGTGCTGGTTGGAAATTTTGGACAGCACGCAGCAAACAAAAACATGAAGAAGCAATGAAAAAGTTAGAACTTGAAGCGGAAATTGCGAAAGAAAAAGCAAAAGCTGAAGCTGCTGCGTTAAAGACAAAAATTAAAGCAGCTAAGGCGAAGAAAGGAAGCAAATAGCGGAGGATAAAACAGTGTTCCGCATATTATTTGTTCTTGTTCTATTGTCTCTTAAAAGCGATGCGGTAGAGTGCGATTGGTCACCAGTAGAAAAAGATAGCTATGGCTGTGTCAATTTCTTTTGGTATCGTAGAGCAGA
>Ga0129333_10001775_pt1 | contig 19816 bp, 26 predicted proteins | sample CPB6_08_DNA_FD_94474 | JGI IMG/M metagenome (GOLD analysis project Ga0129333, IMG submission 94474) | Freshwater to marine salinity gradient microbial communities from Chesapeake Bay, USA - CPBay_Sum_0.6_0.8_DNA | ecosystem: Environmental > Aquatic > Marine > Coastal | place: USA: Chesapeake... | reverse complement strand
TGTGATAGAGAATTTATACAGTCTTTGCTACCTATATTAAATCCTATTCAACTTGATCAATTTAATAAATGGATACATCATAATAGAATTGGTTATCCGAAGAAATCAAACAAAGATAGCATTGACAGAAAACGAGATACTACAAAAGGTAGAGGATAATAGAAAAACCCAAGAGAAATCTTGGGTTTTTTCATAATTAGAATAAATTAAGCTGATTTGATGTAATCTTTGAGTTCGATAAAACTTTCATTGTTTTTCTACAATCTCCTGTAATAGTGTCCTGCACAATTTTGAATGTAGGTTTTCCTGATTCTGAATATCCTGTAAAGAGGAGTGACAGATTATATCTGAAATTCTTTACAAAATGCTTTTCATTGTAATCAAGTTCAATTTCTACAGAAGAAACCTCTAAATCATTTTCATTTTGAATCTTCTTCAAAAATTCTTGTTCTTCCTTACTTTGTACAATAGTATTGAATAGAATTTCTTTTGCTTTATCTTCAGGAGTTAATAGAGTTCTAATACCATTATCATCTACTGAAAAAGTGAGGTTAGAACTCATTTCTGTTGTTTCCCCATGAAACACAAATATTGGTAAATTGATTGAATCAATTTCTACGATAATGTCTTTCTCTTCTTTGCTCATATTGTTTTCTATGATATACAAATGGTTCAAATATTGTTCAAAAGAATTTTAATATCATCAATAATTTTCTGTAAATCTTCGGTCAATATACTTTGTAAATCCATTTCCTTCGGACTTACTATACCCTTTTTTGATAATCTTTTTCTTGCATCCTTAACCTTATGTATAAAAATATTTGCTATCCTATTCATAAGTAATTTGTCTTTAATGATAGTCTTTTTGTATTTTTTTAATTCTCGACTATTAAGTATCTTGTGTAAAATTCCCTCAATGATAGTTGCATACATTTGAGCCGTTCTCCAATTATCAAAGAGTATATTTCTGTTTTCAAGTTCTACCATAATATGATTCATAATATGATGGGGAGTTGATTCATTTATTGTTTGTTCGGAATTTATGAAATATGATTTCCATTCTTCAAATATTTTGATGTATTTCATAGTGTAATAAATTTTGATAGTTGTATATATTGATATGTGTATCATAAAACATTTGGAATTTTATTATCTTTTATGTATATTTGCTTCATAATTATTGTATTTTTGTTATTTGTGAGTTAACTATGAAAAGACCTATTTATGAAATCGCAAAGGAAATTAAAAAAGAGTGGGGTGCAAAAGTGTATTACGGAGCTGCACCTTATCTTGATGCTATGTTCTACTTATCACATCCATCTGATAAATATGGATTTGATTCAGGTTCGGAGGTTTTAAGATATTTCTTATCAAATGCTTCCACCTTCAGAGGCGAGAGTGCTAAAAGATTGAAAGCAGAAATCAAAGATATATTAGAGGACTGATCGTGAAGCAACTCGTATGGAATGTTTTTTTAGAAGATAGTAATGTTGAAGCTATTGACAATGATATGCAAATAGTCTATTGGATAGAAGAGACGAGCATAATTGAAAATACACTATATGTTTCAAATGATTTGTTTGATTTGCAACATAAAGAGGTATTAGGCAGAGGTTCAAAACAAAGTCTTATTGATATTGCACAATCACATTATGATAATCAAATGAAATTGAATCTTGTTTGAATATATACATTAAAATCAATCAAGATCTATGAAAATGATTAAGAATTTCAAAGACTTTACAAATATATCTGAACATTTGGAATATCATATTGAAAATGATATTCAACTTGTTGATAATGTTTTCAGACCTGAATCGAAAGCATATTTTGAACTCCTCAAAGAAGCAAGAGATTGTTATGAAAAAGGTGTATTTGAAAGTTTGAATGAAATTGATGAATATCTTTTCAAACATACTGATATAGGTATATTTGAAGAATATAAAGGTGAGATTGTTCCTCTTGATTTACCGATGTTCACAGATGAATACATTGAAATTATGGAAGCTGAATATCATGGTAAATCAGTAGAACTCAATAAACCTATGCGAAGCTCAGGACCTAAAAAGTATAAGGTCTATGTTAAAGATCCACAAACAAACAATGTTCGTGTAGTGCATTTTGGTGATGTTAAAGGTGGTCTAAAAGCAAAAGTAGCTGATCCTGAAGCAAGAAAGAGATTTGCTTCACGACATAAATGTCATTTGAAAAAGAATAAATTAACTCCTGGATATTGGGCATGTAGAGTGAATAGATATGCTCATTTGTGGGGTGGAAAAAGTTACCCTGGTTATTGGTAAAGGAATTTAGTTATGGATGAATTTCCATTCAAAGAACATCAGATAGAGGAAAATATCTTTATACGAACTTTTCTTAATGATATAGAATCCGAAGATTTAGTATGGCATAGAGATAGAGAGGATAGGATAATTGAATCTGTTGAAACTACGAATTGGATGATTCAACTTGATGATCAATTACCAAAAGAACTAAACGCTCCAACTTTTATTCCTATGGGAGTTTATCACAGATTGATTAAAGGTGATAAGGATTTGAAATTAAAAGTCATAAAGATTAAAAAGTAAAAACCCCTTATGATTATATCATAAAGGGGTTTGCATTTTTGTTATTGCTCTTTACCCAAAAAGTCAGGCCAAGAAACCCAACCTTTGTTCAAATAGTATTGATAAGCATTAGTCGGTATATTTTTAGGTAATTGACCCGTCTTTACATATGCTTCCCATTGAGATTTTGAACGAAGACCTAATGTATGAACATATTCTCTTGCCTCTTCAAATGGCAGAATGTCTCTTTTTGATGGAGAGATGTTATCATTACCTAAAAATTCAGACCAAGAAATCCATCCTTTATCTTTATAGTATTCGTCAGGATTTGATGGAATGTCAGACGGTCTCTGACCTGAAGCATTGTGAGCTTTCCATTCTTTGCTATCTTTTATACCCAAAGATTTTGCGTATTCTTGTGCTTCCTCATATGATTTGAATATTCTATTTGAAGGTGCTACATTGTATGTTCCCAAAAAGTCTCCCCAATCTATCCACCCTTTACCTAAATAATGTTGTCTTGGATTTGCTGGGATATTGTCAGGTAATTCTCCACTCAAACAATAATTAAACCAATCTTCTCGATTCTCAAATTCGAGAGATTGAGCAAACTCTCTTGCCTCTTCGTAAGGTAAAAAGTTAATAACATTTTTGTAACGAGGATTGTTAGTTCCTAAAAAATCAACCCAATCTGTCCAACCATTTTCGGCATAGTAACTATCAACACGACTCGGTATATCACTTGGTTTATCCCCAGAAAGACAAAAATCTCTCCACTCTCTTTCTCCCGAAAGGTTAAGAGATTGAGCAAATTCTCTTGCTTCTTCAAATGACCGATATTCCCTTTTTTTTGTGGATTTATTCCCAGTTCCTAAAAAGTCACCCCAATCTGTCCATCCTTTGTTTTTGTAATAAATTTCAGGTCTTGAAGGAATATCATATGGTCTTTTAGGTCCTTTGGCAAATGCCATCCAATCTTTCTTTCTATCAAGTCCCAAAGTAAGAGCAAATTTTCTTGCCTCTGGAAATGATCTGAAACGAAAGTATGATAAATACCCTGAACTATTTTCATTTACCCATTCTTCAAAAAGTTTGATATATCTCATTTTGAATTTCTTTATTTTCCCTGACCTCTATATGCCTTTCTTCTTGGCTTTGATGGTGTGGCAGATAGTTTAGTGTTGATGCTCTTGCCTTGTCTTGTTTTCTTTGGCTTTGCTTCCTTTTTTCTTGATACTCCGTTAGACTTCTTCATAGTTTTTTCTGTATATATCTATGTAAAAGACAAAATTATGAACGATATATAGAGAGATAATAATACAAAAAACTATGATGAAACTATTTGAACAATGGATTAGAACCGAATTAAACAACATAGATGAATCGATATCAATGGCAAAAAAGAGATTCATGGATAAGAATATCATTACAAACAATGAATTTAATTTTGCTTTACAATTTGATAAAAGTTCAAGTGGAAAATATATTGAGAAGATACTTGAACTTTATGTAAAAAGTGGAAACATAGAAATAGACAGAGAAAATAGTAATTTTGACCACTTAATTTCAATAGGTCAGACTGTTATTGAATTTGACGAACTTGTTAAAAAAGAGAAAATTGCTAAAAAAGATATTTCTGCATATAAAACTCTTGAAGAGATAGAAGATTCCATTAAAGATGCTTACAAGATGATTACACAGAAAGAGTCTAAAGATTTATCAGAAGGTAACTTCGATATAGTAGTAGATAATGATGATTTACTTGTTGTTGTTCCATTAGACCATGAAGCTAGTAAAAAATGGGGTGATGATACAAAGTGGTGCACAACAAGCTCAAAAAGTTCTTTTTGGATTTCCTATGTTTATGATAGAGGAATAACACTTTACTATATTTGGATCAAGAATAGGGAAATGATTTTGAATTATGATGATAGTTTGAATGAAAGAGAAATTAATTCACTTTCAAAAATTGCCGTTGCAGTTAAGCAATATTTTACTAGCACTCAATATGAATGTTTTGACAAAGATGATTATACCATAGAATATGAAAAAGTAAAAGCTATAACAAAACTTGAAGATGATATTTTTGAATCTGTTGAATTTGATATTCCATATTGGGTTTATGATGTTAAAGGTTTGGATTTGGATATGAATAATGTTGAGGAAAATGGAGATGGATCAATAAATTACGATGGAGACATTTATTTAGACACTTATTCAAATCCACAAGAAGAAGGTTATGTTTCATCTATTAGAAAAGTGTTTGGAGATTTACAATATGAGAATGAAAGAGATTACGAAGTGGATTCATTGGAAGAGTGTTATCTTCCCGATGAAATAGGTGGTAATTTTATTTTCACTAATACATATATCACAAATCTCAAAGGTTGTCCTAAAATCATTGGTGGAAATTGTGATTTATCAGACAATACAAAACTTGAATCAATAGATGGTTTTCCGAAAAAAGTCGGTGGAGATTTTGATTATTCAGGAACTCCTTTATCTTTAAGTAAAAATTCAAGTATACGAATGACTGCAAGAGACATTCGTAAATTTATAGAAGTTGAAGGTGATATTATTAATGATTGGGGTTATTGGAGTAAAGACGAGAGTGATGAAAAAAAATATATTGACCCAAATCAATTAAAACTTTTCAATGAATCCAAGAACATTAAAAGTAAATTGAATCGCTAAAATGTTCAAATTCATCAAGTTTTTCTATTTCAAAAATTTCTTCTGATGTTAGTGCAAATTTAGTTTTCATTGTACATTCGGTTTTTCAATATATATTCAAAATTACAACACACAATTTGAAATTACATAGAGTATTAACATTTGATTCTTGGATTGCTCTTAATGAGTCAAGCACTTACAATAACAAAGGATTTTCATTTGACGATATTATGAAAGTTCAAAGTTTTATAGTAAGTAATAATTTTATGAGTAATATACGACCAAATGGAAAACCTTCAATAGATGGAATGCTTGGTAAAGAAACTGAACAAGCAATTATTGCCTATCAAATTTCCAAAAACTTAACTGCTCTTGGTGAACTAACGGAAGAAACATTGAAGTCTATGGGTATTTCTATTGCAAAGTCAATCAATCCATCACCTGCAATAATAAATGAAATGCCCTATAAAGATAGTATTGAATTAGGTGTTGAAAAAGAACTTTCAAAGATTGCCGATAGTGGTGAAGAACGAATAGAAATAATTGATCCATCTATTGCAAAAGTTATTTTCACATCAGATTTCAGAAGACTTACTGCATCCGAATGGATACAACAAGGATATAAAAACTTCATCAACTTAACATTTTTTGAAAGTAGTGGTAAACCAACAGCAAATTTCTTTTCAAAGGGTATCAATATGGGGGCTAAACTTGAAACGCTTGGTAAGTATTGGCCAATGATGGTTATCAAGCCAAAACTTGAAATTGTTGATAATGTTTCAGATATGATGAATCCCGAAGAAGCATTTTCAGGTAGCCATATAATTGTAAAAGATGGAGTAGCACAAAGCATTAGACAATCTCCAAAAGATGCTGCTATAAGACCAAGAACGGCAGTTGGTATTACTTCAAATGGTGATATTATTGTATGCGTTTCTCCAAGATCGGATATACAGTCTATGGGTGTAAAGATTCAAAGAGCAGGAGCAAAAGAAGCGATAAATATGGATGGTGGAGGTTCTTCTCTCTTTGTTCGAAACGGACAAATTTTAGTATCTACTAATAGAGCAATTCCTACCATTTTAGCATGGTAAAATAAAAGCCCTCAAGAGAGGGCTTATTCTTTATGAAGTTTTTGGTATTTCAACACCCGATGACTTTGCTATATCGGGTAATTTATTTTGTATTATATTGATTTCTTCTTGTGTTATCTTTGAATCTTGTTGTTCTGTTTTTATAGGAGGTAGTGTAACTAGTGTCAAATTATCTTTTGTAGGTTTGCAATTAGTATTTACAAGCGTTGTAGATTTATCATATTCATCCGATGCTTCAACCATCCATTCACCAGTTTTAATCAAATCGGGTAAAACATTAGTAGTGAAGTTCTTTACTGCCTGAATCATTGGTTGCCCCATAGTTTGTATTGCAGACTTAATAACTCCTGCTGTTCCTGTATATTCAGTCTTCTCTGCGGTTTTGATGATATTTTCAATCATTGTTGGCAATTCTTTTGCTTTTGGTAAAAGAGTTTTTGCTTGTTTCAAACCTTCGAGAATTTCCTTTTTTTGAGTTGGATACACATTCTCTAAACAATGAGAAATCTCACAGAATAAAAGAGGTTTCCAATATTGTTCAACTGATGCTTGTGCGAATGGACTTGGCGTTAATGCAACAATGCTTTTACTTAAACCCAAACCATTTCCTTCTTTTGTCAAAACCTTCCCCGCTTCTTTGATTATGTCATTATTTTTTTGAGAAACAAACTCTTCATTATTCGTTATTGCTTCAAATTTAATTTGAGGGCTTGATGCAAGAGCTAAATCTTTGATACCTATACACATTTTTGTCGCTCCAAGAAAAGTATCAGGAGTTATAGTTAATAGAGATTTAGCAAATGCTTCTTCCGTTGAAGGTTTTGAAGTGAGAACTTGACCCCAAGATTCCAAAAATTTCGTTCTTCCTTCCCATAAGTTAAGGATTCCTGAACATCCTGAAATAGTTGCGGCTAGTTTTGATTGATCTAAATTCATACTCTTTGCATATGTTCCAGCAAGAGTATAAGATATATTTGAAATAGTTTTTGTAACCTCTTTCCAATCATCTGATTGCAATGCTTTTGTAGCCAAATAAGAGAGTTTTACAAATCCAGCCGCTTGTTTTGCTCCATCGCTCAAATCATTTACCCAATCACCTACTGTGTTCCCAACAGATTTCATACCATCCCAAGCATTTGTAAAGAAATTGGAAACTGAATTCCAAGCATCACTAAATATGTTCTCATTGATATCAAATGATGTAAGGATTTCATAAGATTCATTTGTTATTGCAAATGCTTGATTATTATGTATGATAATTGTATGGCTATCGCTTTCTATGAGTAAAGGTCTTGAGTCAAGAGGTTTAGAGAACCATTCTTTTCTGTGAATTTTCATAAGATATGCTTCATACAAAGCATACATTATCTCTTGTTTATAGTCATTTGCAGATTCATAAATCTGTGGAAAGGATAGAGATATAAACTCATTCTTCGATAGAGCAGATGCCATTTGAGTTTCATCTAATTTGAAAAGACTTTTTGACTTGGTATTGTTTGACCAAGTGTTGAATGATGATATGAACTTCATAGTGAGATTATTTGTTTAGTGGTATATATTCAAAATGAAAACATAAACAAATGGTAAGTAGTTTTAACGATAAGTATCAAATGATGTTATTATCTCATGGCATTACATCATTTTACGATTGTGAAATTGAATTAATAAGATATTATAGGGATTGTGATGTTAAAGTGAATCTTGGATTTCTGTAAGAATTTCTGGGTATTCTTGAATTTTTTCGTAATAAGCACTACCTTCATAAGTATGATTATCAAAGTCTATTAAGAAATTCGTAGACGGGTGAAGTAAAAACAAAGGTTTCTTACCGATGTCTTGAATAATGTAAAAATTGCCAAGTTTATTCATTGATTCAAAATACTCTCTTTCAAACTTGCGACAAGGTATCCATCGAGGTGTTCCTAAATCAAGCATTTCGTCAAATGTGAACACTTTGAAAATCTGAATCGGTTGCTTTTCTGATTCATTAAGCATTTCCAAAAAGCCACTAAATGTTCTTACTGATTTGTTGATCATAACTTGATATTGATTTGTTCTCTATATATCAAGCTACATAAAAAAACTTGCAAGTGTCAAATACTTTTCTTATCTTTGTATCAAACAATTTTTAATTTAGGAGTTACTTAAATGCAAGTCCACAACAAATATGCAAGAGCTTTAATGCACCCTCTTGTTATTCTTACTATTATTACAATAGCATCATTAGGACATCTACTCTATAAGATTAACAGATAACAAAAAAACCCAAGATACACTCTTGGGTTTTTGACTTCTCCAAATATTCGGAGTTAGCATGAGAATTTTTTTGAAGTCTGTTGGCTAATTATCATTTCTGATGATTAACTTTACAAATATAATGAATGTATTGATAAATGCAAACAAAAAATTATCGTTGGAAGAATTTATCTCTGCTTTGTAAGGAAGGTCGCTTTATTTTTGTTATATCAATAGTATCTCTTGTAGTAACTGATTTTTTTGTTATTACGCTTCTTTGTTGATCTATGTTACTTGAAAAACTTTGTTCTGCATAATCCCTTTTTCTGAAATTTCTGTGAATCTCATTTTCAAGATTGACATTCCTATTGTGGATAATTGCTATTTCATACATCTGATCTCTTAAAATTTGAATCTCTACCTTCAAATCTTTGTAGTTTGTGTTAGCCGATTCTATGTCTGATTTCGTTGTTTCAATAGTATTCTTGAAATACCAATAACCTGCAATTATGGTTGAAATTACAGATAAAATGCCTAAAAGTGTCGGTAAAGTGATAGTAAATTTCTTTGTCGTTAAGTCCATATATGTCTTTATTATGTTATTTGTTGTATATATCAAATCGTTGCAAAGTTTGTTTTTCTGAACAAAAGTCTCTAAATTGCTATATCAGAAATTGAATAATACTATTTATTAACAAAGGAGGACTGAATGAAATTCATCCTAATGCTACTCTTTTGCACATCAGTTTTGATTGCAAAAGATAATTCTCCTTATCTTTTGAAAAAGATAGTGACTGGGGGGAATAGTAGAGCGACACTTGGACAAGTCGTTGCTGGTCACAAAAATAATTTTTATGTGGGAATACGCACACCAAAGCGTTTAACTACATCAATTCAGGAAGAAATAAATGTTATTTCTACTGATGTTGTTTATCCAAATCCTTGTAACGGCATAGCATATTTCAATCTTGAAAATGTGAAACAAATGATTGTTACGGATTTGTATGGTAAAATCTATGTAGATGCTGTCAATTTGAACACAAAAACAATCACTTTACAGCATCGTGGAGTATATTTTATCAAATTCTTTACCAATGACAATCAAACATTTTCAACACAAATTGTGTTTAACTAATCCCAAGAGGAAATTATGAAATCTTTGTTCGTAGCTCTTTTCGCTATGTTTGCAGTTAGTCTATCTGCACAATCAATAGACCTTCAATATCAAGCTCATGTTCCATCTGGAACATCGGGTGAAATTAGTTTTTCTGCTTATATTGCAGATGGAACATTCAATGAAGACTCACATTTGAATACATCAGCATTTTGGTATGTTGAAAACAAAAAAGTTGAAGTCTTTGAAGGAATTATCAATGTTCTTTTAGAAAGTGTTCCAAATACAGTCTTTTTGAATAATAATAGTTCAAACATCTTTGTTTATGCTTATGTCAATGGCGTAAAGATTGGTAAACTCCCTTTGCATAAAGTCCCTTATGCACTTCATTCTCAATTCTCTGCAAAAGCAGAACTTGCAGTGAATGCAACAAATGCGGAAAATGCAAATCAAGCAAGGCGTGCAGCAAAAGCCGATAGTTCATTGTTTGCGAATCATTCAGCAACATCAAGTGTTGCCGATTCCTCACATCGTTCACATCATTCAGTTTTGTCAGTTTTGGCAGACTCCGCTAAAAAAGCAGGTAGAGCATCATCAAGTCATTGGGCTGATTCATCGGTTATTTCTCTTGAATCAATCTACTCTCGTTTGGCTGGTTACGCCTCTGCTGCAAGTCGTGCAAGTATTGCAGATAGTGCTCTTTATTCATTGGAAGCGAGACATTCAGTATATGCAGATAGTTCACTTTATGCAGTCAATGGTTTGCATTCAATTTATGCTGATACAGCATTGTATAGTGTAAATTCGGGACATTCTGCAACATCAGGAATAGCAAACAATATCATTGACTCTGTTCTTGTTGCAAGTCATTTTAAGAATAATTCAGTTAAACTCCCTGCACTTGATGGTGGTTCAACTGCTTCTGTTGGATCTTATGCTATGGCAGGTGCAAATGGTTTAACTTGGGCTGTGAACCCACATCACTTCACAACATCAGTTTCTTTGTATACACAAGCACCTTTGTCTCTTGCAAATACATCACGATATATTGTGAGTCGTGTTGCAGTAGATTACAATATGGTTACAATTACAAATCCTATTATGGGTCAGCTCGTAACTGTGCATAATGGATCAACAGCAAATATTGTAACTTTGAAAGGAACTACTTGGAATACTGATACAATGCTTGATGTTGTTATTTGGGCAGGTCAGTCAAGAACTCTTTGGTTCAATGGTGTAAATTGGATGGTTATTCAATAATATACATTTTGAACTTAATCATAAGAACCCCATATTGAAAAATATGGGGTTTTTTCTTTTTGGATAGTTTGATATATAGATAAAATTGATTAGCTATTATGAAATACATCAAACTCTTTGAGAACTTTGAAGGTGACGATAAGCAGAAAGAACTAGCCGATGAGTTAGCAGCTTATTTTGGAATTAAATTAGACACCTTTGCGGAAACATCTAAAATTATGGCTATGAGTCCAGAGGGAATTCAAATATGGTTTAATGCAGAGATGGACAAAGAAGAACCAAATTTGCCTGTGATTGAAGAACTTGTAAGGTTAGGATATGAGTTTGATTTATCCAAAGAGAAAAACTTGCACTATGCCGCACAGCACAATAAAGTTGGACTTGCTAAATTATTGCTTGTTATAGGAGCGAAGATTGAGGCGAGGGATATACAGAGAGGAACTCCTTTGCATACAGCGGCAAAGAATGATAGCCGAGCCGTTGCTGAACTATTGCTTGATAGAGGAGCAAAGATTCAGGCGAGAGACGAAGATCAACAAACTCCCTTACATTTGGCGGCTTGGGGTAATAGCCAATCCGTTGCTGAATTATTGCTTGATAGAGGAGCAAAGATTGAGGCGAGCAATGAATATCAAAACACTCCTTTGCATTTGGCGGCATGGGAAGATAGCAAAGCCGTTGCTGAGCTTTTGCTTGATAGAGGAGCAGATTACGAGGCGAGGAATGAAGATCAATGGACTCCTTTGCATTGGGCGGCATTATTGGATAGCCGAGACGTTGCTAAGCTATTGCTTGATAGAGGAGCAGATTACGAGGCGAGGGATAAAAATCAACAAACTCCTCTTAGATTAGCAACAAAATATGGTAAACGAGCCGTTGCTGAGCTATTGCGTAGTCGTGGAGCAACTGAATAAAACAAACAACCTATGAAATACATTAAACTCTTTGAAAACTTTGAAGGCGAAGATAAGTCTATGGTTGATGAACTTTCTTCTATCTTTGGTTTTGATGTTTCAATAATGACAGATGTTCAAAGAATTATATCCAAAGGTCCAGTTGGAATTCAAAAGTGGTTTGAAGAAGAAGCGAACAAAGAAGAGCCAAATATTCCAGTAATCAATGAACTTTTGAATCAAGGAATTGAATTTGACTTAATGGAGGAAAATATATTTTTGGCAGTTAAAAGTGACAAAATTGGGCTTCTCAAGATTTTGTTTGAAAATGGAGCAGACATAAACCAAAAAAAGGGGAATGGTACAAATCTTTTACATGAAGCATCTGCATCAGATAGTATTAGAGTAGCTACCTTTTTAATTGATAGGGGTATAGGTTTAGAAGATACATATACAGAATATATGTGGACAGCTTTACATATGGCATCATGGTATGGTAGTATTGAAGTGGCAAAACTTTTGATTGAAAGAGGAGCAAAAATAGATTGTAAAGATCACAAAAATAAAACTCCTTTACATTGGGCAGCGAGATACAATCAAATTAAAATGACAAAATTACTACTTGATAATGGTGCTAATATTGAAGCAAGAACTACTGAAAAACAGACTCCCTTACATATTGCAGTTTTAGGTCTTTCTAATTCTGTTATTGCTGAACTGCTGAGGAGAGGTGCTGATGTATCTGCAAAAGATGAAGATCAAAAAACACCTTGGATGCTTGCAGATTACAATACAAAGAAACTATTCTATCCTGAACTTCAACCTACTGAAGAAAATAAGTAATACACATTTTGCTCATCGTTAAAAATAATGAATATAGTTTCTGTATTTCCATTGTCAATCTGTTCACTGATAGTGTAAAACTTATTTCCTTGAGACAATGCTTTTGCTGGAACTACTTCAGAATTTACACTTTCGTAAAATTCAGCTAATTGAATTTCTACCTTTTTTGGATAAACATCCTCAAACATATTTCCAATATAATAAGCCATAAAGAACAATTATTTTGAAATTTCTATATCAAAAGATAAAATTTCTACAAAATAGTGGTAGATTTGCAAACTACAAAAATTCATAACATTTCAGTAAAACTCTATGAAACTCTTAAAAAACAAATGGTTTTTGATTACAATATCTATTGTAATTCTTCAAGCTATCGGTTATATCGTTTGGTTGAATCTTCAAGAACCAACACGATATGTCAGAAAAAACTACTTTTCGGTTGAAGCTATAAAGGATGTTGAGGCATTAGAAAAAGCTCTCAAGATTATGAAAGCAAAAGATTGTAGCGATCCTTTAAGTTGGTATTATCAAGGAGCAATTCATTGGATTCCTGATACAATTAATAACAATAAGTTGTGTGAGTCATATCATACATATCTTGACAAAAAAGAGGCGTGGGATAATTGCACGCATTCGCCAAGTGGTAAAGAAAAACTTCATTTCCTTGTTTGGCATAGACTTTACATATATCACTTTGAAAAGATTGTAAGACGACTCTCTGGACATAAAGACTTTGCTTTGCCGTATTGGGGCTATACAAATTCAAATCCTAAAGATAAATTCTTACACCCACGTTTTAGAGATAAAAAGTCAAGTCTCTATGAAGCGTGTCGTTTTGATAGTCTTAATAATGGATTACCTCTTTCAGGAGAGATTGAAAGAGGGATAGATATATCAAAACTGATGGAATATACTTCTTATGATTTATTCTGCAAGAATATCAATAATGCTCCTCATGGTGCAATTCATGATTATATCGGTCATGGCAATGATCCTGATGGAAAAAGATATGATAATCCAATCACAAACACAATCACTGAAGATGGACTTATGGGATGGGTTCCGACTGCTGGATTTGATCCTATATTTTGGATGCATCATTCAAACATTGATAGAATTTGGCAACAATGGACAAATTCAAGAAATGGAAAAATGGTAACGATTGAAGAATTAAAATCAATTCCTTGGGATTATGTGTTTTTTGATGAAAATGGAAAAAAGGTCGTCTATTCTATGGAAGATGCTTTGGAAATTATTTACACAATGGATTATGATTTTGATGATACTCCTCTTATGAAGCGAGATGATATGCAGAGAGTAAAAGGAGAAATAAGAGATGTAGTAGCAGTAAGTGATCAGAAAGTAGCAATTAACTCTCAAATAACTGATGCTGTTACAATGACACCTTTTCCAAAATCTTCCAAGCAAACGAAAGTTAATTCTAAGGTAAAGATCATAGTAGAGGTATCATTCACAAAAAGACCGAAGGGTGTCTATGAACTCTATGTGAATCGCAATAACAATTCAATACTGCACCCTAAACATTCTTCATTTGTTGGGTATATGACATTCTTTGGTTCAGATCACGAAATGATTGCAAAGGATTGTGGTGGAGGGTGTTGTAAAGAAAAGACCACAGATGGTAGAACATTGATTACATTTGAGTATGAAATGAATAGACAATCTGCATATGCTTTTTCAATCTATAAACATACAGGTAAGCATAGTGGCGATTTAGTAATAGAAAGAATCAAGATTATTGATTAAATGGAAAAAAAGAGGGATTTACTGATTATATCGGTAAATCCCTTTTCCCATTCCTACTTGATTGTGTCTCAAAGACAGAGCAGTCAAGCACCCATTAAAAGTATATATCTATCCTTTATTTCAAACTTACTCTAAAACCAACAAACCAACAATCAATTCGAAAAAACCACCTTCCTTCATTCTTACCTATACCAATCCGTAACATACGATTTTCTTTGTTAAGAGGGATTTGTATTACTTTCATACTTTTACCATAATGTTTCAAATAATAGCACAAAATTAAAAAAGATTTGGAAATAACCTATCATTTTATTATGTTTGTAATTAAGTAAATGCTCAATTATTAGTTATTATTTATTATTTGGAGTTAGTATGAGTAAAGGTTCGTATATCTGGACTAGTGAATATGTGTCACCTGGACACCCAGATAAAGTAGCAGATCAGATTTCTGATGTCGTGTTAGATGCCTATCTTGGAGTTGATGCAGATGCAAAGGTTGCTTGTGAAACTCTTGTTAAAGGCAACAATGTTTATTTAGCTGGTGAAATTACATCAAATGTAGAGTTAAGTAACGACTATATTGAAAGTATTGTTCGTGAATGTATCTGCGATATTGGATATAATTCAGAAGAAACAGGTTTTGATGGAAATAGTTGTAATATACATTTTGACATCTCTAAACAATCCCCTGAAATTAATAATGCAGTTGTTGGTGGTGAAGATATAACGGCTGGTGATCAAGGAATTATGTTCGGTTTTGCAACTAATCAAACTCCTACGAAAATGCCATTGCCTATTTATCTTTCAAAACTTTTCATTTCAGAAGCATACGGAAACAAAGATACACTATATCCATTTAGACCTGATATGAAAAGTCAGATTTCTATTGAGTTTGAAAATGGAAAAGCATCAAAGATTCATTCTCTTGTATTCTCAACTTGTCATAAAGAAGAACTTTCTTTGAAGGATTTGAGAGATTTATTTCATTCAGTGTTATTACCAAATGTTCTTCAATCTGTTCCTGAAAATATCAGAAATCTTTTCACAGATACTACAAAGTATTTCATCAATCCCGCAGGTTCTTGGAATATGGGTGGTCCTGTATCAGATTCAGGTCTAACTGGAAGAAAGATTGTTGTAGATCAGTATGGTGCAGATTGTGAGATTGGTGGTGGAGCATTTTCAGGTAAAGATCCTAGTAAGGTTGATAGAAGTGCTGCTTATATGGCAAGACATATTGCTTTAACAACTTTGGCTAATAATCCTGATGCTCAAAATATAAAAGTTCAGTTATCATATGCTATCGGTGAGAAATATCCTATTTCATATAGAATCTATGATTCAACCACAGGAAAAGAATATGGTTTAGGATATTTTCGTTTGGAAGACTTAACTCCAAGTGCAATTATAGACTACTTGGAACTTAAATCGCCTATTTATCTTCCTACATCAAGATTTGGACATTTTGGAAATTCTTTCAATCAAAAGGATGGAACTTCTTTCTTTAAGTGGGAATGCGTATATCCAAATACAATGTCTAATTCATTAAGCGATATATACATACCAAATAAACTAGAAACTGATGAAGTCAGATATTAAAAATGGGGAGGGGAAACAACCCCTTCCATTTACTCTTCAAGGTATGGTAAATTTATATCACTATACAACTCACGACTTTGGAGAAACTGCATTGCTCGATCCACAAGAAGCTAAAAAAAGAGCACAATACTACTCAATGAATGATTACAAGCGTTCAGATGTAGCAAGAGTATTTTACTATACAGATTTGAATAAAACAGAACCTCTTGTAGTTAAATCTTCAAATTATTTATACAAAGCAAGAATTCAAGGTTCTTCAATTTTCAATATAATGGAAGCTCTTTCGATTTATCGGAAATCTCCTGATACATTCAAACTTCTATCTTCTGAAATATTTGATATTATCGATACATTTATGAAGATGGGTGGGCAAAACTTTCAGTATCTTTTAGAACAGCTAAGTGAGCATTTTGATGGAGTGTATTATGATAGTAACTATCCAATAGTTAATATATTCATACCATTAGAAGCGGAAAAAATAGAAAAAACTCATAAAGCATCGTAAGATGCTTTTTTTATTTGGAAATGTCAGAAAGTTTTATTATTTTTGTATTAGTTAAGATATTATACTAATATATGGAGTTACTATTATGAAAAAGAAAAGCAATATCTACCTCAAAATTAAAAGAGAACAGATGCTTGAAGCAGGTGCTTACGATGGTCGTTTTAGATCACGCATCGTAGAGGATAAGAAGAAAAAGTTAAATAAGTTAGAGTGTCGTTCATTTAAGTTTGAAGCACGGTAAATGGCGAAATCCTATAATTTTAGGATTAAAATCATTTTTTTCTTGCAAAATCCAAATGTTTTTATTATGTTTGTATTAGAAAATCAAATCAACGGAGAATTGTTATGAAAAACTTTATCATCATCTTGTTTCTTTTGGCATCATCAGTTGTTGCTCAAAGTGCTGTAAATACAAATAGAATAATCGTTCTTGAAGACAAGGTAAGACTTTTGGACTCTTTGAACAAGTATAGAGTTATGGCAGGTCTTTCAGAATTTACATACTCTTTTGAGTATGAAGAACTTTCTCGTCAAAGAACAGAGTCAGTAAAAAATCATTTGGATACTTTGCCGAAAAGTGAGTTTTTGAAAAATTCAAGAAAAGCATTGCACTTCAATTTCAAGAAAGATATTTGTGAGTTTAATAGTGTCAATTTGCCTAATAGTGTAAAGTTCGGTTTGAAAGGCGAATGTTCAGCAGTTATTCCATCATTCACAGAATATGAGGAATGTGTAGCAGAGTTCTTTAATGGTTGGAAAAATAGTGAGGAACATTGGGACGCTATTATGAATAGTGAGTTCAAATACATCACTGTGGATTGGATTGAAACAAAGAATGGTATTGTTGCTTGTCTTAATCTTTTCTATTTGCAAGAGCATAATTCTGCACTTCCAAAAAGAATCTGCGAAAAATAAAAAAGGTGGATAGTTTGACTATCCACCTCAATTAAGATTCAGGTTCTTCTATTTCAGGAGCAAATTTTTCGTAGTAATCTGTCATATCCAAAAATCCAGCAATCGCTTTCATACTACCTTTGCTCGGATCTGTCAATATGCTTTCATCTTTGAAATCACTATGAGCAAACATAGATAATTGACCGAGAGAAACTAATATCCATTCTCTCTTCTTATTATTCCACATCCACCATTTGCTATTCAAAGCCATTTGTGATTTTTTATCACTTGGTGTAATAATTATTGCTTTATCGTTTTCAAGTATATCTGGTGCAGATTCTTGAGCAGTTGCACTTTTTGTAACAAATCCTTCTTCAGATAAAGGTATAATGTATGTTTCTAAATAAGTATCTCCTTTTGGTGCTTGTGGTCCTTTTCCCGAACCGAATGGAATACTACCTTTGACATCAGTTTGCAAAGAAAATGGTTTCCATAGAATTGAACCACTTGCTTTTTCTTGATTTTTGTAAAGAGGAAATAAACCATTTTTATAGTCAGGTTCACCCATAAAGAATTTATAGAAATTCACGGACATACTTTTATCGCCTAATTTAGAAGCTATACGTTCTACAATACTTTTAAGTATCTTAATATCACTATTAGGATTTTTTGTAATATCTTCTGTTTTGATAAGAAGAACATTTGTTAAAGAAGGTTTTTCAGGATTGAAAGGTTTTCTTTCTTTTTCTTGTCCTTCATCTTCATTGAGCCAATGCTCAAACAACTTAACATATTTCATTGCCATAATTGTTTTTTTATGTTTAGATGTATATATCAAATGCCAAATGAGATTTTTCAATAATTATTTCCTTGTATATTTCGGAATGTTTTATTATCTTTGTAAGTATTACATAATCATTTTTTTGAGGTCGCTATGAGTAAGTTTATTGTTGCTATTGCTTTGTTTTTGGGTTTTAGCAGTATGTTTGGTCAATCAAGTAGAAATACTATCGGTTGGAGACAAGGTGTAGTAAATTCATATTGTGAACAATATGATATTATGGTTGATTCCGATAAAGGTCAATGGGTTGTTTCTTGGAATAATTCAAGAGAAGAAATCAAATATGCTCTGAAACGAGATGGTATTAATTTCACGGAAACGGACTCTACAATCAGATGGAAGCAAGGAACTATCTTGGAATATGAGATAGGATTCAATCAAGATGAAACTATCCAAAGAATAGGGTTAATTATCTTTTCACCACCTTCAAGTGGACCGAAACTTGCTGAATCATTGAAAAGTAAGATTGATGCAATTTATAGAAAACCTGGGAAATATCTCCCAAGTGAAAGTGCAGGAATATCATATACTTGGGTGGATCAAGATTGTTCAAGACAAGTAGTATCTATGCTTTCAAGAGTTTTAGTAAATTCAGATGTGTATCTTATCACATTGTTTTCAAGTAAATTATCCAAGTAATAGAGGTTATTATGCAGAAAATTCGTGTTAAAATGAATCCAAAGGATTTCAAAGGAAACGCATTACATATTATGAATATGTTTGTTCAGAATGCAAGAAATCAACAATTTGATATGAAAGAAATCAATCAAATAGTAGATGATGCTGTTTCAAGAGACTACAATCATTTTCTGAAAACAATAGCAATTCATTCCTCTTTGGATGAAATCTACAATGAAGAAACGGACTCTATTGTGTCTGTCAAAAGTCTTTAAGAATAAAAAATATAAGAAAAGTCAAAAAGCCCCTTTGGGGCTTTTGATATATACAGACACAACTATGATTTTGATAACAGAAATATGAAAAAAATCAACTGAAAATTATGTCACAAAAGTATATTCATTTATTTGAGAGTTTTGAAGAGGAGTTTGCTAAAGAAATTAAATATGCCAGTTTAGCAACTAAATCTTTTGATCAGATGCAAGAGATATTTACAGAAAAAATTACTGCATATAGAATAGATTTTGAAGAAATTCAGGATCTCATTGATTTAAGACTCGTTCAAATTGATGGAAGAGATAAAAAGGGTATGGCTGCTATACACTGGGCTGCTACAAAGAATATTCCAAAACTTGCAAGAATGTTGATTGAAGCTGATGCTGATTTGGATATTCAAACAAAAAATGATGGAAAAACTGCCCTACATATTGCAGTTAAAAAAGGTTATCCAATCCTTTCACTTTTTGTAAAATCAAAAGCAAATTTGAATATTCAGGATGATAAAGGAAATACCCCTTTATTTTATGCTCCTGATTTACGAATTGGACTTTACTTAATAGAGAATGGTGCAGATACAACTATTCAGAATAATGAAGGTAAAACTGCGATTGATTCTAATTATTATTTGGAAAGACAT
>Ga0129333_10001773_pt1 | contig 19826 bp, 26 predicted proteins | sample CPB6_08_DNA_FD_94474 | JGI IMG/M metagenome (GOLD analysis project Ga0129333, IMG submission 94474) | Freshwater to marine salinity gradient microbial communities from Chesapeake Bay, USA - CPBay_Sum_0.6_0.8_DNA | ecosystem: Environmental > Aquatic > Marine > Coastal | place: USA: Chesapeake... | reverse complement strand
GTTTAAGTCTCCAGCGCCTGCAAGACCCTGGACAGCAGGTGCTCCTGCTGTGCCTGCCGTGGCATTTCCTCCGCCTGCTGCCCCGCCAAACGCGTCATATCCACCGCCATTGCCACCGCCGCCAGCAGTTGTTCCGTTTCCCGATGCGCCAGCAGCACCAGGTCCGCTAGGTGCGCCGCCACCTCCGCTGCCACCGCCGCCAAGTCCCTTCAATCCCTTTGCGCCGCCAGCGCCGCCAATCAATGAAATAGAAAGTGCTGAAACTGTTAGGTTTTTACCAGCAGCCCCATCAACTCCATCAACTCCATCAGCACCGTTTGCTCCCGTGGTTGGGGCAACCCAAGATTGCGTTTCGTTGTCAAAATAAGCGTTTTGACCAGTTGAGCCGTCTGTGCCGTTAGTCCCGTTAGTTCCATCAGACCCAGTTCCGGCTGTTGCTTCCACAAGTGCGTAGCGCACATTTGGCGGCACCGTCCACATATGCGTTCCGACCGTGTTAAAAGTCACGCTGCCTCCACCGCCTTGCGGCTCCCACTTGGAGGTTGTTGCGTTCCACGCCAAAAACTGGCCAGCAGTCGGAGCAGTCGTCGCAATGGCTCGTCCTTGCAGTGAAGTTGCGTCTCCGCTCCCTCCACCCCCAGAGCCTGCTACAAGGGCACGGATGCTGATAAGCTCGCCAGCAACGGGTGCCTCAACGAAGGTGATCGTTCCTCCGTTTGTGTTGCTGATCGAATACTTGCTTGGCGGTTGGTCGATCCCGCCCACGCTGACAATGTACCCAGCGTCGTCCGTTCCGTTGAATCCCGCGAAAGTGAAAGCGGTCGTGCTTCCGTTGCCCGTGTGCTCCGTGACCGTGGTGCCAGCAGCAACAGGGCCATTGAGCAACATGACGGCTTGGTCGCCACCAAGGTAAAGCTCACCGTTCAAAGTGTTTACGGCAAGCTCACCAACGGCAAGCGTGCTGGGATACCCAGCCGAGCCGCTTCGTTTCTTTGGAATAATCGGAAAAGCCATAGCTTAGTAAGTACCTGCGGACGCTACGGTAGCAGTGCCGTCTGCGGCGATTTCAATTGAGGCTGAAGATTTGATGCCACCAATGACAGTGCTTGTTCCCGGAATAACGCGAGCAGCACCTGCTGGAGAAATGGTGAGACCGTTGCTTGTGATAGGATCAATGCTGAGCACGCCAAGTTGCGAGGTCGTAGCAACTTGCAACTGGGCGGTCGAAATTTGCCCGTTCGCGTTGAGCTGCGGAACCTTTCCAGCTTCAGCAAGCTGCGTGATTTCAGTCGTGCTGAGCGCTCCAATGTTTGCAGGCGTAAGCGTGATATTGCCTGCGATGGCAGTTTGATTGTTGACGCTGATGACTTCGTTTTTTGCGCCATCAATAAAATCCCAAGTCGTTCCATTGAAGGCGATTAGATCGCCTGCCAGCACTTGTGTCTGGCCGTCAATCGGCGTCCCCAGCGTGGCCGTGTTGCTTGCCACATAGTAATCTCCCTTGGCCGCAGTTCCTGAACCAACTGCGCCGCCAGAGGCAATCACGGGAGATGTGTTCACATTCCATGCGCCGCGATAAACGAGCGCACCAGCGATGGATCCGGGCAACTGAAGGCTTGAGATTTTGCCGTCGGATCCAAGCTGCGGAACGAGGCCAGCAATGGCCGCTGTAGTTAAACAGCCAAGCTGCGAGGTTTGCAGATTTTGAATTTGCGCGGTAGAAATCAAACCTGCGCTGGTCAGCTGCGGAACCTTGTCCGGCACCGCCAGTCGCGTGAGATCGGCCGTGGTCAACGCATTAGCCGTGCCGCCAATCTCGACAACGACAGAGTCGTTTGCTTTCAAATACAACTTACCGCTCGCGGTGTTTACCGCCAACTCGCCGAGCTGCAATGATCCGGCAGACGGAGGAGTCGTTGAACCAGCCGTTGCGTTTTTGATTGGAATGATCGGAAATGCCATATGATTTTTTAGTAAGTGCCTGCGGTGAAGTTAACTGGATTCCATTGCGTTCCGTCAAATTGGAACACTTGGCCGTTGGTTGGAGCGGTTGAAGCAACAGCTTTTCCTCTGATGCCCGTGACGGTTGCGACGCTTCCGCTTTCGCCAACAGTCAAAAGCAAGTCACCAGAAATACTCGTCAAAGAACCAGGAGGTCCCTGTGGGCCTTGTGGCCCTGTCGCGCCGGTAAGCCCCGGAGCGCCAGTGAGAAGCGTCACAACAAGCATCCCGCATTGATTATCGCAACTCATGTTTAAGAAATTGTTATTCTCGCTTCGATCAATCGGTAATCGAAGCCGTCGGGTCTTTGCGCAGTGATGATGAGATTAGCACCAAACTGCGCTGGCAACAAAGCGGTTTGTGCGTTCGTCAACCGAAGCGAAACTACCGACGGCGTTGGTCGGTAAATTGTTGGCGTAGTAAGGTTCGCTCCAGATGCGGTTTTCAAAGTGCATCCCATGAACCAGTTCGTGAGATCTGCGTATTCAGAGCAAGGACCGTGCTCTTGCAGCATGAACGAAAAATCCCAATCAGCGTTTCGCTGAATAGTTGAAGATGTTTGAATTGCAACCATTTGCGTCAATAATTCAATGCGGAATCACAGCACCCGCTGATTGGTTCTGCCCTTTCGGGCCAAGCTTTTGCCGCGATTTCATCCGCTTTGCTAGGCAGCTTTTTGAGCGGACAAGACGGAGCTTCGTTCAAAATTTCAAACCGAGCGCGACAGGTTTTAGCCTGCTCACATTTTAAGCAGACCTGAGTTCGTTTTTCAACAAGCCACTTCGGGATCATGCCATGTAAACGCTGATGGACAGAGTGATTGTGAAACTGTTGGTCAACACATTGCCTTCAGGGTCTGTGTAGCTTTGCTCAACTACGGTTTCGTTTCCGTCTTCAAAATCATCTACGCCAAGAAAAATGGTTTTGGGGTCTTCTCCAAATTGCGGAGCGGTCGAGAGCGTGAACCCAGCGCTGTTCCAACCTGTGAATCGTTGCTTCAGCCAGTTCAATGTTGTCCGGTGATACTTGCTCCAAGCGTCCCCAAAATCATAAAGCAAACTGCGAGCCTGAATGTTGTTTTCGTATCCGCCAACGGTGCTGCCCCACCTGAAAACCAACCCTTCACTTTCTTGCGACTGTCCTTCAAAAGTGTAATCGTAAGTCGGTGTAGACGAGTCATCTATGGGGATATTTGCGTACACAAAAGGCTTCTGGTAATGGTTTCCTTCAAGTCTCCTTTCATCATCATTCGGACTGCCATACCCAAGCTGCTCAAACCAAAACTCACGAGGGCCATCTTCAGGCTCGTAGACAATCGGGTTGCCTAAATTATTGGTCCATGTTTGGCCGTCAAACATTAGGCCATCACCAGCGCGAACATATTTGATTCCATCAATCCAATCCTCTTCGTTTTCAAAATAAACCGTAGAGGTTGGAATCATTACCGTTCCGGGAAGAGCCAACTCTCCATCTGCGATTCCGCCAGATTCAAGCTTTGGATTTGTATTGGGTTGCCAAAAAAAAGTCCTGTCAGGCTTTGGGTAACGAAACTGAGGAGAAACATACCACTTCGTGCTTTCGTTCAATCCTTGGGTGTAAACAAAATCACCAGGGTACACTCTTTTCAGATTGTCGATTGCAGGCTCGATTTTAATCGGGTCATCTATCTTTTTGTCAGCAGGTTGCGCGACAATGTAGTACCCAACTTGAATCAGTTCATCGTTCGCATATCCGCCAGCAGACAGGACTGGCTCCGTGTGCACTGTCCAATTTCCTTTTGCAAGATACTGCAGCAACGGCCCTGGTTGGCGAGGGATTTGACCAAGCGCAATTGTTCCCGAGTTGCCTCCCGTGCTGCTTGGGAAAATTCCAAACTTGCGGAACATCTTGTTGTCGTAAAAAGGCACCCCGCATGTTTCTTCTTTGATTGTCAGCTCTTCAATAAATTGTGATTGCGTGACAGTTCCGTCAATCGTCCAACTGACAGGCGCTCCTGTTTCTCCCTGAAACGGAGAAAATTCACCCGTGCCGTTTATGCTGATGGCAATGTCAACGCGAGCACGCTTGTTGAAGTCATTCAACGACATACTATGCAGGAGCTAACGAGCAAGGACTTGGAAAAGGTTGAACGCATACATTCCTAATGCCCGTAATAACAGGGTCTTCCGCCTCTGTGTCAACGAAGACTGAGGCAATCAAATTGTACTGAGTGCTGCTGGTGTTTTCTTTCAACTCTGTTTCAACAGAAAAGCTAACGGACTCTGGAAGCAGGCTGTTCGTATTGAAAACAATTTTGCTGTAAACATAGCAAGTTTCGCTGACATCCATTTTCAACGGAGGATCGTTGTCTGGAAACATTCCGGTGGGAAGCTTTTGCCAGATCAGCCCCCAAGCAATTTGTACCTTCAATCCGTTTTCATCGGATGCGTCTGATACTTGGAACGGGCACGGAATTGTAGACCCACCGCCTGATCCACCGCCACGCACTTGATCGTTGATGACAATAGTCGTGCCTCCGGGAGTGCGATTGAAACTCCCTCCAATCACGGAAGTTACGGAAGCAGCGCGCACTGCGTTGCTCAATTTGTTAAGGTCGGCCGAGACAAGCTCAAGACCGCGACGGAAAGCGGGCAAGTCCATTAGGTGTACAAAACATTTTCCCAGTTGCTTCCGCGTGCGCTGCCTAAGTATTCGCGCGTAACTCTCCACTTGTTGCCTTCCTGCTGTCCGCTCAATCCCGTGAGAATGAAATTCACAGGGCCACAGTTGCCTCCGTATCCGGGATCTGAAATAAGACCAACCTCTGAAGCGTTCGGCTCGTTGTCTTCAAGCGTCGTGCATTTGATAACGATTCGCGGAGAAAAATAATTCGTAACACCTTTGGTCCAAAGGACATACAAAGTAGAAAACTGTTCTCCTGTTTCGTCCGCCGGATTCCATCCGTTAAGGTCTGGGTTGTTTGGGTTCTGCTTCCAGCTGGCCCAGTCTCTTCTTTGCTTTTGGCTCAGCGGCGCAAAATACGGATGCGACTCAACAGGCTCTTGGGTTGTTGAAATGTCGATTGAAAAAACAGGCGGCATCTCGTCGAAGTTTTCTTCGACAATCGTTACAACTCCATCGCTTTTCGTTACGCGATACGAACGGCAATTAGCACTTGGGTCTTCCCATTGAAAGGATTGTTTGGTCACGGTATGCGTGATCAATCCCGTTGGGTCTTTGCTGACTTCTTCTTGTGTGATTGTAGCCATAATCTTAAGCGGTTAAAACCATTCCGCCGCCTTGTGAAGGAGCAATTTGAAAGTCTTGTCCTCCTTGCTTCACGACATCAATGAGAGTCTTCATGTAGTCGCGAATGTCCTCTTGAATCCGCACGGATTGGTATGCTGGAGAGTTGTCTTGTCCGGGAGTAAGCAGCGCAGAACCGCCGCCGACTTTTTGCAGACTGGAAATGTCAGGCATCCCAACAGCGGCTCCTCCACCGGATTGCGTTTTCTTTTTCAAGATTCCTCCGCTGCCGTCGCCTTCGTCCGGCGTCGGATTTTCTTCCAGTGCCTTTTTCTTAGCAGCCTGCTTGCTGTCCTCTATCTTTTGCGTGTCCCGCTCAATGGCGGCTTCTGTTTCTGTTGTGTCAAAAAGCGGGTTCACTACTTTGAATCGTGCGTCGTCTGCTTCCCGTGAAAGCTTGTCTGTGTCAATCAATGGGCCTCTGGAGCGCACTTCTTTTGCAGCAGCGGCAGATGCTTGCTCTGCGTTTTCACCTTTGAACAACGCTTTGACCTTCGCGGAAAAAGTCGCAAACAGCACAGACATTTCCATCGCAAAGAAATTGATCACATTTGCGAAGGCTAACTTCAACCCTGTGTAGGCTTCGCCCCAAGCCATTTGCAAGGCCTCATTGAGCGAGTTGACAGCTTCCATGAAAGCAAGCTTGAGCGTGTTCCCAATCAACTCGCCTTGCGTTCCAAAATTACGGAAGTAGTTTATCCAGAACGACAAGGATTCTCCAAAAGCCTGGCCGATTCCGGTTAAATCAATTCCGTTGATGGAATCGATGAGATCCATGATTTGCGGCATAACTTCAGAAGCAACGCCAACAAAAAAGCCCTGTACCTTGCTGCCTGCGGTTCCAAGCACATCGCTTGCTTTGTCAAAAATGCCTGCGTTCTCAAGCATCAACGCTGCTTGTTTGCCCAAGTTTTCTTCAACATCATCCAATCCACCGGACGCAAAATAAGACAGCATTTTGGCTCCGCCTCGGCCGAAGATTTCCATCGCTGCGGCAGATCGCTCTGCGGGATTTTTAATTTCAGCAAGTGCGTCTCCAATTTTTGTGAGCTGCTGATCAGCGGAAATACCGCTGAGTTCATCAACTGACAGGCCCAGATAGTTAAACTTCTCCGCCGCCTCTGTAGATCCGCTCGCTGCGTCCGTCACAGCTTTCTGCATTTTGTTCAAGATTGGCTGAACCTGTCCGGCGCCCAAGCCTGCCTGCTCGAATGCCATTTGCAGCACCATCAGCTTGTCTACAGCAACTCCAGTCTGGCCCGCCATGTCAACCAACGCACCGCCTTCTTCAAGCGCAGAATAGAACTGAGAAGCAGCAGATTTGAGAGCAGCGAATACAGCGACGCCTGTCAGCATTCCCTTCATGCCTGACATCATGCCTTGAAACAAACTTGGATTGGTTGCCTGTTGGATGCCAGAGCCCAAACCGTGCATGGCTTGCGTTGCGTCGTTAACGCCTGAAACGAAGCCGCTTGTGTCCGCTCCGATCTGAATTATGTTTGCCATAAATTAGGTTAAGAAAACATCTTCACGGCGGAGCACGCCTCTTGCAATTGCTTTGATCAAACTGTTTCGCATTTTGTTTGCTTGTTTGTCATAGGCGTAATCAAGAGCTCGTTGAATTGTTGCTCCGTCCATGTGCCGGTTTCTGTTCACCGCTTTGAACATGATCATCGTTTCGCTGGATTGGAAAACTACTGTTCCGTTATTTTTGCCAGCCCATCTCCCGATCCAATCGGGAAACACAACTCCAAGTGCTGTGGCCGCAGTGCACCATCCAGCAGCGGTTACGCCCATGGTTCTCTCAAAAATCTGCTGAACACTTTTTACAGATTGCCTGCTCGCGTAGAATTTCTGAGCGCTGTCTGGGTAGTGTTTGTCTGGCCGTTGATTGGCGCGTATTTTGTCAGCGAGCGCAGCAGGGCTAAGCTTTAGGTCTTCAAGCATTTCCAGCAAAACTTCACGCGGAGTTGAAGATGTTTGCGAAGCAAGAGATCTCTCTACTTTTGTTTGGCTTTTGATAATGGTTGCGCGAGAAATAGTTGCTTGAATCGCGCGCTGCGATGCTTTCTTTCCTTGGAAAAAACTGCGCCCAGCCATTGGCGGAGTGTATATGAAAGCTTGCCTTATCAATCCTCTGGCCTGCTCGCGAACAACAACTTCTGCGCTCCGTCGCGAAATTTGAATTGAGCGCGCAAGGTAACGCTCAAACCTACGCGCAAAAAAACCAGCATTCGTTGTGATGATGATACCGTTACTCATCGTCATCGTCCTCCTCAACAGCTACTGGTTTTTTCGCAAACATTTCATTTAGAGATGATTGCTTTCTGCGAACAGTCCACGCTCCATTTCCCCAGATTGCTGCATGGTAGATTTTCAACAGCATGGCTAGTGGAGCTCTCCTCCGTAAAAAGTCGTATGACCAACCTGTCTCGCGCGCCAGAACCAGAATGAAAGATTCACTCCAGCCTGGCGCAACTAGTTTTTTGGCGTGTCATCGCGTTTGCTTCCCGGTTGCGGAATGATTTCAACTCGTCCCTCGTCAACGCATTGCACCTGTTCTCTGCACCAAGCAGCAACTCCTTTGGCCAAAGCCAGCGGGAAGTGTTTGCTGAACGCAGCAATTTCCTGCAACGCCGTGCCCTTGGCAATAGCATCCTCAACTTCTTCTGGTTCACGGCTTTGCAGCCACGCGCACGCGACAACTTGTTTCGCTTCTGACAACTCATGCAGCTTCAGTTGGTCGATTGCGTCCTGCGTTGTCATCGTCCACGGACGCAACTCAAGCGGACCAACCTGCGTTGGTTTAAGAAAAAATGGGTTCATACAAATCGCGCTTCAAATTCTCTTTTCAGCCATTCAGGACTGTTGGGATAAACGATTCCGAAAGTATCACCCTGCTTGCGTGAAATCCCAACAGCATGATTGCGCGCGAACCTTTTGAGGTCACGCGAGTTATCGCGGTATGCGCGCATCCACGAAATGTCAGAGTCTGGATTTTCCTTGCACCAATCCAAGCTCTCAAACCTTTGACGGAACTCGTCAAAGTCAATTTCCTTGCCGTCGATTTTGGCAAGGACATCACAGTTCACTAGCCAGCGAACATGAGTTTTCCCGTCCTGATCTACAAAATGCTGGAACCCGCCACGCTTGACCAATGCACCGCCGCTCGTAAGCCACGCTGCTATAAGGTCTGTGTTGAAGCTTTTGCCGGGTGCTTGGTCGTCCTCAAGTAATCGGAGGCGCATATTCAATTATTCTATTGTGCGTTTGCGTAAACAGTTGCGGAAGCAGACCATCCACGGAAATCGTCGTTTTTGCTTTCTTCACTTGAGCTCGTCCAGAAACCTTTCCCTGACGCAGCACTAGGGATACCTGTGTTTGTTCCTGCGTCGTACGGACAGTCGTCTCCTTTGCCTTTGACAGTCACCGTGAACACTCGGTCGAAAAGCTTTGCTTCCGAGTGCGCTCCAGCACTGGTCAGTATTTGTTTGAACTCACCTTTCTGTTCAATGTCAACGGATTCAATAAGCGATCCGCCCGATCCCATTAGTGTGATTCCGAATGAAGCCATATTAAGCGAGCGTGGTGTAGGTTGCTTCGGCTACAGCAAAGTCATCATTGGACTCGCTGACTTTTGAAGAAGTGAGTTTGCCTGCGGACATTACGCCCTCAGCAACAGCCAACAAATTTGGCTCACCTTTCGTTTTCACGGTGACCGTGGTGGTGCTGCGAGGTTTCACCTGAACAACTTCCGTGGTGCCTTCCGCTCCACGAATAGTTGCAAGCTCCACGGTCTTTTCTTTGGATGACTCTTGCAAGTATCCGCTTGGCAAAGTAACGCCAAAAGCTGTTGCTCCAAATGTAACAGGCATAGTGCTTTATGATTTAGGGCCGAATCCAACGATGTAAGGCAATACGGTTCTCCAGTGCCTTTCTTCGCGGAGATTGTTTGTTGACTGTGCTACCAGACCGTACAACACAACATCGTCTGAATCAAGGTTCAAAGTCCGCGCAGCAAAATCCACATCTTGAACGAAATCAGAATGTTGCAGCTTCGTGTAGTCGTCGGCTTGCGACACGACATTCAGCGTCAAGGTTCCTCGTTGAAGCGGAGAACCAACGACGACTTCGGTTTGCAGATCAAACAAAATAGCTTTGGCCGGAATGGGCTGATCGTCTTGCGGTTCACCAACAAAAATTCCCGGCAACGCTTCTGAAAGCGCAGCTTGCACAGCAGAGCAGAAGGATCCGTCAATCATCGCGTGACATCCTCCAGATGGATTTTCCAAGAAACAGGGTCTTCGTCCCATTTCGTGATTCTGCGCTCTGTTCCATTCACGCTAAGTTTTGCTCCCTTCACCGGAGTTGGGAATCCGACTTTTGAGACACGAACAGAACCTGCAAAATGCTGCTCAAAACCGCCAGCAACAAGCAGATCGCTAACCTTTTCTGACGCAACGGCAAAAGCTGTAACACCTTCATACAAAACTATATCTGCCTCCATGTACCCTAAGGCAAATTGCATGGCCGAAGAAGTTGTATCGAGGAACTCAGACATCAGACAACAAGCCTGTCCAAGACATTATTCTTGATTGGTTTTGCAGGGACAGATTGTTTTTGAGTGACAATCTTCGCTGCCTTTTTCTTTCTGTCAGGACGGTCAAGCAGGTGAAGCGAAATTTCGCCATCAGTCACTTGCAGCTTCTTGAACTCCCTTACGGCCTCATCGCGGCAGGCAAAACTGGCGATGATTTTGTTGTCGTGAAGAATAACGCTAATCGGTTTTGGCATAATCGTTTGCAAAAAGGGGGCAAGCAGCATTGAGCCACTTGCCCCCAGTGTCATGAACCACCCTACAGTTACGCGGACACAATGCGCACGCCCATTTCAGAGCGTCCGGTTTGCAAGCCGTAAAACACACCGAACACATAGTTCAGCATGCCGGCATTGTTGTCGTAGAAGCGACGGAATTGGACGGGAAGGTTGAGTCCGGGAACAATGACATCGGCTACTTCAGTGCCCATCTGTTGAGCCCCAGAAGAGTCCACGCGACGAGCGGCCATCAGCAGCGCGCTCTTGTGGAAGGCGAACCCGCCCAAAGCAGCACCGTTGTTGTCAGCGAGATCCGACTCGTAAATGTCGAATCCGGCAACGCGAGGAATGTACCCTTCTGTCTTCTCGCGAATGAAGCCCGGAAACTCCGCGCTGTTCAACGACTTCACAAGGCTCGCGAAGTAAGTCGGGCTGAGAACTACAGCGCGACCCATCTGCGGCGCACCAGCAGCGTTCAGCGTAGCGCGCAGGTCAGCAAGATCATCACGGTCGAAGTTTCCAGCTGTGATGGTGGTGCTCGTCGTGAAATTGCTGGCAGTCACCAAATCCCAAAGATCGGAGAAAACCTTTTTCCCAGTGGCTTGAAGCGCAGGCTCAACGAACAGCGCATTCAAATCGATTGCTGACTTGCTGCGTTCCAAATCATTGAACCCGTAAGGGAAACCTTGGAAGCTGCTGAGCGTGATGGTTTTCGCAACCGTCTCAACACCCTGAGGCGTGTATCCGCTTGTCAAATCGACAGCAACAGGCCGAACAGGATATCGAGTCGTAACGGATGCGCCTGAAGCCAAAATGTCCGTGGAGAAATCGGTGGTCAGTGCGCCGAGCGGAGCAAACATGTGCATCAGCGCAGGCAGACTTTCTTGAGCGACGGCAGCGAGATTTACACCCGCAATAGTGTTAGGCATGGTATTGTGTCAGTTGGAGTTGTGTTACTTGCGGAGAGACAGCGTAGCTTTGTGCTTCGCGTAGAAATCGTTTCGCTCTTCAATGGGAAGGCTGTTGTATTCCTTCCACAAATCTTCTTGGGAGCGAATCACCAAGCCCTGCTCTGGCTGAATTTCAACCGGAGAAACGCCAAGGTTTGCAACGATATTATTGGCCAATGCCGAAGCTTCAATTTCCTTCACTCGCAAGGCTTCAATTTCCGCAACGAGCTTTTCCTTGCTGGAGCGCTCTTGATTCAATTCGTTCGTCTGCTGTTGAAGAAGCAAACTCATGCTGTTCAGTTGATTGACCATTGCCGTGTGCTCTTCAGTAAGAGCGTTGAAGGCAGACAGGTCTTTGCGCGCTGTTTCAAGAGCGGAAAGTGCGTCGGTGAGATTTGTAGGGAATTCCATGTTGTTGTGAGTTTTACGAACCTCGCCGCAGCTTTCACACTGCGACGAGGCGTTCGCATGAAGTCAGTCAACTACGCAGGCAGCATAGCTAACAATTTCTGGTACGCAAGCTCTTCTGTCGCGATTTCATCAATTAAATTTGCGGATTTTGCTCTCGGTGCCAAATAGCACGCTCCAGTCATGTACTCGTCGGCAACGAGCCTGTTCCTGAGAACATTGTTTTTGAACTGCGCAAATGAATCGTCAACAAGTTGTTGCAGGCTTGCGCGTTGGGCTGCGGTAAGACTTGGCCCCATGCCTGCGCCTTTCAAAGGACCGCTCGTGATTGGATCCCAGCTTAGCCCTTCAGCTTCGTAAGCTGCGGATTGATCAGTCCACGGAATGATCGTTCCTATACTTCCCCAAGTTGAACCAACTGAACCATATATGCGGTCGCAGGAAACGGCGATGTTGTAAGCTGCGGAGCAAGCCGTGTCGTCAGAATAGGCGACGATTGGCATCGGCAGGGATTGAATCAAATCGACAACTTCTGGGTTTCCGCAGCAGCTTCCGCCTGGAGAATTTATGTCCAGAAAAATGCCCCTGACATTCGCCTCCATTGCCTCCTCGATATCTTCGCAAATCCACTCGTAATCCCATACGCCACAGCACGCCTCGATCGGGCTGATGCCTTTTGCAAGCGTACCCTCAATGCAGATGTGCGCTATGCCTTGGCCGTCAATCTCCATTGGCTCGCGCTGCGATTTCATGCCCATCGGCATTTCGTAGTCATCACCGTTCGCGCGCAAAATCCTTCCCTCCACTAACCTGCGGACAGCAGCGTATCCTCCGGGAGTGATCAGCCACGGCCGATAAAACACCTGCTCAAGGATTCGTTGAAATTTCATTCGGCAGTGGGTTGCGTTGGTGGATTTCCGTTTGGCGTGAGCAGGCCAAAAACCTCTCTCGGCAAATTGGAGCGCTGCATTCTGTCGCGTATGGCAATTTCTTCACGCTCTATTTCATCCAAATGTTCTTCCAGAGTTTTTGAACCGCTCGCCAAAATGTCAGTCATGCTTCGCATCCCTGCGCGATAGGCTTCAATCGCATCCCGGTTCGCGTATCCAGCATCCGCTGTCAATCGCGCTGGTTCAGTGAAACGAAATTGGTAAGCACCTCCGCGCGAAGCGTCTTCGCCTTGGTAAGGAGGCAAGATTCCTAGTTCAACAAAACGAGAAATCGCAAATGCGCACCTGCGCTTGCAGAACGCAGAAAGGTAAGCGTGGCGTTCTGAGGTAATTCTATTTACCTGTTCCAAAACAATTCTCGCGGTTGCGCCGCCAAGCCGACTCATGTCCCAACCGAACTCCGGTGGCCACTGCGCGGCGAGCAAAGCGTTGCGGATCAGCCTTTCTTGCAGCCGATCCTGTGATTCGTTGGGGATTTTGGCGTCGATCTGCTCAATGCTTTCGCCTGCGTTTGCTGTGAGATACTCAATTCGGCCGCCAGCCATCGGCGTGAGCTTAAGTCCTTCTGCGCAGTTGTTTACAGAATCCGATCCAAGCTGCGTGAACGCTTCCATTGGGTCTGCCATCCCTTGCTGGTTCGTGATTAACAGGCCGATTTTTGCAGCCATCCGGGAGGCTGCTTGAATGTCGTCGCCGAGGTCTTTCAGAGAAAGCAGGTCGCGGATAGCGGGAGCAAAAGCGGAGATGCCGCGAACTTGATCTACTTCGCGCGGATCCATCGTGAGCATACACGATTGCGCTGGAACATCCCGGTCAGCTGAACCGTCATCTTTTTCGCCAAGAACACGGTATGCCAGTGCGCGATTGTTTTTGGAAAGGATTACGCCGTTGTAGATTTTCTGCCCCTTGTACCTTCCAGTCTGCAAAACGCCATCGTCAGTCCTGCTTCCAATCTGGTGCCAAGGGACTTGCTGAAGAAACGGGTATCCATTCGCATTGGTTGTCAGGATTGTCAACAAATCGCCTTCACGATCAATCGCAATAGACTCAAGCCGAAGACCTTCCCACCAAGACTTTCCGTCGATGTAAGCGATCTGAAACCAGTCCAGCAAAGCGGCTTCTGCAAGCTTTCCCCATTCTCTGTTTTGGCCGATGAAAATCGGGCGCATCGCCATGCCTACCGTGAGCATCGACTTTTGGTCGATCGCGGCATTGACCATTCCCACATTCCAATAAAGTTTTCGCGCTGCCGAATTCAGCCTTCTCCACTCGGATACATTCAGCTCCTTGGAAATGCTTTGCGTGTGCGTTTGCCAGTATGGTTGCGACCATACTCCGCCTTCGATTAACCGCTGCCTGCGGTATCCATCAACACTCGCCTTCGGCGCAACCTTGTTTTTGGAAACCAGATTTTTGAGGCGATCAAAAAGGCTCATACGAAAAATGCCTGTGTTGCGCGAAGCGGCTTGTTGATGCCTGCTGCCTTGTAGTTAAGTGCCTGTTGCGCAAGCATTACCACATCAAGCGGAGAGAGCGTTCCATTGACATGGAATTGGAACGAAGCCCCATCAATACTGCTGGAAACCAATGTGCTTTTCCCATCAACAGCAGCTTGAAATTTGCTGGAAATGATTGCGCGAAGCTCCGCAACATCTCTTGTGAGAAATACTTGAAGAAGTAATTTTTGATCTGGAACCATAATAAAGAGGAGGCTCGGGACATCCCACACGGGAGCCCGAGTTTTTTTCCGCGCCCAGCGTCCCCCACAAGTGTGGGTTTCGCGGAAACACTATTCGCTCGCAGGTTCTTCGTCAACTTCCACTTCAGGAGGCGTGGAAACCATGTCCGGCAGAACGCCTAAAATTTGCGCCGTCAAAACATTCATTGCCTCTGCATCCCACATATGATTCGGCCTTCCAGTTGCCGTCCAACGCAGCCTCGTTTTTTTCGTGCGCTTGTCAACGGTCTGCCGCTTGCGCTCGCTGTTCATGTGCCTAACATATTCAGGCGGAGCGTCTTGAGGAAATTCCCACACGGGAGAACCCGTGTTGCGAAGGTTCGCTAAGATGTCTTTGATGGGGTCGCTGGCCCAATAAAAAAACGGAACAAAAATTCTTTTTCCGTTTCCGTCCCTTGTGGTTGGCGCGACTACGCGATCGGGCGCGGAGTAGTATCGCTTGATGGGTTTGCCGTCTTTTCCGCGAATCGTGAAATGATCCTCTGGGCGCCCAATCAACGCGACCCAGCCGTGCTTCGCGCACACATCGTAAACCTTCCCGTGGAAGCTGTTTCCCGCGTCCAAGAGCGTTCTCTTGTCGTGAATTTTTAAGCGGATTTGCATTTCGCGCAACTGATCCACGGTCAAAACTTTGCCTGCCCATAACAAGCGCGAGTGCCCGTTTTTTAGCCATACGCGAACGATCGCCCAGTAGTGATCTTGCTGCACATCGACCGTCATGATTCGCGCAACTTCATCCGGCATCGGCCGACCATCCTGCCATTCGTTTACGAAATACTCGGATGCCTGAAGCTCAAGAACCGGCATCTCTTCTTCTTCTTTCCAAGGTTCTGCAAGTCGTTGCATTCGAAAATCTTTCGTCGGCTGCAACACGCCTAAATGACGGGCATCACAAGCTTGAACCCATTGAATGACGAGGTCGCTCCAGCGGATCCAGTACACGCTTTGCGCTGACACACGGCGGGAACGGAAACCTTCGACATGGTCATTGTTTTCAGAAATCCACTTGCTCCTTTGCGTCAACGATCTGCGCGCTGCCAAAGTATCAGGCGTGATGTGGCCGCAATGCGGACATTCGTGCCGAACGCTTTTCACAAGCTCTCCCCAATTCCATTCTCCTTGTTGATTTTTTGCCTCGTCGTATTTGATGTCAACCCATTGAGGCTTAACCCATTTTGAACAACCCGGACAGGAGTGGCACCACGCAAACTCTTCACCCGCTCTCCACTCTTCCGTCAACTGATGCGGCTCTTCATACGACTGCGACGCAAGCATTGCGTATCCATTCCAGCGATCATGGAGACGCTTTTTGAATTGAGTGATCAAATCAGAATACTGCCAGCATTCGTCGAGCAGCAGCGTCTGGACTGACTTTTCCTGCGCGTTCGTGCTGTTGGCTCCGCCCAAAAGCAAAGGCATGTGCGGAAAATAAATGGCATCTTTTTTGATGTGGTACCTGTTTTTAGGTAGCAAGGAAGCTACTGGAGCGCAATGGCTTAGGACGGGAAACAACCTAGTCTGCATCCATTCGGCCGAGGTCGCATCAGTCTGTGTTATACTGAGCATTGGGCCTGGTTGTTGCGCAATCGCCCAACAAATCAAAGCTTCGAGAGCGGTAGATTTTCCTGCGCCAGTACAAGCCTGCACAACTGTTTGCCGGCAATAGGGATCAATGAAATCGCCGAAAACATCGTTCCACCAAGGCGCAGTTGCCCGATCAAAATGCGAAGAACGAGAAGAGTGCGGCAGCTTGATGTTCTGCTCGAACCAGTCCAACGGATCACCGATGTACGCGAGACGAACTCCGTCAGCGCAACCTTGCGACAAAGGATTCATTCAAACTCCTGAAATGTTTTTTTGCAGTTTGACTTTAGCAATTCGATTCGCGCGCGAAGCCTCGGTTGAATGTCGGCCTCGGGCAATCCAGCGATCTGTCCGGGAAGGTCTCCCACAAGAGCATCAAGCTCCGCGCACCAAGTAGAAATTGCGCGCACGCCAACTTCGTAAACCATTCTCTTGTCAATCAATCTGCCTTCGTCTTCAGCGATCCGCAGGTCGAGCCTTTTAACTTCGCGCTCAAGCTTTTGTTTCCGTACAGCATTGATTTCGCTTGGCGTGGTTTGCTCCGCTTTTTTGTCGCGCCAAGTTTGAATGACTTCCAAGTTGTTCCACGGCAAGCCGTCCTTTGCCATGGCTCGTTTCCAGCGCAAAACAGCAGGACGACTGACGCCGAAATGCTTGGCGACTTCTTCAAGCGTGAGCTCCGGCAACGCATTCGCGTCGTAAGCCGCAACCATCGCCTGCTCATTTTTAGTGATGGTCTTTCCCGCTTTTAATTTCGCGAGAATGTTTTTTACCTGCGCCTTGGATACTTGCTCTGTAAGGCTCATAGCGCAGCGAGAAATTCCCTGTTCAGCTCTGCTTTGAAATCTCTTCCACGAAACATCTCGATTTGTTTTTCCCGCAAAGATTCTGATTGCTTCAGCTTTTGGGCGTATTCAGCAGGAGACGAAACGCAGAAAATGTCATCCCAGTAACCAGCGCGGGACAAGGTGCCTTTCGCTTGGATGTCGTACAGCAGAAGAACCTTGCTTCCAATAACTTCGTAAAATCGATTTGCTGGAGTGTATTGGATTTTTGCGGGAACCCTGTCCTCCATGTATATCGAGCTTTGAAAGAAATGGATGAACTTTTTTATGTCGCCATTCGCCTTGTAGATTTTTGCATTTCTGTTTATTGCGGCGAAGTCACTTGAGTTTTTTTGCGATGTCGATATGTGGACAGGAACCTCGTTTTGCGCAAACCATGTTTTGAAATTCTCGATTCTGTTCGGCCGGAAGGCTCCGTAGTAAAACATCCCCGGATTGCGGTAGTTCCTTTTTGCTCCGTCAAAAAACAAAAGCTTGTTGAAGTCGACTAGCCTGTGATTGCTGATGCCGTCGAAATTATCGTATTGCGCGATTCTCCTCAGGCTTGAATGCGCCTTCAGGTGCGTTGGCAACTTGCACATGTAGTCGTTGCCGATCCAGATAACTTCTTTCGCGTTAGCGCAAAGCAGCTCTATTTCTTTCCTGAAATCACAGAATCCAAACATTCCATTCACGAGGAAAACTGTTTCCTGCTTTGATTGCAATGCCCTCATTGCAAGCTGCTTGTCGTCTACAAGCGGGATGCGAAGAAGACTGGAAATCCAAGCTGCGATTTTGTTCGACGCAGTGATTGCTGTCGCTGTGCACTTCGTTGGATTGATGACGCAACTCATTTTTAATTTCTTTCAGTTTTGAATTACCGTCACAGCACGGCAAGAAATTCTCTGTTCAGCTCTGCTTTGAAATCGCGTTCGCCAAACATGGCAATCTGTTTGTCCCTGAGCTCTTGCCAATTTTCCAATTTTCTTTTGTAGTCCAAAACAGAATTGACGCAGAACGCATCGTCCCAGTAACCAGCACGCACCAGTGTGCTTTTGGCCTTGCCGTCGTACAGCAAAAGAACCTTGCTTCCAGTTACTTCGTAAAACCGATTGGCTGGGCAGTGAGGGATTTTGTCGGTGATGATTTGATCCTCTATGTAAATAGAGCTCTGGAACAAACGCAAAAATTGCTGAACCTCTCCGTCTGCTTTGTATATTTTTGACAAAGGACTTATGGCGTGAAACTCGGCAGCGTTCCTTTGCGCCGTGGAAATGTAGACATCAAACATGTCGTGATTGAACCATTTCCTAAAAACCTCAACTCTGTTTTTGCGCAATGCCCCGTAGTAGAACATCCCTTCGTATTTGAAGTCTCTTTTGGGCAGGCTCTTGTGAAGCAGCTTGTTGAGATCAAGAACGGTGTGGTTCTTCAAATTGTCGAAGTTTTCGTAAACAGCAATCCTCCGCAGGCTCGGTTTCTTTTTTGCCCAAGGAATGATCGTTGCTTGGTAGTCGTTTCCAATCCAAACAATGTGCTTGGCCTTGTCGACCATCTGCTTGATCTCATTTCTGAAATCGCAAAAAACAAGTATTCCGTTTACGATAAAGAGAGTGTCAATGTCAGACTGGAGCGCCTCCTGTGCTTTTTGTTTTGTGTCAACTAATTTGATTCTCAGCAGGCTAGAAATCCACGAGGCTATTTTGCCGGAAACAACAATTTGTTTTTCGGTGAATTTGTTGAAAGTGAGAACACAGTTCATGCTTTGCTTTTCCTTGAGTTTTCAATTTTCATGCGAGACTGGCGCATCCGTTCGATCTCATCTTCATGCGACTCGCACGCCCACATCTGCTTCAGCGAGTAGTACACTACCGTGTAACGCACTGCGTCTGTTCGCTTTTTGATTATCGGCGTTACCCCGTGCAGAATTGATTGCCCGTCAAACATCGTGAGCGATTTGTTTGCGCACTCAAATGCCATGCCGATTTCGGGGCAGGCCAATCGGCCGCCTTCGACATGACGCTTGAAAGCAAACATGGCTGACCACACGCCTACATAATTTCCCGTGTCGAAGTGATACTTCAACGGATTGTTGTGGTTCACGATTCCGCTGGTGAACATGGATCCCGCCATCCGGTATCCCGGTTTCACTTTCTCTTCTGTCATGCGAGCGTGCTTCTTCGCCAGCTCACCGTTGGTTGCATGGTATTGCTCTGCGGCAACCATTGCGAATTGTTTCAAAATATCGCTTTCCGCTGGATGCTGGATGGCGATTGAAGCGGCGCGACAAGACAGGTTTCGGATTGCGTTGCGCGGAGCGTAGCCAAAGATTTTCGAAGAAGTGATCATGCCGCTTGTCCGCGTGCTTGTGTCGTACTTGATTCTCGTTAGCGCATCAAAAAGAGAATCCGTAGATTTCGGCAGATCCGCGATGTAAACCACGATGGGCTTGCCATTCAAAAGAACCGTAGTGTTTTGATTCACTACGGTTTCGCAATCTGATTCTTTCGCGTGGTGCTTCCTAAGTTCCTTGCAATCAAGGCTCTTCAGTTGTGCGTTCAGAAATTGCATATCCATTTGTTTCGAGAAGATGGTTCACGACCTCTACATTGTTGCTGAGGCCATGCTTTTCAGCGTAATCACCGAGCGCCTCCATGACGGCATCGTACTGCGGAAGCGAGTAGACCAAAACAATCTGCCGAACGATTGACTCGTCGTACGACTCGGCACGCTCCGCCATTGTTTTGCCGTTGTACTCTACCGTTGCCTCTTCTGGTTCAGGTGGATTGAGGAATCTTTCGATCGCATCTCCATTGAACCCAGTCAGGTTCAAATCGAAATCTTCCGTACGCAAGTCACTCAATTCGAGCGACAACATTTCTTCGTCCCACTCAGAATTCAGCGCGATCTGGTTGTCCGCGAGGATGTATGCTCTCCGTTGATTTTCCGTGAGATGAGAAATCTCAACGCAAGGAACCTCTTCCAGTCCAAGTTTCCGCGCGGCTAGAACGCGTCCATGGCCGGCGATGATATTTTGATTCTGGTCTATCAGCACCGGCGAATTGAATCCAAACTCGCGGATGCTTGCGGCGATCTGTGCTACCTGTTGATCCGAATGTTTGCGTGCGTTGCGCGCGTAGGGAATCAGCTTTTCGAGAGGGACATTCTGGTATTTTGCTTGGGTCATTGCGGGATCTTGAGAGCCGTCGGCTTGTTAACAAGGAAAAAATCGGAAAATGCGCAAAAAAAGTGAACACGGCCTGAGGGGAAC
>Ga0129333_10001772_pt1 | contig 19839 bp, 19 predicted proteins | sample CPB6_08_DNA_FD_94474 | JGI IMG/M metagenome (GOLD analysis project Ga0129333, IMG submission 94474) | Freshwater to marine salinity gradient microbial communities from Chesapeake Bay, USA - CPBay_Sum_0.6_0.8_DNA | ecosystem: Environmental > Aquatic > Marine > Coastal | place: USA: Chesapeake... | reverse complement strand
TGCGACACATCCGTCACTTTGGTCAGACCGATGGTCGATCCCTCACGTGCCGGCTTGATGATCAGCGGCAGTCCGAGACGTTTCGCCACCCCGGTCCAGTCGCTGCTGGCATCGACTACTTCGAAACGCGGTGTCGGAATGCCGGCCGCAGCCCACACCATCTTCGTACGCACCTTGTCCATCGCCAGCGCCGAGGCCATTACGCCACTGCCGGTGTAGGGAATGCCCATCAGCTCCAGCGCGCCCTGCACCGTGCCGTCTTCGCCATAGCCGCCATGCAATGCAATGAACACTCGGGCGAAACCTTCGCGTTTCAGCTCGAATATCTCCCGTTCAGCCGGATCATAGGCATGCGCATCCACGCCGGCCTCCCTCAGCGCTTTCAGCACATTGCTGCCGCTCATCAGCGACACCTCGCGCTCGGCGCTGCGCCCGCCCATCAATACCGCCACCTTGCCGGCATTCCGGTTCATAGCGGCGCCCCCACAATCCGCACCTCGGTTTCCAGTGTCAGCGCGAAGCGCCGCTCAACGGTCTCGCGCGCAAGCCTGATCAGGTATTCAATGTCAGCGGCTGATGCCCCGCCGCGGTTGACGATGAAATTGGCATGCTTTTGCGAAATCTCTGCGCCGCCCCGCGCCTTGCCCTTCAGACCGCAGGCCTCGACCAACCTGGCCGCGTGATCACCGGGCGGATTGCGGAATACCGAGCCGGCATTAGGCTCTCCCAGCGGTTGCGCCGCGATACGCCGCGCCAGAAGGTCTTTGATAACAGCACGTGAGGCCGAGCCGTCGCCGCGATTCAGCACGAACGTCGCCGCCACAAACCACTCGTCTTGTGCCACCGGCGCCAGAGCGCTGTGCTCGCGCAGAGCCACATGCCGGTATCCGATGACATAGTCAGCCGGCTGGCGTACACGAAGCTCGCCGTGCCGGTTCACCGTCTGCACCTGACTGACAATGCCCCAGGTCTCGCCGCCATAACAACCCGCGTTCATGGCGAGCGCACCGCCAACTGTACCGGGTATACCGGCCATGAACTCGGCGCCGGCAAGGTCATGCATTGCCGTGCGCCTTGCGAGTTTCGGGCAGGGAACACCGGCTTGCGCGGTCACAGCTGTCGCATCGGCATCACCGGGGACGACCTGCAAGTCACCGAGCGCCCGATGCGTGAACACCACCGTGCCGTCATAGCCTCCGTCACGCACCAGCAGATTGCTGCCCAGACCGACCATCAGTACGGGCTCTTCCGCCGGCAGACTGCGCAGAAACGCGGCAAGGTCATCCACATCAACCGGCAGATACGCAAGACGCGCCTGCCCGCCGGCACGCCAGCTGACATGCCGGCTCATCGGCTCAAGCTCGCGCATCTCGCCGCGCAGGACCGCTGCCATATGCCGGGTCTCGCTCATATCCATAGGACATCCGTGTCTGCGGGCAGGCATCCGCGGGCCGGCAATCCGCTCATGCCGCCTCCTTCGCCAGAGATCCCGCCACTGTGCCGATCGATCCGGCCCCCATCACCAGCACCACATCCCCGTCCTCAGCGACACCCCGTATCGCCGCAGGCAGTTCATCCACGCGACCGGCGAAGACCGGCTCCACGCGCCCCGACACGCGGATCGCACGTGCCAGCGCACGTCCGTCGGCCGCAACAATCGGCTGCTCACCGGCCGGATACACATCGGTGAGCAGGAGCGCATCCGTGCCCGACAGCACACGTACAAAATCCTCGAAACAGTCACGCGTACGCGTGTAGCGGTGGGGTTGGAAGGCCAACACCAGCCGCCGGCCCGGAAACGCGCCGCGCGCTGCCTCAATCGTCGCCGCCAGTTCCGCCGGATGATGACCGTAGTCGTCGATCAGTTCGACAGCAACGCCCGGCCTCAGCGTCAGCTTCCCGTAGCGCTGGAAGCGGCGACCGACGCCGCGGAATTCCCGCAGCGCCTTCACGATGGCCTCGTCCGGCACACCCACCTCTGCACCCACTGCGATCGCGGCGAGAGCGTTGCGTACGTTGTGCAAGCCCGCCAGATTCAAGGTCACATCGAGATCCGGCAGACGCCGTCCGTTTTTGCGGATGACCCGGAAGCGCATGCGACCCGCGTCGGCCTGTATCGCCTGCGCCCGGATTTCAGCCCCTTCATCCAGCCCGTAGGTAACCACGGTCTTGGTCAGCCGCGGCATGATCCCGCGCACATTCACATCGTCGTTGCACAGAACAGCGACACCGTAGAAGGGCAACCGCCCGAGAAAGTCGATAAACGCCTGGCGTAGGCGATCCAGCGAATGGCCGTATGTTTCCATATGGTCGGCATCGATATTCGTCACCACCGAAATCACCGGCTGGAGGTACAGAAAGGAGGCATCCGATTCATCAGCCTCCGCAACCAGAAACTCGCCCGCCCCGAGACGCGCATTCGCGCCGGCACTCTCCAGCTTGCCGCCGATGACAAAGGTCGGGTCCAGCCCCCCTTCTGCCAGAACACTGGCAACCAGACTCGTCGTCGTGGTCTTGCCGTGCGTACCGGCCACGGCAATGCCTTGCTTGAATCGCATCAGTTCCGCCAGCATCAGCGCACGCGGCACGATCGGCACGCGCCGCGTACGGGCCGCGATGACCTCGGGATTCTCCGGCGCCACCGCCGTGGAGGTGACCACCGCATCCGCTGCCGCCACATGTTCCGGGGCGTGTCCGAGATGAATGACAGCACCCGCGGCCTGCAGCCGGCGCGTCGTTGCGCTTTCCGAAATGTCCGAGCCGCTGACGGCGTAGCCGAGATTGAGCATCACCTCCGCGATGCCGCTCATGCCGGCGCCGCCGATCCCGACAAAATGCACCTGACGCACCTTGTGCTTCATGTCTGCACCAGTTCCCGGCAGCAATCTGCCACCTTGCGGGTCGCCTCCGGCTTTGCGGCCGACCTTGCTGCACGCGCCATGTCCAGCAGGCGGGACCGGGAGAGACCGCGCAGCACGTCCGCCAATCCCTGCGGCGTCAGCTCTGCCTGCGGCAACAGGATCGCCGCGCCGCGGTCCGCGAGGTAACGGGCATTCTGTGTCTGGTGATCGTCTACGGCATGCGGAAACGGCACCAGTATGCTGCCCACACCCGCATCAGCCAGTTCCGTGACCGTGGTGGCCCCTGACCGGCAGATCACCAGATCGGCATCGGCATAACGTGCAGCCATGTTATCGATAAAGGGCAGCACTTCCGCGATCACCCCGCACGACGCGTAGGTTTCCCGCAACCCGTCGGCATGCGCAGATCCCGATTGGTGAACGACTATCGGGCGCTCGTTCTCGCTGATCAACTGCACCGCCACAGGCAAAAGCTCGTTGAGCGCTCTCGCGCCCAGACTGCCGCCGACAACCAGCAGGCGTAGCGGTCCGCTGCGACCGGCGAAACGCGTCTCGGGCGCAGGCAATCCGAGGATGTCCTCGCGGACCGGATTCCCCGACCAGACCACGTTGACATTGCCGGCAAACGCATCGGGAAACGCAGAAAGCACGCGATCCGCCACGCGGGCCAATACACGATTCGCAAGTCCCGGTACGGCGTTCTGCTCATGGATCACCAGCGGCTTGCCCAGCAGTACCGCCATCATCCCGCCGGGGAAAGCAGCGTAGCCACCCATGCCCAGCACCACATCCGGGCGGTGACGCAACAGCGCCACGGCACTCTGCCAGAACGCAAGAAGCAGCGCCGCTGGCAGCATCAGCTTGCGCAGCCAGCCCTTGCCGCGCACCCCGCCAAAACGAATCCAGCTCACCGCGTAACCATACGGCGGCACAATGCGCTCCTCCATCCCTCCGCGGGCGCCGAGCCAGGCCACCTGCCAGCCCTCGCGCCGGAGATGCTCGCTGACCGCCAGCGCCGGGAAAATATGCCCGCCGGTACCGCCGGCCATGACCATCAGCGTCGTCATACGGCGAACCCCCGCGACTTCTGCCGGCTTTCCCAGTCAATTCGCAGGAGAATGCCGAGCGCGATGCAGGTGGCCAGAATCGCGCTGCCGCCGAAGGACAGCAGGGGAAGGGTGAGGCCCTTCGTCGGCAACAGGCCCATGTTGACGCCCATGTTGATGATGGCCTGGACGCCTATCCATAGACCGATGGCCTGGGCAGTCAAGGCAGCGAAGAAGCGCTCCTGTCGCGCGGCCGCCCGGCCGATGGCGAAAGCGCGCAATACAATCCAGGTAAACAGCAACAGGAGCGCGACGACCCCGGCGAAGCCCAGCTCCTCGGCAATTACCGCCAGCAGAAAGTCCGTATGCGCCTCCGGCAGATAAAACAGTTTTTCCACGCTGCCACCGAGACCAACACCGAACCACTCGCCGCGACCGAACGCAATCAGCGCATGGGACAGCTGATAGCCTTTGCCATACGGATCCGCCCACGGGTCCATGAATCCGACCACCCGCTGCATGCGATAGGGGCTGCTCCAGATCAGCAGGACAAAACCCGCAATCAGCATGCCGATCAGGCCGGCGAACAGGCGCCAATTCATTCCGCCGAGAAAGAGCACACCCATCGCAATCACGGTAATCACGGCGAATGCGCCGAAATCCGGCTGGCGCAGAAGCAGCCCGCCGGTCAGCAGCATCACGCAGAACATCGGCATGAAACCGCGGCGTACGCTGTCCATGTGGGAGGCCTTGCGCACGGTATAGTCGGCTGCGTACAGCACGGCAAAAACCTTCATCAGCTCGGAGGGCTGCAGATTGACCACCGCCAGCGACAGCCAGCGGCGGCTCCCGTTCACTTCCCGCCCAAGCCCCGGAATCAACACCAGCACCAACAGCACCAGACCGGACAGAAAAAGATACGGGGCCAGCATCTGCCAGATACGGACGGGCACCTGAAACGCGGCCACTGCTGCGGTAATCCCGACCATGACAAACACGGCATGACGGATCAGGTAATACGCAGCATTGTGACCGCTGCTGCGACTTCCTTCGGCAATGGCAATTGACGCCGAGTAGACCATCACAATGCCGAAGCCGAGCAGAAACAGCGTGACCCAGATCAGCGAGCGGTCGTAATCCGCCGGCGGTTGCGCAGTGCGTAGTGCGTATGACGGCGTCACGCGGCACTCCCGGCAGTCGCCTGCGCTGCAGCCAGATCCGCAACACAACCGGCGAATACTTCGCCGCGGTGGACATAGCTGCGAAACATGTCATAACTCGCGCAGGCGGGAGACAGCAACACTGCATCACCGGCACAAGCGAGTTCGAAAGCGCGATGCACAGCCTCGCGCATGTCGGCCGCGCGCACCTGCGGCACCGTTGCGCCGATCGCTGCTGCAATGCGCGGGGCGTCGCGGCCAATCAGCACCACCGCTCTGGCTTTGGCCATGACCGCCGCCTTGAGCGGTGAAAAGTCCTGCCCCTTGCCGTCTCCACCGGCAATCAGCACGACCGCTTGCTGCATCCCCGCCAGCGCTGCGACGGTCGCCCCGACGTTCGTGCCTTTGGAATCGTCGTAGAATTCTATATTATTGATTTTATTGATTAATTTTGATCTGTGCGGAAGCCCGCTGAAACGCTGCCACCCGTCGATGATTGCCTTGTGACTGATACCAACCGCGGCACATAGCGCGCCGGCCGCCAGCGCATTCGCCGCGTTGTGCAAGCCGGCCAGAGGTAGCGCCGTTCTCGGCAGAAGGGCCTGACTGCCCACAGCCAGCAGGCTGCCCGCCTCACCCAGCAGACCCCATTCCCGCTCGGATGCCGGTGCCGTGGTGCCAAAGGTCTGCACGTCGCGACCGGACAGCGCCATGCCGCGGCTGCGGGCGTCCTCGCGGTTCAGCACCTGGCAGCCGCGACCGGCAAAAATGCGCGCCTTTGCCCCCGCGTATTCATCCATGCCGTCGTAGCGATCCAGATGGTCTTCGCAGAGATTAAGTACCGTTGCAGCATCGGCATCCAGCGACGCCGTGCTCTCCAGTTGGAAGCTCGACAGTTCAAGAACGACCGCATCCGGTACCTCTCCGCTGGCCATCAACGAGGACCAGGCATCGAGCACGGGCAGACCGATGTTCCCGGCCACCAGCGTGCGCCTGCCGGCTGCCGCGCAGATTTCTCCGCACAGGGCCGTCACCGTACTTTTTCCGTTGGAGCCGGTAATCGCAATCACCGGCGGTCGTGTTCCGGCAACCGAATTCAGCGATTGTGCGAAAAGTTCGACATCCCCGACCACCGGAATCCCGCGTGCGGCGGCGTCGGCAAGCGGACCATGACGCCGGTCCACACCCGGGCTGACTGCGATCAAATCGAAGTCTAGACGGCCGAAATCCTCCAGACGGCCGGCATGCACTGCGATGTCATCATGCGATGCGCGCAGTGCCGGCAGCGCCGGCGGCTCGGCACGCGTATCGGAGACGGTCAGGTCGGCACCCTGCGCTTTGAGCCAGCGCGCCAGCGACAAGCCGGTATCACCGAGTCCGACCACCAGCGCGCGCGTGCCGTCGATCGCTATCATCGCGATACTCCCGTCTTCGCCGCGCAGCAGACAGCACAGCACCGGCGACCCGCGGTCGCCGCGCGCGCGTTCGGTTTGTGTGGCATGACAGTCACGGGGCATTTCACCGCAGCTTCAAGGTTGACAGTCCGATCAGCACAAGCATCATGGTGATGATCCAGAAACGCACCACCACCTGATTCTCTTTCCAGCCCTTCAGTTCATAGTGATGATGCAGCGGCGCCATCCGGAAAATCCGTTTCCCGGTCAGCTTGAACGAGGCTACCTGCAGCATCACCGACAGCGTTTCCACCACAAACACGCCACCCATGATGAACAGCACGATTTCCTGTCGCACGATGACGGCAATGGTGCCCAGCGCAGCGCCGAGCGCCAGCGCGCCGACATCGCCCATGAACACCTCCGCCGGATAGGCGTTGAACCACAGAAAGGCCAGGCCGGCTCCCGCGATGGCGCCGCATATCACCACCAGTTCGCCGGCGCCAGGAATAAACGGAAAGCCGAGATAACGGGCAAAGACCGCGTTGCCGGCGACGTAGGCGAAGATGCCCAGCGCGCCGCCGATCATCACCGTGGGCATGATCGCAAGGCCGTCCAGACCGTCGGTCAGATTGACCGCATTACTGGTTCCGACGATCACGAAATAGGTCATCACCACAAACCCGATCGCCCCTAGCGGATAGGCCACCTGTTTGAAGAAAGGCACGATAAACGCCGTCTGCGCCGGCAGGTGCGTGCTGAACGCGATGACCATGGCAGCGGTCAGACCGATCACTGACTGCCAGAAAAATTTCGCCTTCGCCGACAGTCCCTTGGGATTGCGATGCACCACCTTGCGGTAATCATCCACCCAGCCGATCACACCGAAGCCGGCGGTGACCAGCAGCACGACCCAGACGAAGCGGTTGCGCAAATCCGCCCACAACAGGGTGGTGACCAGTATCGACACCAGTATCAGCGCACCGCCCATGGTCGGCGTACCCGCCTTCACCAGATGCGTCTGCGGTCCGTCTTCACGCACCGCCTGGCCGATCTTGTACGCCGCGAGCTTGCGGATCAGCGTGGGGCCGACCATGAAGGAAATCAGCAGCGCCGTCAGCGAGGCCAGTACGGCGCGCAAGGTGAGATAACCGAACACATTGAACGCGCGCACATATTGTTCAAGCCAGTCGGCGAGTATCAGCAACATACCTTAATGTCCTCCGCCCGCAGCCGGCACCAGCGCCGCGACAACACGCTCCATGCGCATGAAGCGCGACCCTTTGACGAGCAGGGTGTGAGCAGGGGTCAACGCCCCTTGCAGTGCGTCCAGGAGCTGATCCATTGAACTGCAATGCATGGCGCCCGCACCGAAGGCATTGCTGGCATGCGCCGCCAGATCGCCCAGCGTAAACAGGCAACCGACACCGCGGCCCGCCGCATAGGCGCCCACTTCACGATGAAAATCCGGACCCTGGTCACCCACCTCACCCATGTCGCCCAGCACCAGCGCCGTCGGCCCCGCGGCGCCGGCCAGCACATCAACAGCCGCCCGCACCGAATCCGGGTTCGCGTTGTAGCTGTCGTCGAGCACGGTGGCACCGTTGACGGCCGTCCAGACCTGCAACCGGCCTTTCACCGCCGAGAACCGGGACAGCGCCTGCACGCAGGTCGCTAGTGGCACCCCGACCGCCATGGCGGCCGCAATGGCGGCCAGCGCATTTCGGGCGTTGTGCAGGCCGGGGACGAGCAGCAGGCAGTCGGCCCCGGCGCCGCCCGCGTACACCCGCAGGACGGTTTGAACACCCTGCTGCGTCGCCCGTCCATTGACGTCTGCATGTTCAGAAAATCCGAATGTCGTCACGTGGCGATCACCCGCCGCACTGCGCCACACGGCCAGATGGGGATCATCGGCATTGAGTACGGCGATCCCCGCCTGGCCCAGACTGGAGACGAGGCTGGCATGTTCCTGCGCAACATCATCGACTGACCGCATGAACTCCTGATGTTCACGCTGCGCATTGGTGATGACCGCCACTGTCGGCGCGGCGATCCCGGCCAGCCGCGCCGTTTCGCCGGGATGGTTCATGCCGATCTCGACGACTGCAGCACGCACCGGCTCTCGCAGGCACAGCAACGTCAGCGGCAAGCCGATGTGATTGTTGTAGTTGCCGGCCGTGGCCAGAACAGTTGGCTCGCCAAAATGCGTGCGCAGACAGGTGGCGATCATTTCCTTGACCGTCGTCTTGCCGTTGGATCCGGCCACCGCAATGAGCGGAATCGCAAACTGGCGGCGCCAGTGTGCGGCCAGTGCCCCCAGCGCGTCGGTAGTGTCATCCACACAGGCGAGCGGCAGCGGGGCATCCCCTTTGTACGCGCGGTCCACCAGCGCGGCAGCCGCGCCTGCATCCCGCACCTGCGTCAGATAATCATGACCGTCAAACCGGTCGCCGCGCAATGCGACAAACAATGCGCCCGCCGGGAGGGTGCGGCTGTCGGTCGAAACGGATGCGAAACGCACGTCCTCACCCCGCAGTTGGCCACCCAACAGATCGGCGGCGCGACCCAATGTCATCACGCGGCCTCCCGCACAGGTCGTGTGGACGACAGCTTCGCCAGCAGGGCGCGCGCAACCTCGAGGTCACTGAACCGGCGGCGCTGACCCTGCACTTCCTGATAATTTTCGTGGCCCTTCCCGGCCACAAGCACGATATCGCCGGGCGCAGCACGCGACAACGCTTCGCGTATCGCCGCCCGGCGGTCGAGAATGGTGTCGCAAACGTCTCCCCGCATACCCGCAACGATGTCACGGGCAATCGCCGCCGGCTCCTCGTCACGCGGATTATCGCTGGTGACGATGACGTTGTCGGCCAGTTCCGCCGCCACCTGCCCCATCAGCCGCCGCTTGCCGCGGTCGCGATTGCCTCCGCAACCGAACACCACGGTCAACAGGGCGCGCGACGGCAACACTTCACGCAGGGTTTCCAGCGCATTGCGCAACGCATCCGGTGTGTGTGCGTAATCCACCACGACCAGCGGCAGCCCGCCACCGCCCACCCGCGTCATGCGCCCCGCTACTGGCATGACGGTCCCGAGCAGGCGCACCGCACGATCTAGCGCCACACCGCTGACCAGCAGCACGGACAGCACTCCAAGAAGGTTCGCCGCGTTGAACGCACCCAGCAGCGGGCTATGCACCGACGCCTGCCCCCAGGGCGAGCGGACATCAAACGACAGACCGTCCAGTCCCAGGCGCAAGCGGCTCCCCGCAACGCGCGGCAGCGATGATCTCGCCCGCGAGCGGCCGAACCCATAGGCGATCTTTTCTGCGCCACCCTTCAACGGTCGTTGGAGCAGCTCGACGCCGAAGCTGTCATCCGCATTGATCACCGCGTATTTCAGCGCCGGCCAGTCGAACAGCCTGGCTTTCGCCGCGCGGTAATGGCGCATGCTGCCGTGAAAGTCGAGATGATCCCGCGTGAGATTGGTTAACAGCGCCACATCAAAACGCATGCCGGCAAGCCGGTCCTGAGAAAGACCGATGGAGGACACTTCCATGCAGACGGCGCGCGCCCGGGCTCGGCGCATACCCGCCAGACTTCCCTGCAAGGTCACGGCATCGGGTGTGGTATTCAGCTGCGGCTTGAGCTTCCCGGCAAAGCCGTTGCCGAGGGTGCCGATCAGGCCACATTTGCGGCGCGCGCGTGAGAGTGCTTGAGCGATCCAATGGCTGCAGGAGGTTTTGCCGTTGGTTCCGGTCACGCCCACGGTCCACATCGAGGCCGCCGGAAAGCCGAAATGCTCGGCGGCAATATCGCCGGCGTGCTGACGCAATAACGGGATTCCGGCGTTCGGAACGCGCCAGCGCGGATTCCAGCGGAAGTCCCCGGAATCCCACAGCACCGAGGCAGCCCCGCGACGAACGGCCTCTCCGATGTAGCGGCGGCCATCGGTTGTCTCGCCAGGATAGGCCATGAACGTATCGCCCGCACGCACCTGACGACTGTCGGTGACCAGACGGCGGATTCGCAGCGACCGCCACTGCTCTATCTCCGGCATCTCACACCTCCTCCCGGATCAGTGGCACGTTTTCGTCAAGGTGCTGCGCCTTGTTGCCCGGCGCATCCGGCGCGATGCCCAGCACGCGCAGCGTACCCTCGGCCACGCGGCTGAAGATCGGGGCCGCCACCAGGCCGCCGTAGTACTCCCCGGCGCTGGGCTCATCGATCATCACCGCCACAATGACCCGAGGGCGCGTCGCCGGTGCAAAGCCTGCAAACGACGCAATATATTTGTTGGCGGCGTAAGTGCGGCCATCCAGCTTGTGCGCGGTGCCGGTTTTCCCGGCAACCGTAAATCCGGATACCTGGGCACGGGGTGCCGTACCACCGGCCTGAGTCGCCATTTCCAGCATTTCACGGACAGCATTCGCGGTTTTCGCCGACATGGCGCGCTCACCCGGCGCGGCGCCATCGCGCCTGAGCAGGGTCACCGGCCGCAACTCGCCGCCCGTCGCGAATACCGTGTAGGCCCGCGCGAGTTGCAACAGCGATACGGAAATACCGTGTCCGTAGGACATGGTCGCCTGCTCGATCGTCTTCCAGGTTTTCGGCGCGCGCAGGCGCCCGGCACCTTCTCCGGGATAGCCGGATCGCGGCGGCAAACCGAATCCCGACTTGGACAGCACACTCCACAACTGCTCAGCCGGCATTCCGAGTGCGAGTTTTGCAGAGCCGACATTGGACGATTTCTGGATCACCTGCGCGACCGTCAATGCACCGTGCGGATGGGTGTCACGTATGGTCTTGCTGCCTATCGTCAACTGTCCCTGTCCGGTCTGGATGATCGACTCCGGCTTTACCATCCCCAGCTCCAATGCCGCAGCAGCGGTAAACGGCTTCAGCGTGGACCCCGGCTCGAAGAGGTCCGTGACCACGCGGTTTCGCGTCCGACCGGGTTCGAGTTTGCCGCGGTTATTCGGGTTGTAGGTCGGGAGGTTGGCCATTGCCAGCACTTCACCGGTCTGCGCATCCAGCACGACAATGCCGCCGGCCCGCGCGCGATGCTTGAGGACCGCCTCGCGCAACTCCCGGAAGGCGATGTACTGGATGCGGGTATCAATCGACAGAACCAGCCGTTCACCGTTGCGCGGCGCGCGGATCCCCTCGACATCCTCGACAATGCGGCCGAGCCGGTCCTTGATCACGCGGCGGCTGCCGGGTTGTCCGGTCAGGCGTTGATCAAATGCCAGCTCCAGCGCTTCCTGTCCGCGGTCATCGATCCCCGTGAATCCAAGCACGTGCGCCATCACTTCGCCCGCCGGGTAATAACGGCGGTGTTCGCGCTGCAGGAAAACACCCGGTATGCCGAGGCGCACCACTTTCTCTGCCTGATCCGGCGGCAGCTGGCGCTTGAGATACACAAACTCGCGCCGGGTATCCGCCAGCTTTGCCCGAAGATCATCGGGCCGCAACTCCAGCAATTGCGCCAGTTTGCGCAATTCCGCCGGATCGGCCTCGACATCCCCGGGTGACGCCGCCACCGACTCCACCGGCGTCGATATGGCCAGCGGCTCAAGGTTGCGATCGACGATCATGCCGCGGCTCGCACTCAGTTCGAGCACCCGGGAGTAGCGCGACTCCCCTTTGCGTTTCAGAAAATCATCGTTGAGCGCCTGCAGCCACAGCGCCCGGCCGGCGAGTACTGCAAACCAGAGCAGAATCACGATCAGCACGAGATTCGCACGCCACGGCTGCAAAGCGGGTCCGACAGCGGCCAATGCCGCCGGCGAGCGGCTCACGGCTTGTCCTTTTGCGGCAATCGCACGATCTCGATGCGGCCCGGCGGCGGCGCCATCATCCCCAGGCGGCTCACGGCAAACTTTTCGATGCGCGCATGCGTAGACCAGGTTCCCTGCTCGAGCTGCAATTGCCCCCACTCGATTTCTAGCTGCTTGGCCGTCGTCTGCTCTCTCTGGAGGTCAAGGTAGAGTTTGCGCGCCTTGTGCTGCGAACTGACCACGGCCAGCGCAGACCCGATCAGCGCCAGAAACAGCAGAAAAACCAGACGGGATGTCACGGCTACCGTGCCTCCGTCCGCTCGGCAACACGCATCACTGCACTGCGGGCACGCGGGTTGGCTGTCACCTCGGCCTCGCCGGGCCGTCGTGCCTTGCCACACAGCCGGAGTCGCGGTTCCGGCAAGTCACGTGCGCGCACCGGCAGGCGGGAAGGCAAACGATCCGCGACCGACTCGTCACGCATGAAGCGCTTGACGATGCGGTCCTCGAGGGAGTGAAAGCTGATGACGGCAAGGCGGCCGGCGGGCCTGAGCGCCGCCACGCATTGCGGGAGCACTAGCGATAGCTCCTCGAGCTCCTGATTGACGTGAATCCGTAGAGCCTGGAAGGTACGCGTCGCCGGGTCTTGACGTGGCTCGCGCGTCGGAATGACTTCTGCCACGAGCGCGGCAAGTTTTCGTGTGGTGTCAACAGGGCTCCGCGCCCGAGCCGCAACAATCGCTGCTGCAATCTGTTTAGCAAACCGTTCTTCGCCATGATGCCTGATGACCTCCCTGATGTCGGATTCTTCTGCTGTTGCCAGCCACTGTTCGGCACTCTGTCCCTGCGTGGTATCCATGCGCATGTCCAGCGGCGCATCGCGACGGAAACTGAAGCCGCGTGCGGCGTCATCAAGCTGCGGTGACGACACGCCCAGATCCAGCAGAATTCCGTCGACAAGCGCCGTGCCGTCGGCGCGCAAAACGGATTCGAGCCGGCTGAAGGCGGTGTGATGAATGCTGAAGCGCGCATCGCGCCATTGCCGCGCCGCGGTGACCGCTGCCGGATCGCGATCCATTGCTATCAACCGTCCTCCTTCACCGAGCCGCTCCAGAATCAGCCGGCTATGACCGCCTCGGCCGAATGTGCAATCCACGTAAACGCCGTCGCTGCGCACATTCAGTGCCTCCACCGCCTCTGCTGCAAGCACCGCGGCGTGTGCGCCGCCCGTCACAACGAAAAATTCTCCAGTTCTGCCGGCAGCCCGCCTTCGCCAAAGCCACCTGCGTTATCGATCAGATGCGACCAGCGCTCCTGATCCCAGAGTTCGAATTTCTTGCCTTGGCCGACCAGCACCGCGTTGCGCTCCAGCTGCGCGAATCGCCGCAGTTCGGGCGTGATCAGCACGCGTCCGGCACTGTCCATGTCGACATCCACAGCGAAACCGATCAACCGGCGCTGCAATTCACGCACGCGCGGATCAAGATTCGACAAGCCTTCGAGTTTCTGCTGGATCAGTTCCCAATCCGGGAGCGGATACATCAGCAGACAGCGGTCAGCATCCGCGGTCATCACCAGGTGGCCGGCGCAGCGCTCCTGCAAAACATCGCGATAGCGCGCCGGGACGGCGAGCCGCCCCTTGCTATCCAGATGTAATTGCGCGATTCCTCGAAACACGGCATCCCCTTGAGCATTTGCGGGTTCGTCAGGGCAAAAGCGAACAAGCCCCCCAAGAATTCCCACTTTTCTCCACTATTTCCCACTATAAAGAAGGCAAACAGTCGGGTCAAGCCATGCAATCAGGATTTTCTTTTTTACGACAATAACTTACGACACATTCCTGATAAAAAATCCAACCATTTCATCAATGAAAAATAATTCAATAAAAACAATGAGATATGGCGCGTACTGAAAGTGTACTATTAAGAAAATATGCTTATAAATCAGGCAATTAGCCCGCACTTCGATACCGGTGGGCCAGCAAGGAGAGAATAAAAAAGGGGAAAGGTGTGAAGCCGGCCGGTAAGCCGGGTTCTGTCGTGGACAGTCATTCCTCTGGGCCAGCCATCACTGACTGGCTCAAGCCACCTACCCGCAAGCTCGGCGGGACGCGTCATCGCTTGCCTATTCGGTGTTGCTCCGGGTGGAGGTTACCGCGTTTCACCCCGCCGGCCTTGCGGTCGGCGGACTCGTCTCTGTGGCCCTGTTCCTCGCCTCACGGCGGACGGGCGTTACCCGTCACCCTACCCTGTGGAGCCCGGACTTTCCTCTATGCGCGGCACAGTCGACTGATGTCGCCTGCTTGAACCCGAACACAGCGACTGCCTGGCCGACTTCACGGTGCGATTTTATCATGCAGGCCGCTCAGTACCGGCGCCGTGCCGGCGTTCGATCCTGCGGACCGCCGCCAGCACGCGGTGCAAATGCGCATCCTGCACACCCATTTCATGCAGTTGCGTGATCGTATTCACCAGATAGTCGATATTCGGTCCACGCTCACCTCGACAGGACGCGATAGTTCGGGCGACCTCCTCTTCAGGCAGTTTGCCGGCGTAGCCGCCATGATTGCGGTTGGCGAGCAGGGTCAGTGCCGGCCGAGGTCTCCCAGACGACAACTGCACCGGCAAAAAACGGGGCACATACACACAGCGCCGCATCTCCTGCTGCCACACTGCCTCCAGCGCCGTCATGGCATCGGCGCGCGGGATGCGAAACGCGCGACCGCGACAGGCGCCGCCGTGATCGAGGCCTAGGACCAGGCCCGGTGCAGCTGTCGTACCCCGGTAGCGCGTGGAGTAAATGCAGAACGAACGGTGATAGCCGCGCAGCAGCGCCGGCTGTGCATCGGTATGACGGAACGGCGGATGCCACATCAGAGAACCATAGGCATACAGCCAGAGATCGCCGACGGGCAGCGTCAACTGCCGGTAATGACAGGGGTGATTGACCGGCAACCCGCCTTCGCGCGGCGGCTCTGCAAGCCGTGACGGGACACCTTGCTTCAATGCGTCACCCGTTGATTCCGTGGTCTTTCAACGGTCTGCCAGTACCCAGGCGATCGATCCGCCGGCACGCAAAGGCACCAGCACATCTGCGCCGAAGGGCAGGGACTCCGGCACCTTCCATGATGAGCGTCGCAGCGTTACACGGCTGCGATTGCGCGGCAAGCCGTAAAAATCGGCGCCAAAGTGGCTCGCAAAACCCTGCAACCGGTCCAGTGCGCCGGCCGCATCGAACACTTCCGCATACAACTCGATACCGCCCAGTGCGGTATACATGCCGGCGCAGCCGCAAGCATGCTCCTTGGTATGCCGGGCATGCGGCGCACTATCGGTACCGAGAAAAAATTTCGGACTGCCGCTGGTTGCCGCGGCAACCAGCGCGCGGCGATGCGCTTCACGTTTCAGCACAGGCAGACAATAGAGATGCGGACGGACACCGCCCGCCAGCATGTCGTTGCGGTTCAACAGAAGATGATGTGCGGTAATGGTCGCAGCGATCCGCGGCGCGGCCGCACTGACAAATGACGCAGCCTCCTGCGTGGTGATGTGCTCCATCACGATCTTCAGGCCGGCGAACCGCTCGCTCAACGGAATCAGGGTACGTTCAATGAAGACGCGTTCCCGGTCGAAGATGTCGATGTCGGAATCGGTCACCTCGCCATGCACCAGCAGCGGCATCCCGACGCGCTCCATGGCCTCAAGAACCGGAAAGCATTTCTCGATGGCGGTGACACCGGAATCCGAATTGGTCGTGGCGCCGGCCGGGTAGTATTTAACCGCATGCACGCACCCGCTGTCTTTGGCGCGCACGATCTCCTCCGGCGGCGTGTTGTCCGTCAGGTAGAGCGTCATCAGAGGCTCGAAATCGCTGCCGGCAGGCAGCGCAGCCAATATGCGTTCACGATAATCCATTGCCCGTGCCGCCGTTGTCACCGGCGGTTTCAGGTTCGGCATCACGATCGCCCGCGCGAAGCGCGCTGCAGTATGCGGCAGCACATCGCGCATGGCGTCGCCATCCCGCAGATGCAGATGCCAGTCATCCGGCCGGTCTATGGTGATTTCATTCATGCAGTGATCAATCCGGTGTCGCGCCGCCATCCGGCGTAGCGGTATTGTCGCGTAATCCGTCTCGCAATTCGAGTGCCCGCGCATAAACAGCGTTTCGACCGGCCCCGGTCAGACGTACCGTCAGCGCGACTGCCTGCTTCAGCGGCAGCGCTTCCAGCAGCGGCAGCAGCACCCCCGCCACATCGACCGGTTCGCACTCGACCGCGGCGCCGGCGCCTTCCACCACGAGCACAAACTCGCCGCGCTGCCGGTTGGCGTCTCCGGCCAGCCATGCTGCCGCCTCGCCGAGCGGACCGACATGCAGTGACTCATGCAATTTCGTCAGCTCCCGCGCGATCAGAATCCGGCGCGCCACGCCGAGCACGTCACAGAGATCCGCGACCGTCTCCAGCACGCGGTGCGGTGCCTCATAAAAAACCAGCAGATCCGGATCTGCCCGCAACGACAGCAGTACCTTGCGCCGCTCCGCCGAACGCGCCGGCATAAATCCGCAGAATCGATAGCGTGAGGCATCCCAGCCGCTCGCCGACAGGGCGACGCTGACTGCATTCGCCCCGGGCACCGGCACCACGGGCAGCCCTGCGGCCCGCACCGCACTGACCAGGCGCGCCCCGGGGTCCGCGATCCCCGGCGTGCCGGCGTCGCTCACATACGACACCGCCTCGCCTGCCCGTAGCCGTTCCACCACCGCCGCGGCCGCGCTTTGCTCATTGTGCTCATGCAGTGACATCAGGCGCGCCGTGATCCCGTAACGGTCAAGCAAGCGCCGCGTGACACGGGTATCTTCCGCAGCCACCGTGTCGCAACTCCGCAACACCGCCAGCGCCCGCAGAGTAATGTCCTCCAGGTTTCCGACCGGCGTCGCCACTACATATAATGTGCCCTTCTCGGCTACGGTTTCCTTCAATGCAGTCCTGTCCTGTCATGATCCGCCGCTCGCTGCGCGCGAAGGCCGGTTGCCGCCATTATCTCAGGCCGGGGCGGCAAGGGCGATGACCACGGATCCGCGCAGCCGCGGCAGGGAAGCCGAACGCATCGCCGCCCGGCATCTTGAAAACGCCGGGCTGTGCATCCTCGAGTGCAACTACCGCTGCCGCTTCGGCGAAATCGATCTGATCGCGCGGGACGGCGACACGCTGGTATTCGTCGAGGTCCGGCAGCGCTCGCATGCCGGTTTCGGCGGCGCGGCAGCAAGCATCACTGTCGCCAAACAGCGCCGGCTGATGGCGGCGGCGCGGCACTACCTCGCCGGCCTGGCACGTACCCCTGATTGCCGGTTCGACGCCGTATTGCTGTCCTCAACGACGCAGCCGCCGGAGTGGTTGCGCAACGTCATGGTCGAATAGGCTTTACGGTACAATGCCGCGCATGGACCTGGTCAGCCGCATCGGCGAGAATTTTTCCGAAAGTGCCCATCTGAAACTTCAGTGCATGGACGCGCTCAGCGCACCCATTGCGGACGCAGTCCGGCGCATGGTCGATTGCCTGCGGAACGACGGCAAGATCCTGTCCTGCGGCAACGGCGGATCAGCGGCCGATGCCCAGCACTTTTCCGCCGAATTGCTCAATCGTTTCGAGATGGAGCGTCCGGGGCTTGCGGCGATGGCGCTGACGACCGACAGTTCGACGCTGACGTCGATTGCGAACGATTACGACTACCGGCAGATTTTCTCCAAACAGGTCCGCGCCTTGGGACACGCCGGCGACGTACTCCTCGCCATCACCACCAGCGGAAGCTCCCCGAATGTGCTGGCCGCCGTCGAGGCCGCGCACGAATGCGGCATGACCGTCGTTGCACTGACGGGCCGCAACGGTGGCGGAATGGGTGAACTTTTGACACCGGACGACGTTCATATCTGCGTGCCAGCGCAATCCACTGCACGCATCCAGGAAGTTCATCTGCTGACATTGCACTGCCTGTGCGATGGCATTGACTGTTTACTGCTAGGAGTCGAATAACATGCGCAAACCCCTTGTACTGTGTCTGATCGCCCTGCTGCCTGTCTTTTCCGGCTGCGCTGCCGTTGCGATCGGCGGCGTTGCCACCGGGGTGCTGGTGGCCGAAGACCGGCGCACGGTCGGCACCATCACCGAAGACCAGGGCATCGAGCTGAAGATTTCCTCCCGCATCGAAGAGAAAATCAAGAACGCCCATGTCAATGTCACCAGCTTCAACCGTTTTGCACTGCTCACCGGAGAAGTGGCGAGCGAAAATGCCAAGGCCGAAGCCGAAAAGATTGCGCGCGGCGTCGACAATGTCGCAGGGGTGTATAACGAACTCCAGGTCGCCGGCAACAGTTCACTGCAGTCCCGCACCAATGACGCCGTCATCACCTCCAAGGTGAAGGCACGCTTCGTGGACGCCGGAAAATTCAGCCCGGTTCACGTCAAGGTCGTCACGGAAAACAGCGTGGTCTATCTGCTCGGCCTGGTCAGGAAACAGGAAGCCCAGGACGCGACGGAGGTGGCACGCACAACCGGCGGCGTACGCAAGGTCGTCCGCTTGTTCGAGTTCCTCAACTGATCGCCGGCTGCCGGCTTTGCCATCAGGGCGTCTGCGGACGCCCCTGTTTTTTCAGCCAGCGCATCAGGACGCCGACGGCGGGCAGTTGTTCGTAGATTCCGGCGGCGGCATCCCAGTAGTCGCGGTGCTCAACGATGCGCCCGTCCCCGTCCAGCCGCAGCACGCTGGCGCCCGGGACCTGCTGCAACGTGTGGCGACGGTAATGGCGAAAGCGGAATTCGAATTGCCAGGTCAGGCACAGCCCGCTGCTGCCATGAAAACGCTCGAGCACCCGGAAACGCGGCGCATCCAGCACCAAAAACATGTGCCGGAAAATATCAACCACGGCGTCGGCACCGCGCACGTCATTGAACGGGTCGACAAACCGGCATTGCGGAGCATAGATGCCGTACAGCGCATCCAGCCCCTCCGGCGTCAGGGACTCGAAACAGGCGACGATACGGTCTACAGGCGCAGACATCACAGCCCCGTCATCCGGCGAATCAGCGGAAAGTACCAGCGGTAGGGCAGCAGACGCAGCATCTTCAGCACTCCGGTAAATCGTTTCGGGAAATGTATCTCGAATTCGCCTTTTTCAAACCCGCCGATGATGGCTTCCGCCGCCGCGGGTGCGCTGATCAGCGCTGGCATCGGAAACGTATTGCGGTCAGTCAACGGCGTTTTCACGAATCCGGGGCAGACCAGGTGCACACCGATGCCTTTCGGCGCCAGATCCAGATACAGCGTCTCCGTCAGATTGTTCAGCGCGGCCTTCCCGGCGCCGTACACCAGCGCCGTCGGCAGTCCGCGGTAACCGGCGACGCTGGAAATCACGGCAATTGCACCGCTGTGCTGGGCAAGCAAGCGCGCAATGACCGGCGGCAGGCAGTTCAGCACCCCTTGAAGATTGATATCCAGCAAAACTCTCGCCGCCACGGCATCCAGATCCCAGGCTCGCACCGGTTGATGGGTTCCGGCCGCAAGTACAACAAGATCGACCCCCGCCCACGCAGCGACTATCCGGTC
>Ga0129333_10001771_pt1 | contig 19853 bp, 22 predicted proteins | sample CPB6_08_DNA_FD_94474 | JGI IMG/M metagenome (GOLD analysis project Ga0129333, IMG submission 94474) | Freshwater to marine salinity gradient microbial communities from Chesapeake Bay, USA - CPBay_Sum_0.6_0.8_DNA | ecosystem: Environmental > Aquatic > Marine > Coastal | place: USA: Chesapeake... | reverse complement strand
AATTTAATAGAAAAGACATTTGAAATATTTGGTTACCTATTCTACCATTAGAGCCAAAATTGTTCATGGAAATCATTTATACACAGTACTGTAATACATGGAAGCTTCTAACGGTACTGAATTAGGTCTAGATAGCCGGAAAATTATACTGACCGATGATGTAAACGTTTTGGATAAAAAAACCTATAAAATAATTCATGTGTCCGATTCGCGGCTGAGTAATACTCTAGACTACAGACTTAATTCGAATATTAAATCATGGAATCGAGATTTACTAACTCTAGCAAGATGCCTTCAATTCGATTATTTAATCACTAATAAGTCTATGGATGGTAATTTGTTACCGCCATATTTATGGGATGAGAATAAATTAAATTGCCCTTACATATCTAAGCCCGAAAGAAGACCCGTTCATCCGGACAACTGGATCCGAAATTTAATAAATCTAGTAAACATATGCGGTGCAAAGACTGTATCTTTGACAGTAAACGAGGACGATAGATCAAGAATCTCTATTTTGCCTTTCTACAAAGATCTCGCTTTTGATGGGGCTTCGAGACTACTTCACATCTATGTTAATCAGAGCGTGGAGATTATAAATCTGCCATTACCAGGCAGATCTAGATATTATTCAAATCACAACCCTGTACATCCTTCATATACCACATGTGACAGTCAAAGTGGATTTTATAGAATCATTCGTAATCGGAATAATTCTTAATGGTGAAGTTATTTCGAATGTGGTAGTCGTACTCATATTCAGTATCTACTGACCTTATACTACTGTTATTATTCACATTGGGCGCGATTAAAGAGGGATTGAGCCCGTAAATTTTATAAGAACTAGAATATGAGGGTCCATTCCTCCAATCAGGTACGGATTTATCCGATGGATCCATATTTTGGAGCCAACCATAAACATTATCAGCCACGAACATGCCTGATTCAAAAAAATCAATGACGGTGTCATAAAATTTCCGGTAAATGGTGTATGCTGAAGTGCAGCTGAAGCACCAAGCCCTAACTATTTTATTCCCATTTATGAATTCGAAATTAGAACCGGGAAATCTGGGGCAACTATTTAAATATAAGAAATCAACATCGTCTGGGATGGCGTCTAACGAAGGTTTAACAGTATTTCGCCATTCTTTTATTACCAGACTATCGTCTTCTATTATAGTGCATTTCGGCAATCCCAACATCTTAGCCCGTTTTACTATAGTATAATGACTATGCATGCAGCCAAATTCACCGGCCTTGGACATGAAGAACTTATCGGATCTAGGCGTGCAGTTTAAAAGGCCTTTCCCTATGGGGGATAGTCTCTCTGTAATAAACAGATTACTATTTATACCTAAATCCTTTAATCTTCGGATCAATCTATCCCGTTTTTCATGATCTTCATTAAGCGATACGATAAAAGTGTCTCCTAAATAATCTGCGAGTTCCATGGATAACTCATTTTTGATATTGTTATAATGATGAACACCTCTGAATTATACCAAAATTTACGATTTATCCGGGATTTATCTTCTCGATCAGAATATGTATCTAGATTTGCCTTGCTCAGCCATTTAAACGGTATACGACATGAAGTATACGAAAATTATAGATCAGCAGCAGCTTTGGAAGAGATTTCTTTTCAAGAATGGCTCAGAAGAGATAAGCCTAAGAGTAACACTCTCAAAGTCATCCTATCCCCAGAAGAATTAGACGACCTTGGTTACGCGTCCGTAATTGAATTTCGTGAGAGTGCTCTAGGAAAGAAATACTCTCCCACTGCTTTCATCTCTAGCTCTGAATCAGTTGAAGAGCCAAGAGTTACTAAGCCTGTCGAACCTGATAGCTCTAATGTAAATATTGGAGGCGGTTCCATACCAGTAGACGTCCTAGTTAGAGGACATTATATGGAATCAGATTTAATTAAAAAACGCAACCCCTTATATGGTGGGTTCATAGCTTATGATGTATTGAAACTAATCGCACCTGAAAATCGGAATCTTAGTCTAGTACACGGAAAAGATGAACTTAACCTTAGAGGTAAGCCTCTATACGTTTTAGCATCCCTAATGGGTAAGTTAAATGCCATTGAGGCTGCTTTCGTACATCTAAATGCCACACCTGAAAGAGATCGAGTACGAAATACTGCTTTGAGAGACATGCGCCAAACAGTAGGAAATTATAACTTCCTAGGCACCGGTAATAATACAGATAAAGACTTGATAGACCCTACAAAATCTGATGATTTGAAGAAAATCACTGACGAATCTATCCAGGTGTTAGCGATCGGACCATCAGCCGATCAAATGTATAAGATAAACAATGACAAACAGTATTTAAATTACGACCAATTCCAGAAGGAAACGAATTTAGGGAATGCTTTAACTTATGAACTGTTCTCTCAGCTTCGTCAAAATCTCTGGTCTTTAACACCCGAACAACTTACGGATAAGACCAAGAACTTCCACGACCCCATTCAAAATGGTAACTTCGTAGTTAAGTTCTCCGATGCTTTAAAAGATACCACCACATTTCGCCAATTCTTATTAACAGACCCACTCGTAGCTGACGCTTTAAAGTCGCAACGTTTAGACTGGCTTAACGATCTTAAGTTTAGTAATAACACCCAAAAGAAAAAGATTTCAGATCTTATCACTGCCTATCTGAACTCATCGGAGGCACTACTTAAAGACCAAAAACTTCCTAAATTCGAATCTAGAAAACGGGCTAAGGCTCAGTTGGTGAATCTCATATCTATAGATTCCGAAGCTGCTTGGAAAGATCTCACTCGAGTTCTAAAGAAGGCTGAGTCTAAACAACTCCTGTCTCCTTATGAGACATCTCTAATTCGTGACAGATCTTTAAAATCTACTTTCCTTAATGCAGTGGACGAGAATAAACATAAGTATCAAACTACAGTTAAATCCGAGTCAGTTTTAAAAAGGTCTCTCAATCACCTCTGGGCCAATACCTATGAAACGGTCTTGAGATCTTTAAAACCCCTTGGATATGATAGTATATCCGAAGCCTTTGAGGCGATAAAATCGGATGATAAAGCTCTCCGTCCTGTCCTAACTAAACTAGAAGATCTGAACGGGATTTTCTTGGAAAGAGGCTCGGACTCTTTAAAGTCCACACTTGAGTTATATAATAAGATAGCAGATACCGGTAAACCAGGTTTATATGCGTATATTAGAAGTATCTTTGACTCCACTGCGCCCGTGTCTTATCAAATGGCACCAGAGTATACGACTCAAACTTCATATAAGTCGTACCAGGGCGCTACAGAACTATCTAACATCCTCAAAGAGATGTCGGATCTTAGAATTAAATCTGAAAACACACGCCGCATTATACAGAGTATAGAGTCAGCCTATATTAAGGCGGACCCAGAACTTGCTCGATTGGAAGCCGAGTTCAGAACACTACAAAGAAGTCACGAAGATAACCCATCTAATGTGGATTTAGCTGATCGATATAAAGAAGCAAAGTCAAGTCTTGATGAAAAGTTACGTTCTACCATCAGCAACAGTCCTAATAAAATAACTTCAACTGAATGGCTAAAGCTCATTCGGGACACTCCAGAAGTACTGGAATTTTTGGATAAATCTTTAGTTCAGGATATCGAATCTAAAGTTTCGGATATAGATAAATACTTAGATAGCAAGACTCGTTTACATTTAAATAATGAGTTGGAGAAAGCTCGCAATACCTTTAACGAGGGCCATAAAGCTATATCTAAGTTCACCAAAGGTTCCATTGGGGATTTTGCCTCCCATCTGGCCTCTATTGCTGAGGCTTCTAGACTTCTTAGGACTCAAAGATCACATATAAATTCAAAAGTGTTAGAATGGGCGAATAAGCAATATGAAAATAAGAAAATAGACAAATCGAAATTCGATGATCTATTAGAACAGTCACGTCTGGCCGAATCGAAATTATCTAAACTCACGACTGCTGAGGTTGTTTCTGGCTATATTAATAAATTGGTAGTGGATGTCACTCCGCTAGAGAGCATAATAAGCGGCGAGACGACACCAACTTCAGCGGAGTCTACTCAATCGTTAGTACTATCGTATTTAGATAAAGTTTGCGATACATTGGAACAGCTAGAAATAGCCTTTGATAAAGCTAAACTCGAGGGCACAGCCCCCATCGCAGAACGCATCATTGAAGTAATTGATCTAATAAAATCCGACGTGAGTGCTGCATCTTCGATAGATTTAGATCAACTCATAGATCGTATCTCCTTGGATTTATCTGAATTGGTGCAAAAATTGCTGCCTTCGATATCTAATGAGTTAAAAGCAGAATACGCAGCAGCTAAAAAAGCCGCTATTGGGGATAAAGAATATGAATCTATAGCCCACAAAATAGAGGACCAAAAAATCACCTTTGGTGATGTGTATAACCAAGCTCGATCTAAGGAAAAAGAGTATAACGACGCTCAAGACGAGTATGTGAATCGAACTAGATCACATGTGATCAAATCCGTGAGACCCTATCTTGGGTATGGTGGCAGCCCTTGGGGTCAGCTAACGGAGCACTTGATTAGGTCGAGAGGAGACCACCTTAAGGTTAAAAGATTCGACGGTTCAGGGTATGCTAGAAGAAATGATTTAAAGGGTGATTCTCTAGATAACACATCAAACTTAAACAAAATCATATATTCAGTAATAGCTCTGAGTCTTAAAGATTACTTCGGCGGTACGAGCTTCTCATCTCGTACAAAGGATAAAGGAATTTCTGCATTTCAACAGAACATTCCTTCTAAATCCCACATGAAGAAAGTGATTGAATTCACTAGCTCAGTGGCAAAATCTCTGGCTGAAATCCAATCTAAATTTATTTCCGGGTTCACTGGAGTATCCAAGTATCAAAAAGACCTAGATAATCCGGATTCGCAGGGGAAACTCAAAACTTCGTTCAAACAAATAGAAACTGGTTTGGGCACCTTAAACTCACTCATGAAGGAGTATTCAGAGTTCATACCAGATTCGACTGTAGCTGGTCTTAATAGCTTGAAATCAGTCGCTGAAAGTACGATTCGGTCCAAAGAAGTTCCTAGTATCGAATCATTAGGATCGGCCGAACTAACGGACATGAATATAAAGTCCATAGACGACTTGGTTAAATCTACTCTGTCGGATTTAGCTTCGGATTTCAAAGATCTCCGTTCCACGATTGTGAATGCGGAGTCTAATGATTCAGCGAAACAAGCCACAGTGTCTGGAAATTGGTTTAGCACAGGGGAAATACCTAAAGTCCTGTTAAATCTGCTGAATCACTCCTGGGATTTCTTCAATAAGTCCCCACTCACTGCCTTGAAAGAGCTAGAAAAATACATAAATACAACCGTTCCGACAGTAGAAGATAAACCGGGTTCCAGAGGTAAACCCAACACGGATATGGTGAAGTGGATGACCCAGTCGACTCCTGGGTCCTTCACTCCTCCAAAAATGGAGACGCGTGATATGCACTATGCAGTGCATTTACTCAGCGGGTATGTGAGTGGGCGTCGCCCGCTTGATTTTAAATTATTGTCGCCCAGCTGGCAGAAATGGATAAAATCGGTTGTAGAACAAGGAAATGCAGAAGTATGGTATGAGCTTCAAAATATTCTTTCTGAATTCGGATGGGTTCTAGATGTAAAGTCTATCCCTACTGTTTCAAAAGATCAGAAAGCCTTGAAACTCGATCCTGAAGACGAATCTGACTTGAAGGATCTTTGTTACCGGTCCGTAGGATTTGAGTTATTCAAAAATGTTCCAAGTTCTGATTTCGTATCATCTTTCCGAGACGCTGTCGAGAAGAATAAATCTACCGACGAGATATCAAAATACATTTATGACTCTGTAGAAGACGCTATTCACCACTACCCGAAAATATGGGAAATGCTAAAGAGTCCACTAGATCCTAGAAATTTGGGTCTTCTCGGTACGCAGATTATGCACCCTATAAAGGTGAATATACCCGGGGGAATAAGCGCCATAGGTCGGTCCATATTGCAAAAAACCGGCGTAGGTAAAGAACTACGACTATCACCTGATGAAAATAGAAAAATACATTTGGTGATTGAGAAATCCGGACTAGATCAGGATATTAAATTTCATCATTATCTGAAAGAGTTGCTCGAATCAGATAAAGACGTGCATTTAATCCCTACCTTAAAGGATGCTCTAACCGAGGTCTATACAAGTATAGAATCTGAAGATTTGGATGAGAGTAATCTCGAACCAGCTTTGTTACATCGATATCTCATAGAGGATAAGAATAAAGCCAAAGATATTCTAAATGGCCATAGAATCGACATCGCAAACCGATATAGAGAATCTCTATCGGCACTGGGTCGTGCAGTAGAAGGAGATAAGAGTCCTCAATCTATAGCCATCCAAGAATTCATTAAGGAAGAAGATTCGAAAATTAAGTCGCAAGACTTTGCAGGCCTAACCGAAGACTTCCCTACGAAACTTAACATAACGGATACCCACGTCCTAGAATTGAAGCGAGCCATACAAGGTATCGATAGGATTATTAAACGGATAAATACCTTTTGAAGCATAATCTTGGGGCCTCAACTGTATGGTTGAGGCAACAATGCTAACATTTACCGAGACTGGAATTTGGGTTACAGATTCTAAAAAGCATCACGTTGTCGATGATGGTCTTGCCAGTTATATATCCAAATTAATAACTGTAGATGCTTTCAAAAACGTGATTGCAGTCCCAAGGTTGTATGACTATGGGTGTGGTACTGGCGGGTATTGCAAGTATTTAAGCAGCCACAATATCACAACGTTGGGAATAGATGGAAACCCTAATTCCAAAGATATAGAAGAAGTTCCCATTAAGGTCCACGATTTAACGACGCCTTTGGACATCGATCCGGTTCCTTATGGTATATCCATCGAAGTCGGTAATCACATCCCGGAGAGCTTATATGATAAATTCATGGAAAACATCCTGGGTCGAACCTCTTCTCTTTTGATTATGAGTTGGGCGAAGCCAGGCCAGGGAGGAGAAAATCAACTGAATCGAAAAGACTTCGATAGTCTTAGTCTTGATATATATCAAAGGGGTTGGGAAGTGGACTATGAATGTACTTATAAAGCTAGACGTTCTGCTAGTTATGTTTGGATAAAAGATACCGTGGCTGTTTATCGTAAGAGATTCTAGTAGCACATTATCATATCTATTTTATCCATGTTTACTATGTCGTTACAAAAATCCATGTCCATATTAAGTTCATAGATAGGTATCTTCTTTCCTACTCTAAGATTGTGGATATACTCCAAATGCTTTATTATAGTATCGGATGACGCATACGATGGCTTATACTTCTTAAAATAGAAATCAATCGACAGATTCAAGAAGTGTTTATTCTTTTCTTGCCTCCGCATATTCTTCCTCAAGAATTCATCATTTACTATATTATGGCATGTAGCCTTCAGGATTGGTGGAACTATTTTCTCTCTTATATTGGTCCCATTCTGCCGAAAATCGATACATGAGATTACCTTCTTTGGATCTACCGAATAGAAACTTGGGTAAGCTTCGAAGTGCCTACTAATTAGAGGCCACATCATCTCTACAACGGGGGGTCTGTATGAGATTTCATCTCGGCTATAAATTCTTACTACTCCGTTCGAACTCCGACTTTCAAAATTCCACTCTTTCACCCCCAACTCGCTAATTACCCCCACACATGAGTACTCGTAATTACCAGTGTTGATATGAATGCGCACATTAGTATTATGACCCTGGATAGTGGAATTTATGTGATGTCCCCACCCATGCCTGGCAAGGGTGGCTTCATAAGCAGATGTGTCGAGCATACATTGAACAAGCTCGTCCTTGTATCCAATGAAATACTCGGAGTTATCGTTATCTGAAGAGGGCTCCATATACCCTGAGCACTCTATACGACTAAGTTCCGATATGATGCTACGATGAGACTCAACCGTCATCTTTGGTTTAGGGTGTTTAATACTTTTCTGGTGTTTAACCCAAGGTATACTTTTTGTTATACTCTTAAACCAGTTCATGGATTTCTCTCATGATCCCATAGTTGAATTTTTCTATTGCATCTTGAATGTCTAAAGATCTAAATGTTAAAGCTGATTTAAACCATATTCTATCGCCCACTAGCACTGCTTGTCCTATCCATCTATGACTAATTTTAAGAATATAGTTTATGATATAAGTATATCTCTTAGTATGAAAACACAACAAATGGCCCTGAAGGGCGGTGATTCTCGTAATTGGATCGTTTACACTGGACTGGAATACTAAGTTGTTGCGGAAAAATAGCATCGATCCGGAGTAATTGAATCCTGGGAATCCAGTATGAAGTTCACGTTCTGGTAAACAAGATTCGCATTTAACTTCTTCTCCAGTCAAAGGTGAATACCTAACCCATGATCCTTCTGTGGTTCTCCAGTATAAAATCCCATTTATGTTTAGCATCCTAGGCCATTATTTATACAAAAATGTGGGCAATAGGCTTAATCACCTATTGCCCACATATTGTTGTTTATTAACTGCGATTGAATTGAATTTCTATTTCACCCATCGGCCACTTACCAAACCCAGAAGTGGCGATTTGAGCTTGATTTTTCTTGGGAAAGAGCTGAACTGAAGAGATCGTGCGCTTGTTCCCGTCAACGATAACCTCATCGCCCTTCTTAAGATTCAGGTTTACGATCAACTCCGAATTTAGTACTAGAGTACCAGCATTGTTGGAGTTCACCTTAATAGGCTCCCCAAGGTTGATTGAGCTGACGGCCTTCTTGTCTTCCTTCTTAGTATTCTTCACTGTCTTCTCTTTCTTCTGGGTATTGGTGTTGTCTGAAGTTACCATGAGTTCCTCTGAAATACCTTCCCGCGGCTTCGGATAAATCTTGATTTCACCACTAGCTACTGCTTTATCGATTTCGGCTTGTTTTTCTGGAGAAAATTCCATAGCCTTTGTTACGATTTTCTTAACACCCATTTTTATACCCTTTCAATCATCGGAGCTGTCGAATACTGAAGATAATTTAATGAACAAACCGTCGAATTCCACCTTGAAATCTCTGTTCCCCGGATATTTTATCTTAAGTATTTCACGTTCTATTAAATTATGGATCCCGGGATTTGGTGCTATAGCACAAGTCATAGTTCGGTAGAATTTTGCATATCCTCGGTCGGGTCTCGAGACTTTATCGTCTCGAGTCCACCCTGAATCCTTGACTATCTCAACATATTTAGACACGAATGATTCCATGGATATTACACTACCAAGCTTATCCACTCTAGAATATATGGGGAAGGATCTTCTTTAAAAACCATTATGGTGAGTGTATTGGCTTCCGGTATTGCTAACGCATATAGCTTCCGCCCGGTTAGTGCTGTGTTATATCCTTCAATGAAATTTACGAATAGGTTATACTCTGCGTTGGAAGCTGCTCTTATGTAAGACCTGAGATATCCCGGTATCTCTAAACATTTTCCCTGGAACGTTTTAGATTTAAATCTATCCGAGAACTGTCCACACTCTAATAATGCGTTGCTAACTACGGGGTTAAGTGGATGAGTAAACCCATTTAACCCCGTGTTAACAAATAGCAAACGGTGGAGCAACTCGTTACGCGACGGCATTATTTATCAATGCGGGGCCGGGGACGGTGGCATATCCATCAGGTGTCTTTACGATAAAATTAGGATAGTATGTCTTAATAAGGTGCCACACCTTGCGCTTTTCCTCTTCCTTGAAATGGATAACTCGGTTGGCTCGGTCGAAGTTGAAATGGACATGTTGCTTAAGCATACTCCAGAATTCGTAGTTAAAGTATTTCTTCACTATCTTAAGTCCATAACCATGATCGGATTTGCTAATAGTCAAACCTGAAAACGGCTTGCGCAAATGGGCGGCGAGAGTCTTCCATCCCAAAGCTTCAATTGCATCAGTGATATCCCGATGCAATTGTGTATTCCGATTCAAAGATGCGATACGCACCATTGCCTTCATTAGCAGATTTTTATCTTTACCACAATTACCAAGCAGAAATTCGAATACTTCCGGATATTTGCTCATGAGAGCCATAGCTACTGTCTCATCAGTCTCGTTATTCTCCGGGTCGTTGAACCTAGAATTCTTTCGACATACCGGTCCGAGACCGGTTTCTATAGACATCGCATCAGTTAGAGTAAGTCCACAGTGAGCGCAGCCTGAGCAGACTCCGTGGAGAGCGATAGGTTTAATTAGGTAGGTCGTCTTCATAACCTGACGAGCCGAGAGTGAAGCCAGATGGGCTGGGATCTGATATTCCATGTTCATCTCCAATGTGTGAAATTATACCGTTATATTTTAATCTAGAGAGCGAGAATCGTCAAGGTGTGTATTTTTCTGCGATTTCCAAAATCTTATCGTATTTATCACGCCTCGATTTAATCGTCTCCATGACTATGTTGGTAGATCCAATCAGTTCGGAAAAAACCTGCGTGTATGTAGACCCTATTTTCTCTCGAGTCGAGAATAACTTCGATGAGTGGCGAATCAAGTGCTCAATAAATGGTCCTCTGCCATCTCCTGGGCCTACTATATATTTAATGTAGCAATCCTTTTGATTCTTAAAGTATAACTCGAACCGGGCAAGAGAGGGATCATTTGCAAATGATCCAGACCCAGATTCATTCACATAACACTTATTAAACGAACGGAATTGAACTCTGCTCACAGTCGAAATCAATACATTATAGCCGAAAGAAGAAAGAATGCTTGATAGATTATCAACCAAGTCAGACTGTCTTTTGTTCACTAAATCTAGCATGCGAGATACCGTATCTGGAAACTCATCGTACAAGGATAACAACTTCGCATCATTCTCAGTAGAACTTACTATTTTAGACATAGCATACCTGTATGCTTCTATGTGAGAGTCGGAGTTGTAGTTCAATAAGTCTAATAAATCAGTTATTTTTATTGATTTGGCATGTTCGTATGATTTTGAACATCTTCCATCGGGGGTAACGAATAGCGCATATGTGGACTTGCCGTTCAGCTTATCTACATATTTACTTATTTGGTTCACAGACTCTTCGGAGAAAATCTTGTTTTCCACAATGATTTCCTGATCCGGTTCATACGTTCTTATCAAGACATCGATGTTTACGATTTCCGTGTCTACTTCGTGTCGTTTGAATGTGGTCGAGGCCCCTATGAATCCTAATAGATGTCTAGTGCGCTCGACATCAACTAACATTGCTGCTAGGCATTTACTGAACTTAACTTCATCAGCTAAATCATAAAAATCAAATAAAGTAGTTTTATGGTGATCCCGTTCGAACTCCCGTAGGTTTCTTTCAAATTTATCCACGGTACCTCCAAATAGGCGTTCACCCTATTAAACTATCCACGCAGCAGGGGGAGGGGGAGGGGTGCTGCAGTCAGACCGGGGCGACCAATCTGGGGACTGTCTAACAGGGTGAACTAAGAACCCTAGGGCTCCTATGATATTATACAGGGAAAAATACCAACATGTTAATGCCTACCCTGCCAAGACATATTACTAGCAAGACCCACACTCTTGAAGATGTTTATTCTGGTAAGCATCCATGTGGTGTTGAAGGGGATGGGGGTAAGGACATTCAAATAGCTAAGCTGTTAGGGATGTTTACTTGCAACGTTAAAGGCGTTGATATATATGCCAGATGTGAAGCCGACGCCCGCCCGTTGATCCAATACCTTGAACAGGGTGGTGAGTATGGTTCACTTGAATTCAGTCGCCTATTGGGCTATAGCCCAATAGAAATAGCCGAATATGCTAACGTAATACTTTCACATATCGATCCCATAGGTTTGAAGATGGGTCGAATATCCGCTCGTATCTATAAGTATAACCGTTGATATCCTTTTATTTTCATTCCATCTATCTTCATTTTCCCATAAACCGCAACATCATCTGTTAAAATACTATTTTTTATCGTGGCGTCTCCATGTACCCACACGTTCTGGAGTATAACACTATCTATAACAACAGCCCTGTCGAAAACCCGGGAACAACCTTTTATAGAACTACTGAGGATTGAAGCTTGCCCGTATATGTAGACTTCATCTCTGATGTGACTACCATTCTTTACTGTGGCACCGTCTAGTACACGTGCATTTCCACTGATGATAGAGTCATCATATATCCAAGCGGAATTCTTTACGTCTAAGTTGTTATAAGACCTAACAAATCCGCCGAAATCAGACCGTTTAACATTCCCAAAATCTTCTAAGGCCATGATTCGATAGAGATCAGTATGAATCGGGTGTTTAACCTCAGTAATGAGGTATTTTGTCCTGAACGAAGGAAGTGTACCCGGAGGAATCATTCTACACCATTCAAGAACGGCCAGTGTTCCACTATTCGTGAGTAACACTGGCCGTTCAGTATCTAGTTACTGGTGAATGCGCCGAATCTGTTCCAACTCGGCCAAAGATCTGATTTCATCAATGCTAAGCTTACGGACCACAAAGTCGAAGCTGGCGAATTTTTCCATGATGAAATCGAATGCAGATTGTTTCACAAACTCTTCGAAATCATCATTAACAGCACTATTCAACAATTCATAAGCGTGGCTTCGAGCTTCTTCATGGGCTGCAAGCAATTCTGGCCAAGCGTTATTGGGAAAATTCGTTCCCCAATTATCATGCCATTTATCCACAAATTTATTAAGGGGTATGTTATATGTCTTAATAGTCTTCTTCCAATGAGGACTCAATACACTTTTCATGACGTCCTTAGAAAGCCATGGAAATTGCAAATAAGGAGTATTTTGCTTCTTCGTTTCGTAGAAGTGTGCACTCATACTGATTGTATGACCAATATCATTCTTGGCCCTAACACTGACAGAGTATGATCTGTCATACTGAGAAAAACTCAAGCTACGATTGTGAACTTTATGTCCTGTCCAAATCGACATATGGGCTTCTTTAAACTCGGCTTTCAGGTATGTGTTAGATACGATTTGTTCAATAATGCGGTCGTATGATGAAATGCCCATAATTATACTCCTTCAATCGTGAACTTGACGTACTTTAAAATAGTCTTCGACATGCTTGGCCAAAGCTGGCCTTTGTGCTACGACGGTTCTAATTTCGGCCATCGGAATGCACCTTCTACGACTCTCCACGAACCCATGTAGTCCATCCATTAGAATATGGTCAGGAACTTCTTCGGGTATGATAGTATACTGAGAGGCACAATCCTCCCAGACTCTTGCGCCCACCAGTTCTCTTTCTTCTTCGGAAATGAGATGAGCACAATCATATGCTATGAACAGCTTCGTAGCCATCCCGTGTAGGTACGTACCGCTATTAGCGATTACGTTAATCCCTTTATTATGGTATGTATTAATTCCTTCCTTATTTATCTTTGTAACAAATGACCTGATCAGTCCATTAACCCAAGCAGCACTAGTATTAGCACGCTTACCAGTTTCAATAGCTTTAACACCACAGACAGATAGACCTAGATTAATATCGGCAATTCTGGTTAGTCGCTTTTTATTAGTGGTCTTAAGGACATCCCAATCACAGTCTGATTCTATAAATGCTTTCAGAGCTTTAACATCATAGGGCTTTTTGGCTTCCTTACCGAGACTTTGCTCGACACTCTCTTTGTATACGACGTGACTATTGATTTCTAGAAGGAATTTATTTCGAATCCCATCCGGAATTGTATTGAACTGGATGGAATGAGTAATCGTTTTAAGTTTATAACCCAGGCGGTTCGTCGCTACTATATAGGGGGCAGCTTCGAGCACCGCTGAATAATCTCCAGAAAGCAGTTTTATGAAACCATCCGATGCTCGTTTTTGACCGTCGATCCAACCGTGAATATCGTTCAGTCTGTGGCTTACTTCTCCAAAGAGACTAGGCCACAGGTAAATTATTTTCGATATCATGATCACTCTCAGTATAGGTTTATTCTTTTCCCGAAAGGTGGGTCGGGAGCTCTTTTGTCCGTATATATCCATACGGTGTCAGCTATAGGAGAATAGACATCGCAGAAAAAATGACCGTCCGTGAGAATTATTATGAAGTCTAAACCATCTTTTACAAAAGGTTGGGACGGCAAATCTCGAAAGAAAGAATTAAAATCAGTACCACCCCTTCCGTGGATCCTAGATTTCGATAAATCCCCTACAGATTCAATCCGGGTCGCCCCATCCCAGTATGCCTTGGTATCGGTGGGCACAAATAATCCTTCACCCAAGGCCGCTAAAGTCTTGAGTTCCTTAACCCCATACGCTATGTCATCTGATGACATACTTCCCGAGGTATCTACAAGCGAAACCCAACGGATTTTATGCCCTCGCCTTCTAGGCATGAACAAGCTACTATGGACTAATCCGGAAGAATCATATATATGGAAACTCCGACGGCGCGGCCTTCTGTAATCATTTACTAGACCCGCTACATTAGATTTTCTAAATATGAATCTCTTTATCCATTCTGATGGAGGAATCTGTGGGTCTTCCAGAATTCCTAAGGCCTCTTCGACACCGCCTGGGACTTTTCCGATGCCCATAGCCTTGGCCGAATCCAAAGCCCTTTTGATTTCTTCAGCTAAGGCAGAACTATCCGCCTTAGTATCCATGTGGGCATCTAAAGTTAATTGGGTGTCACTGTCACCCCCAAGTCCGGCTTTTTCGGCTCTATCGTTGAACTCTTGATTCCAAGATACAATTTTATCTCGGTTCTTAGCCAGAAGATCGTATATTTCTTCCACAGTTAAGTTAAGCACGGTCTCATCTACAAAACATCCTGACATCCTCCCGTTAACTACGGGGGGAATCAGACCGTTGAGTATGTCGTTGATTCTAATGGGATGACCAAGATTTCCTCCGAAAGAAACATTATGTTCTTTCTTAAGCAACCCGTTTACCCAAAAATCACAAGCCAAATTCCATAGAACTGGGTCTCGTGGGGATATCTTTAATCTATTTACATGCTGAAGCACAACATGATAGGTTTCATGGCATATAACTACTAAGACTTCGGTTGGTGAAAGTGCTCTTAAAAAATTAGCGCTCCAATAGTACTTCTTCCCATCAGTAGCCGCGGTAGGAATATCTTCAAGTACATGGGGTTTGACGGCTGCGAAACAATAAATGAAAGGATTACCACCAGCATTGTGTCCCCTGCATAACTTAGTTAGAGCGGCACTTACCTTTTCTGATAGTTGTGATAAATCAGGCGGCGAGGTCCCATTTGGATCAGTGAGTCTTTGAATATTCATGGTTCATTTAATGATGTCATGAATTCTGGTATAAACCCTCATCACTTCTGGAACGGCGCTGAGTCCATTCTTTTCTATATACTTCATATCCAAGGCACTGCGTACAGCTCCTATTTGAATTTCAGGAGGAAGAGTCTCTAAGAAAGCAAATGCGTTCTTTGCGACCTTTTGGATCTTCTCTTTTTGATTAAACTTACGGATCGAAGTCGCCGCAGCTATTCCGTATATGAACACTCTGTCGATGCTCTCGTTGGAAATATCAGGAATTACTCCCTTATCTACCAACGCTTTGATCTTGGGCTCTATAACTCTATAATGTTCCAGCCAAATCTTAAATTTAACCGCCAATGAATGCCCTACTCGACCTGCCACGATATTTGACATGATATCAATAGATTCATCTTGAGCAGCATCTAAATCTTGAGCCGCCAAAGTCCAAGCTCGTGGGGACGGCTTGCAATACTCTGTTGGGTCCTCGGATTTATTCTTTCCCTTTAGATGATCCGGATGGCGACCTAAGAAAGCAACCACCAAACTGTTGATACCCCGATCCACTGCCCAAGACTGCCAAGACTCAAAATCTGTTTCTAACTTATAGGTGAAACACCGATTAGTAAGCGCCGTTGAAATCAACCCGGAATGTGCCCCCTCATCTGGCAAATTTCCTGTTAAAATGCACGCTTCTATGTTCAGTGCATGGCCATTAATAGACCGGAATTGCAGAAGTTCTAACATCGGATTCTGCAATTCCGGCTTAGCCTTGTCTACTTCATCAATGAGCAGTACAATCTTATTTGACGACTCTAAAGGAAAGAATACTGGTAATGCATAGCTAACTCGCCCATCCTTATTAAGCATGGGGAGTCCTACAAGATCGGGGGCTTCCAACACCGATAGGTTAAGGTATACTACTTCGTAACCTAATTTCTCTGCAGTAGATTTAGCCGCTTCAGTCTTCCCTGAACCAGCAGACCCTAATACTAGCAGATTCCTTTTATTCTTTATTGTAAATGCTAACATATGCAAGTATTCCTTCATGGATAGTTCTGGTACGTTCGTTAGCATTTATTTACTCTCTTTAAATCCCGAGAAGTCCTACTGGTAGTACTTCTGACCAATCTTCTAGCGGATTCACCATCAACGCTGACCACTCACCTAGTCTAGACGTTGCTATTACTCCATACACTGGAGAAGCCCCATTGAACATTATTCGGGTTTTGTAGGTCAGAAGGGATTGGCTTTTGAGCAACCTCTCACCTCGTTTGTTACGACCTACTAGTCTAGTGCTGATTTTTAGCGTTTCTAGAAATTTAGATCCCCTTACATAAATACGGTTATTTTTCACAATGTGTGTGATACCACGTTCTTGATAAAATTTAATATGTTTAGTCGTAATTTTGTTGATAGGAATATATCCCCATTCCATGGGTTCCTCCGTATGAATTATAAATGGGTATGTTTTATGGATCTGATCGCCCTGATCTCTTCCATGTCTTCTTCAGTAAGACTTTGGGCGTCTACAGTATTAAGACTGGCTCTTTTTAGAAAGTCCAGCATTTTATGGGGTGACCACTTATGAGCCAAAAGAATACTGCTGATGTTGGCTGCGGATTTGATCACGCTGATGCATTCAGAATTACTTAAATTATCAATATCCAAAGATGCTAAAGATCGCTTAAACGAATATTTTATTTTATTTGATTTTGAGGCTTCTAACTCGATTGCCGCTAAACATTCGCTTTTGAACGCGGGGCTTTGGATGAACTCTAGAACATCTGATCCCAGTCCATAACCTCGATGAATTCCTGGTTCATGACTAATAGAACTAAAGGAAGCTTTAAATGCATGATCCAAAGCTTTAAATCCATTTATCTGATTCGAAGAAGAGTTAACCAGCTTCCAGGCATCGTTTAGATTTATAGGACAAAGAGAATTCCTAGTGTGCACATAATGAGAGTTCTGCTTATACTTATAATCTAGTTCATAGTTCTTCCCCTCGAATTCATATACAGAAGTAATGGTAATATCGTATCCTGGATACAAAGGGTGGACGTGTAATAAATTTCTTCCCTTCTTTCCCTTGGCTGAAGCTCTGATAAACCTCGACTCTAGATTAAACTTTATTATGCGGTTAAACCAATTAATTATTATATTATCAACCGAGGTAAATACCAATTTACGAGGCCAATAACCAAGGGTTATTTCATTTATGTTATTCTCGTTTATGAAAGACTGTGAAATTTCCATGTCTATTTGTTATGTACATTCTGAACTTTCTTCAGATTAACCAGCTCTTCGACCTGTTCACTATTAAAGAAATCGGCTTCGTGATGATATTTGAACGAAAGACGGAACATTTTCTCCATCTCTGGTTTAGAAATTCCGCTTAGCCTGATGTTGTTCATCAGTACCATTACTTGTTTATACTCTTCAATATACCGTTCAAATGAAATTATTGCGTCTGCTTTTACAAGATCCGCTTCATGTTTTTTGCTAATTCGATTATTCTTCTGAGCGAATTTATCCAAAATCGCTTTTATTCTCTCTTGTTCTTCCGTCGTCGAAATGATCTGAGAATATTGAGGCCAATAGATCAATTCCAGACCTTCATGTTCCTTCTTATAAGAGTTATGAATCATGTAACTCCTGAATACATATTCCGGAGAACCATAACTCTTTCCATAATCCTTCCCACAAGTCAGGTTAAATATACCATCAACCAAATTCTCCAACCCGCCGTATCTAGAATCCAATCTCATGTGGTGCGTTTTGCCATTATAGTTAAACAGCAGAGTTACTTGTACGGAAAGCGCCCTATTTTTATAATCTGGAATGAAATAATAAGGATTAGGTGTTCTGCGCGGTTTATATTCTATCCCAGCGAATTTAGCTGTATTGACGAAGTCCAGGAATTTCTCATAGGACTCTCGAGTACCAGCCGTAAGCGCTCCATAATCAGGCTTCCGATACAGGTATGTTTCTCGCTGATTAATTACATCATAAAATTCTTCATTAAACTTTATCATAGCTAGTCACTTTCATGTATATCTGATGCATGTCTCAACATCGTGATTTGGGCTATTTTATCCGGGGTCAGGTTCTTTATTTCACTCTTATGCGAGTATGCTATCTTAATCATCGCTATAAGAGTGTGCATATCATATTTATTATTGATGAAGGGAAGTAGACTCTCAGATATGATCTTAAAATCCTTGAGCAACCTGTCCGGCTCTTCATTCAGAGGATCTAACGACCTAAGTTTAGATTCGAATCTGCGCGTTATATCTAAGTTCGAATCCCCGAATCTTCTAATTTCATTGCAAGCTCGAGTTACCTCTACTTGAGATAATAACTTGGTATTGATGCTTTCTGAATTAAGATTCGGGTTTTGCTTCAATAAATTAACTATGTGTGTTCTAATGAATGCTGAAGGGGATACGCTAGAGGGGCAGTACCCTTTTGGGTACTCGCTCACAGTGTCAAATACAGATGAACATACGCTCGAGAATAAGAGTATGTTTGCAGGGTTAATCCCCACTTTTATTTCCCCTAATTTAGATTCAAATATTATATCTATATCGACTCTTATTCCTTCGTAACCGGGTATGCAGTGTTCTTCGATTCTCGAAGACTTTCTAACAGCTTTATATTCGAATCTAGAGAATTTAATGGAATGGTTTACATCCAAACATCTGGAATATGTCTTTTTATCATTTTCACTTACGTCATCCCAAGTGATCTTATTGTACTTAGAAGGGATTATATTCTTAGGGACTAGTTTTAAATAAACTTCTGGGGTAAGTTCCATGCAAGAGGTTACACTCGTAAGGAACTTACCCCAAAGTCGTGCTTAAGCAGTTTTGCGTGTGACGGACACTAGCATGGCTTCGGCTTCTTCCATCACTTCTTCGACACTACAGTAGAATCCCCAACATGACTCTATAACGCTAGAGTCATGTTCTATTTGATAACCGTAGACGTCGCCTTGCAAATATCTATTGTAATTCTTGATTTCGTGTTCCAAAGCTTCGTTACACTTCACTATCGTTTCCGGCGTTATGACTTCTACCCCATAAGCTGCTTTGACCAATTCTGGTGTGGCATATATGAACCCCACTTGACCTGAGTCCCACGGGCAAGAAAATGGTTTAGTGCTCAAACTAATAGAGCCATGGTCATACATGTATACGGATTTGATGATGACCGGATCGTAATGGAGGTTAATCCACTCTTCCATCTCATCCCAAGACCCTTCCACCGACAGTTGGGATCTGAAATTATAACCCAACTTCGATTCTTCATCACCAAGCTTATAGCGGTTATGGTGACAAGCTAGTATACCTACGTTCGACCATTCTCTCGGGCTTTCATCTACGTATTCGTCAAAAAGAATGGAGATTTTATACGCACAACCGTTCACATTCACCGTATTAGTGAGAATGGGATCAATGTTCATTTTGTCTCCTTGATTTATACGTGGTATTCGTAACGAATCAGATTATATGTAACTTCACCATCTTTATCGAACCGAATGTTCACATATCCGCTGATACGACCCAGCTTCTTACCGGACATACACTCTTT
>Ga0129333_10001770_pt1 | contig 19856 bp, 14 predicted proteins | sample CPB6_08_DNA_FD_94474 | JGI IMG/M metagenome (GOLD analysis project Ga0129333, IMG submission 94474) | Freshwater to marine salinity gradient microbial communities from Chesapeake Bay, USA - CPBay_Sum_0.6_0.8_DNA | ecosystem: Environmental > Aquatic > Marine > Coastal | place: USA: Chesapeake... | reverse complement strand
CCCGAACTTGACGCTTCTGGTAACGGTTATGCCGTTATCCGTTTCCTCCCTGCCCCCGAGGGAGAAACTGTACCCTGGGCAAAGGTTTACTCCCATGCCTTCCAAGGTCCTGGTGGTTGGTTCATTGAGAACTGCCTGACTACTAACGGTGACAAGTGTCCTGTTTGTGTTCATAACAATGGTCTGTGGAATAGTGGCATTGAGAGTGACAAAGAGGTTGCTCGTAAGCAGAAACGTAAACTGTCTTACTACAGCAACATCTACGTTGTAAAGGATCCTAAGCATCCTGAGAATGAAGGCAAGGTCTTCCTTTATCGTTATGGCAAAAAGATCTTTGACAAGATCATGGCAGCGATGCAACCTGAATTCCAGGATGAAACTCCTGTGAATCCTTTTGATATGTGGGAAGGTGCTAACTTCAAACTGAAGATCAAGACTGTTGCTGGTTACTGGAATTATGATTCTAGTGAGTTTGATCGTGTTGCTGCTCTGTCTGCTGATGATGATGAGCTTGAATCGATTTGGAAGCAAGCATACAAACTGACCGACTATACTGCTGACAGTGAGTTTAAGTCTTATGATGATCTTGATTCCCGCTTGAACACTGTTCTGAATACTGCTCCTCGTGCTACTGTACGTGAGCAAGCAGAGGAAGAGTTCGAACCGATCCCTGTTCGTGAGACTGTGACATCTGTTATCTCCAAGTCTCCTACGGTTGATGATGATGACGATGCTCTGTCTTACTTCGCTCGACTTGCTGAAGAAGATTGAGTAACTAATAAAATTAAAGGGGGCATATGCCCCCTTTTTTATACTCCTGTTTTCTTCAACCTATTACTTACGAAATCGGAAGACTTCTTATACAAGGAAGCTTTTCTAAATTCTTCAATAAAGCTATCAACATACTGAGGTTTGAGAATATAGATCTCACGATTCTTTTCATTCTCTGTTTGTTCGTATTCAAATTGTGTTACTGGTCTTGCTAATATGCTACCAGATACTTCTTCTACATGATCACCATCCCAGTATTTGTAACCTTGTTCAGTTTTAATGTACCAAATATTGTCTATCTTGGTCCACTGTTCTCCATCAATTACGTAATTGTTTGAATCAATTTGTACCCAGTCAAATCCTAACGGAACTTCTTTTGTTATTTGACCAGTAAAATATACTGCCGAAATGCCGTATTGATCAAAAGCAACGCCAGTATTATCTGGTTGCCACAAGGCAAAATAAACTTTAGAACCTCTGGCTTCTGGGGGAATTGGTAATGAAAATTGAAATGGGATCGTATCATATCTGCCATACTGAGCTCCGTTAATAGTGCCATCATCATTGTATTGATGTAAAACACTGACAGTGAACCCAAAATCTGATAAAAATACTTGATTCAATGTCGGATCTATAATATAACCATTACCAAGATCCTCGTTTTTAACATGATATGCTGTGCTGTCATCTAGATGATTCCCCCTATCAACAAAGTCTACTTTTGTAATAGTGTGGTTCTCAACTGTAACAGTTACTCTCAATGTAGTTGGTGTGTTATTAGATTTGTAAACAGTTAAGTTCTCGTACACTCCATCTGGTCTACCAGTTCCCCCATCTCCATATTCTGTTGGTGGATTATACTCTGGGAAGAACAATACGGATTGAGCAACTCCAATATCGATAATAGTTCCCATGTCAATCCAGGGATCTCCAGGTTGAAGTCTATAATATACTCTCAGCTCTTCTCCTAGATTTAGAGGAGTACTTTTAACATCAGGCCATTCTCCACCGTTGGTATTTGTTCCAAACTTTCCGTATAGAGTTATTTTGTTGTAGTATGTGCTGTCGATAGGATTGAACCAAGCTTGTCTAGCATCATCAAGTACTCCTCTAAATCTAAGATATCCTTTTGGTCTGGTATTATCTTTGATAGGTGGGTAGATTGTAAACCCACCATCATTTCCAGTTCCAGTACCAAATTCGGTAAAATATGTACCATATTGATACGATATTAGACCATTATCAAATTGATTTGAGTCAGTATCTGAAGTAAATACGTAATCCTTTCTGATTGGTATTGTTTCTGAGTCTGGAGTTAAGTTTGGGAATGTGTTTGCTGTATATTGAGCAGCATTATTATAAAAAGTTTCATCGACCCACGTACCTCCAGGAAGAATTACTTTACCAAAAAGTTCTGTCTGCTTTTCATCACTGATAATTTCATAGTGATGTATGTCATAATATGGATTATCGTATTGTTTCTCTACATGAATACGTAATTCATTCTCACTCATTGGCAGTCCAAACAATGGACTAATCATATTATTTGTCAAAGCAATGATCCAATCATAGAAAGGATTGCCGTAAAGTTTCTCGGCAATTTGTTCCAGTCTATCTCCATCTTGTACAGCAAATTTCTTATAGTAAACTGAATAATTGAATCCAGTATCAGATATTTTATATCTTCTGAAGAAATTTTTTGCTACGACATAATCTGATTCCGAGAACGGATAGTTAACGGGCTTAACATCGTATTTAATAGATGGTAGTATGTTGAAATACATTAGTATGAAGTTCCTTCTATTACAATATCTTGGCGATAAACGAGTTTGGTTTCTTGGAATGTTAAAGATAATTCAGTTGCTACAGGAGATCCGTAAGCTTCGGAATCTGTACCACCATATGTAGCATAAGTTCCGTCTGGTGTATAGTTTACACTCACATCTGTAATGGCACACATCTTCCACATTGGTAAGTATGGATGGGGATTTGTTCCTTTTCTAAACTGTACTTGACATAGATCAGGAACACCAACATAGTTAGAATTATTATCTTTATCCGAACTTTGCTCAGCCGAAGCTTGCTCGGCAGTGGTATCTTTAAAAATGTTAGCAATATTATTGATGTCCAAAGCTCCACTGGCATTCGATCCAATCTTTGGTCTAGATGCTGCTTTAAATGAATTAACAATTGCTCTAATATTTTTTGCTTCAGTAGCAGATCTTGGTGCTAGTTTAAATCTAAGGGTGAAGTTTCTGAGTGAAAACCCATTGAACATAAGTTCTGTATTTGGGTTGAGAACAACTCCCATAGCACCTTGAAGAACATCATTAGTGTTAACACCAGCCCCACCTAATCCTCCAGGTAAAGCATTAATACCATTTGCTATAGATTCGGCACCCATAGTTGGTAGAGCTCCTGCCGCTCTTGTTATCATATTAGTAATAGCACTAGCAGTTCTCTTCACTTCACCATTAACTAAAGAACCACCACCTCTCAAAATGTCAGCTGCTGTATTAGTAAAACCTTTCCCGCCCCAATCAGTTTGATACCCAGTAGAAATATCTTCTGGCATGTATAACATGATTGGTGGTAGACTATCGTCTGTTTTATACTCAGTGCTATTATAGGTTAGATACGCGGCATTACCAGTCGGATCAGATGGTGTTTCTTTACCAGAAGCATCAGTAGATGTTCCGTTGCCACCAATACCACTAAAAGGACCATTGTACTGATAAAATCTAAAGTAGACGTAATCAGTATTGTTTTCGAAAAGATTGTTTGGATACTTTAAAGTGCTTGTCCTTTTTTTATCTTGATCAGAAGTGACACCAAGATTTAGTGTTTCTGCCATTTTACTTTACCATCTCCTTGTCCCTTGCTTTTCCATATCCTTGGATGACTCTGTGTGCTTTAATAGTGTCGTAGAAGTTTTCATTAGTCTCTTCCCACACATCTTCTTTGTTGTATGGAAAAATGTGACCATTAACATCTTTAACAAAGTCTTCAGTTGGTAGAAGAATAGCAGTGTCCCATTCAACTAGAGCAAGATCAAGATATAATCCATCTACATGGTCGTGTATGTATTTATGAAAGCACTTTTTGGGTATATCGATACGCCCATCAATTAATTTTTGTGTACATATGATTCTTCTTTTTGGATTCATGTAGTGTAGATTAGCTCCCCAGAATTCATCTTTAGTAGATTTAAGAACATATACTAATGGGAATCTATCATAGTATGGAAGCCATCTCATCTTTGCTTTGTATTCAAACATATAAAGATGCCCCGAAACTGGATATCTTCTCAACATATTTTGATCTTGCTCTTCTATCGGATCAATATTATCTCGCTTCTCATCTCTATTAAACTTTGATAAGTCTTTTCGATATGTAGATGCTTCGCTTTTTACAGCAGATCTATACCACGATAAAGATTTTTTTTCTCCGCCAGTTTTTTCTGTAACTCTTTCGAAAAGTGTTTTATATCCTGTCTTTTTCTTTGCTGTATTTTTTTGTATTGATTTGAATCCAGTAGCCATTGGACTATACTCCTAGGTGATCTTCGGTGAGGATTAAAAATTTCATCTGCCTATCCTCACAGAAATCCTGAGCAGCATCCCACTTAGCGCGGTTCTTAACGTAGGTTAGGACTTCTTTTCTCCAAGCGGCAGTCTTACGTTTAGGTTTCTCATTCGGTGGTTGTGTCTGTTTTTTGGGTTTAACCTCAATCAGATATTTACTAATCAATCCAGATCTAGACTTGACTTTGATATAAAAATCTGGATAATATCTATGTACTCTGCCATCCGTAGGGCAACGATAAGGAATAATTACTTCCTCACTTCCCCACTCAACTATACTATCATTATGATCACAAAAGAACATGAACTTTCGTTCCCACATTGAACGGTAGATTATCCTGGTAGGATTTCCCCTGTACTTTTGCGGATTGGTTGCCTTGTAAACACCCGAATATGCCATAATAAATATAGTTGGACCAACTATCTGTATTTAGCGTGGCAAATTCAACAAGAAGTTTAGCTATATTCATGGAGGCTATCGCCAAACAAGGTGGTATGTCTTTTAGTAATAACTTTGATGTCGAATTTTCTTTCCCATATCCATCTAGTTCTAACAAAGATCTTATCAAAAGGTTTAATGATCTTGGATTGAAGATGACGGGTACAGACACACAGAGAGGAAACGATACGACCTTAGATAGTTCAACCCCAAGTCTTTTGAAAATGTTTTGTGAAGAAGCCCAGTTGCCAAATGTACAGGCTGCTACTGGTCAAATGTCTGGTTATCGTTTGGGTGAAGGGCAGGTAAATTATGCTCACACTAAATTATATACAGACTTTCAACTTGGATGGATGTGTGATGCTAATATGACGCCCCTCAAATTTTTAAATGCTTGGTATTCATTTATTTTTTCTGAATTTGATTCTCAGAACAATGAAATTTTAGGTACTACTGGTTCTACTACAGCTCCATCATCTGCTACTGGATATTCGACTACGAATCTTTCTTTGGAACAACTTAAGAATTCTTCTGGAACGAGAACAAGTCCAGATAGATCAATTAGATTGAGATTTCCAGATGAATATCAATGTAATGTGACAATTATAAAAACCGAGAAAGGATCTAAGGCACCAAATGAAAGAGCATCAATGATGTATACCATGATGAATGTGTTTCCATATTCAATAGATGCTGTTCCTCTTTCTTACGGAGCATCTCAAGTAACAAAGGTAACTGCCAACTTCTATTACTCTAAGTACTCTATCATCTATAACGACATTACTGGAAACAGAGGTGGGAGAGCTAAATAGTAGTAATAGAATAATTCATTGTCATGCCATCACAATTACCAACTTTGTCTGTGCCTTCATATGAATTGGCACTACCATCGACTGGAAAAACAATTAAATACAGACCATTCCTAGTAAGAGAAGAGAAGTTATTGCTTCTTGCTATGGAGTCTGAAGATCCAAAAGAAATCGAAGCAGCTGTTAAGGATACCTTAAAGAACTGTATTTTAACTAGAGGTGTTAAGATTGAAAGTCTAGCATCGTTTGATTTAGAATATCTTTTCTTAAAAATTAGATCAGTATCTGCTGGTGAAGATATTAAAATGAAAATCACGTGCCTGGATGATGGTGTTACTCAGGTATCTGTAGACATTAACATTGATGATATTCAGGTACAAAAACCTGAGGGGCATAGCAATAAAATTATGCTCCAAGAAGATGTTGGTATGATCATGAAATATCCTGGCATCGATCAGTTCATTCAGATCACACTTCTTAATAAAGATCTAACTACAACCGACGAATTGTTTAAGTTAATTGCTAAGTGTGTTGATCAAATTTTCCAGGGAGAAGAGGTTTGGGAATCTGCCGACATGAAACTAGATGCCATCGTAAACTTCTTAGATGGTATGACTCAACAACAATTTGAAAAGGTACAGCAATTCTTTGAAACTATGCCAGTGCTCAAGCACGAATTGAAAGTAACTAATCCCAATACTGGTGTCGAAACTACGTATACGTTGGAGGGTTTACAGTCTTTTTTCGGATAAGCATGTTCTATAATACTCTTGAGAACTATTATAGAACAAACTTCTCTCTCATTCAGCACCATAAATATAGCTTGACAGAGATTGAAAATATGATGCCTTGGGAGAGAACTGTTTATGTTTCTCTGTTGAATGCTTGGATTAAAGAACAAGAAGAAGCTAAAAAAGCAGCACAACGATGATTCCCCAAAAGGCAATTAAAAAATTTACTAAACCAGCCCATCGAGAAATTGTAGTTGGGCATTTGATTGCCTATGGTTTTTTTCCACAGACAACTGATGGTATTAATCAAGCAGAAAAGTTTGTAGAAGGACTTGATCAATGGATTGCTCCATCTGATCTACCAAATTATTATGATGGTATAGAAAGTGATCTGATGACTGGTAGGGAAACTGCTGGCATCAGAAACATCAAGATGATACTTGAAGATTTTTATTTTGGTGGAGGTGGATCAGTTGAAGAACCACAGGAGATTCCTGTGGAGATGGAAATTGTAGAGGTTGAGCAGAAAGATCCTGATGAACCTATTGTAGTTACAGTAGAAGCTCCTTTCGAGAATCCAGTTAATCCTAGAATTCCTCGTAGGATTAGACTACCAAGAATTAAAAATACAATCAAAGTTCCTCAGCAAAAGAAAAAAGATACTGCCACTAGAATGGCAGAAGCTTTTGATAGGAACCTCGATAATCTTTTAGATAATATTAGAAATCCAGATCCAGGATCCCCACCTAGGGTTAGAAAAAAGAAACAAACTCTTGTAAAAAAATCTAAAAAGATCAGAGCATCTTTCAAAAACACAGAAGATCCTTGGAAAGCAGAGAACCTTTCGGCGTTTATTGGATTAAAATTAAAAAAATCTTTTGGACGTGCTGCCGAAGCAAGAAGACTTGCTAAAGAATCTGGAGCGGAAGAACAAGGTAAAGGATATTTTTTAAAGAAAGCATTAAAGTTTGAATTTGGTGGGGATAGACTTGGTAGATTACAAGGAACTTTCTCCAAGTCTCCTATAGCACGTAAAGATCCAGCACTCAATGCCGATCAAAGATTTCTTGCTGGGATTGAACCAGATCTAATACCACCAGAAGTAAAACAAGGTACGCTTTTTGATACGAATAAGTACACCACCAAGACAGGTGTTGCCAAAGTAGTATCTGATGGTATTGATAGACTCAAATCTTCTTTTGATAGAGTAGATCAAAAGTTTCGTACAGTTATAGAGATTAAAAAATCATCTGTACAATCTGATCTTTCCAATCTATCAATTGTCGTTGAGGATTTAAAGAAAGCAATTCTCAAGAACGTTGATACACAAAAAGATATTAATGATACTAAAGAGAAGCAATTAGAACTTCTTTATGATATCACAAATGAAGATGAAGCTGCTGCTAAGGCAGCAGAAATGTCCAAACAACAAGATCTCAGTGGAAATTTAAAGGCTGAAGATCCTTATAAAGTATCAGAAGGTGGTCAGGATGGTGGCGGTGGTGGTCCATTAGATTGGTTGAAGAATCTTAAGAATCTTAAGTGGTTGAGAAGACTTAAGAATCCCATGAGAACTATGAGAGCCATGGCAAGACTTGGTAGAATGAGAGTGGGTGGATTGATTAGGAAGATTCCTGGACTGGGCAAATTTAAAATGCCTAGTCTTGGATTGGGTCGTGGTGTAGGAGCAGCACAAGGAGCAGCACAAACAGCTAGAGGTGGTGGACTCTTATCTAAAGCGGGTGGATTGCTTAGTAAAATTCCTGGTAGAGGACTGTTGGGAGCAGCAGCAAAATCTCCCATCGGAAAATTTGCTGGAAGACTTTTACCAGGAGCAAATATTGCTATTGGTGGTGCTTTAACAGCATCTAGATTAGCACAAGGAGATTATCTAGGAGCAGCATTAGCAGCTGGTAGTATGATTCCTGGTCCTATAGGATGGGCATTCTTAGCAGGTGAAGGTGCTGCAGAAGGTGCTAAGTGGTTAGGTCAAAGAAATAGAGATGAGAAAGAAAGAAAAACAAAAGAATTAGAACTAAGTCTTGGTATTGGATCTCCAAGTGAAACTAGTGTTATGACTAGGGATGGTAGTATTCCTAGGTTAGTAAAGCGTGATGTCCCTTGGTGGGAGAAGATGAATCCATTTAAAATGAGTGAAGGTGGTGTAGTTAAACTTGCTGATGGTGGCGTCAATGCTATGATCGGTGAAGCAGGTCCAGAGATGTTACTGAGAAATGGTATGGGGGCAGTGAACCCATTACAGTCTCTTGCTCCTATGATTCTTGCCGCTAGAGAAGTAACCAAACGTGCTGGTACATGGGCAGATCCTATCGAGAATTTTGTCAGGCAGACTACGGATCCTATTGCTAAGTCATTAAATCTTCCAGTAGAACCAATTCAAACCGACATAGGAAAGGGACAGATACCACCAGTTGATACTGATAAAACGGAAGATGAAAACGGAATTTTTGGTTGGTTGAAAAAATTATTTGAAGGTGGTGCTGGAGAAAAAGGAAAGAGAGCTAAGAAAAGTGATAATGTTTCGCCTGTTGATATCACTGGTATACCTCTAGGACAAGGTGAAACTGCTAAAGCAGGTGAGCTTGTGAGTGGTTTGGTGGCAAGAGGATTTACTAGAGAAGAAGCTTCTGCTATTGTTGGTAACTTATGGGCAGAATCAGGTTTTAATACTGGTGCTGTCAATCCATCATCTGGTGCCTATGGTCTGATGCAATGGTTGGGTGGAAGAAAGGATAAACTAATTTCATTTGCTCAACAAAAAAACAAACCAGCCTCGGACCTAGACGTTCAATTAGATTACATTGCTTGGGAATTAAAGGGCGGTAATCAATATGAATCTGCTCAGTTCCAGAAAGCGATGTCATATGGTTCGGATATTGCCAGCAAAACAAGAGGATTTGCTATGGAGGTTGAGAGAGCAGGAGCACACGAATTACAATCATCTATGGCAAAGCGTGTTGGGGCTGGGCAGTCTGCTTTTAATGCTAGTGTTGGTACTACAGCACCACCAGCTCCTGTTGCTGCTGTGCCCCCACCAGCACCACCACAACCCTTAGTGCCTCCTCAGCAACCAGCATCTTTTCTCACACTTCCAACACCTTTCTCTGCTCCTCCAGCGCCCGCTGTTAATCCAATATTTTCTGGCGCTCCTGCCCAAACATCAGCATATCCAACAACTTATAATGGACTTAGACAACTTGCTCTAGGTGTCCGATAAATATTGTAGGACCAAGTAGTTAAAGAATGGCTCACGGGTACGCTAGTTACAGCAATCCATATACAGAAGGCGGCGGACTATCAGCTTATATTGGTGGTAAGATCGGTGCTGCTGCGAAAATGGCGGCGTCGGAAAGAAAGGCAAGAGATGAGGAAATTAAATCTCTTCAGGAAAAAGAAGAACTTACTGATGATGAGAAAGAAAGACTAGATTTTCTAACAAATCAACAGGGTGGAAGAAAAGGATCTTTCTTCGGAAAAGCATTGATGTCCGAGTTTGGTGGTGATAGAGCAAGAAGGTTGAAGGGTACGTTCTCTAAAGATCCTGATGCTACTCACGATCCAACACTATCAAAAGAGCAAAGATTTTCTGCTCTATTAGATAGAACCAATCCAGCAGAAGCACCGATCCAACCAGAGACTCCATTCCAACCTACCATTCCTGGATTGGAAGCAGCATCTGGAGAAGAAAAAACGCCCTCAATATTAGAAAAAGCGTTTGCTAATATCGCCAAGTCGTATGACAGTATTGCCGATAGAGTATCATCGTTAGCATCGGAAGAAAAGAAAAGTGTTTCTAACGATTCCGATAACAACAAATTCCTATCTAATATAACATCTGGGTTACAATCTATTAAAGATTACTTCAACAAAGACAATAAGTTGAAGGAAGATGAAAATGATATAGAGACTCAACAATTAGAATTAGCTTTTGATAGAAGAGAAGATGCTAAGGTGAATGCCAAGGAAGCATCGATGGAAACAGGGCAGGATCTTAGTGGTAACTCTGCTGTTTTTGGTGAGCCTGGATCCGACGAAGCAAAAAGAGAAAAGAAAAAAGGAATCCTAGATTCCGTGAAGGACTGGGGTGGAAAATTAATGAGCATGTTTGGTGGTAAGGGTGGTGGTAAGACTCAGTATTCGAATCCCATTGGACCACAACCAATGAATTCTCCTTCTCCATGGGCATCTGGAGGAGCAGGAGAAGTTGGTAACGCTCAAGGTTTTGTACCTCGTTTACCATCATCACCAGTAAAACCAATGTCTGAGGGTGGTGTTATACCAAAACCAAAGAAAACTAAGTTAGCTTCTGGTGGTATTGTAGATAATCCAACAACAACAAGATTAAATCCTGGCGATAGTGTTGTTCCACTCAACAGAAACAATGCTATGGGTAAAATGTTTAAGGCGGCGGGGCAAGGATCTGCTGGCAAAAGCATTACAGATCCTATGGCGAAGGTGATGCAATTACCATCACAAGTTGGTGGTGGATTGATGTTGAGTTTATTGTCGGATGTTATGAAGAAACTTGGTGGTATTGGTAGCCTTTTAAAACCAGTATTGGGTGGAATTGCTGCTCCATTGGCAGGAGCATTTGGATTGCCAGCAACTATTATTAATGCTATGTTTGGCGGACCAGCTCAAGCAGCAACATTCGATCCATCGAAATATTTTGATGGGAAATCCGATTCTAAGAAAAAGGATGATGGTGGTCCTGGGGGACCTGGAAATACTCCGCCGCCTCCACCTGGCACAGCTCCTGGTCCTGGAATGACTGCTTCTGGAGGATCAAAGGCATCTGGAAATATAACATCTGGATTTGGTAATAGATCTTCACCTGGAGGAATTGGTTCTACCAATCATGGTGGTATTGATATTGCTGGTGGTGCTTGGGTATCTGGAGCTCCAGTATCTGTAATTAAGCCAGGTGTTGTAGCAGAAACTGGAGACTTAGGTAAAAGTGGATGGGGCAAGTATGTTGTCGTTAAACATGATGATGGAACTCATACTTTATATGGTCACTTAAGTCAAATTAATGTTAAAAAGGGAGATAAAATAGAAAACAAAGCTGGTGCTGCTAAAGTTGTTGGAAAGATAGGAAGCACTGGAGCATCTACTGGTCCACACCTACACTTTGAATTGGGTACAGGGTGGAATGGCACTATTACTGGTAAAATGGATCCCGCTCCTTATGTCGATAACTATATTAGAGGTGGTGGGCAGGTAACAATAGATGCTCCTGTAATGAGAATGGGACAAACACCATTGGCAACACAACCAGATGGAACGAGATCTAATTTGGGAGCTCCCGACAATCCTTTACTAACACCACAAACATCTCGCCCTGGAGCTCCAGCACAAAATCCATTTGTAACTTTGATGGCACAGCAGGGAGCTGCTCAAAGGCAGCAGCAACAAAGAATGGATCTAAGTAGTAGAAATATGTTCTCGGTTCAAAATCCAACAGGTATTAGTAACCTGTATCAATGGAGTTATTAAGATGGCAAATGATTCTTCCACCAGTTCAATTGAACTAGTTAAAGCAATACTATATGATGTTGATGGAGATCAACATGATATTACAAGAGCAATCACTGGTTTCTTCTATTACGAAAGCATCAATAATCCATTCGTAACTGCTGTAGCAAATATTGTAGACTCTGGAGCTAACTTAATTGGTAATCTACCTATTCAAGGTGGAGAACAATTATATGTACAGATAAAAGATTACGAAGAAAAATCTTTTGACTACAATCTTTACGTTTGGAAAGTATACAATAGATCTTTCACCAAATCTATGCAAACGTACAATCTAGCATTGATATCAAAGGAAGCATTATATAATGAGGGGGTGAGACTAACTGAGATTCTCAAGGGCACCCCTGATAGTATTGTTGAAAAAATATTGAAAGAATATTTAAATACAGATAAGAAGATTAATAAAGAAACTTGTAAGTATCAGGTACAGTTTTATCCCAACGGAAAGAAAGCACATTCAATCATTCAATCTATATCACAAAAAGCGGTATCAAATACTTCATCCAAGGCTTCAACAAGTTCTGGTAAGACTACTAGCGGCGGTAAGACAGGTCTTTCTGGTGATACAAAAACTTCTTCTGGAACAGCTGGATATTTGTTTTTTGAAAACAAGGATGGATTTAATTTTAATTCTATTGATTACTATTACAGTACAGGTCAAGACAACTTTAAGGGAGAAGCAGAAGTTGCTACTTATGAAGTGAGACCAACAAAAAGAAATGAAAGATTTACCATAGAAGAATATCAGTACACAAATGAAATTGATATTATTGGTCAGATGAGAAACGGAACTTATGCTAGCCATCTTGTGATGTATAACTGGTCTACTGGATACTATGAAGAGTATCGCTACAATCTCCAAGAAAATTTTGAAAGCATGGCACATTTAGGTAGTCAATCTAAGCTTGGTAGTATTCAAAGTGAATTATCAACAAACCCCAGCAGAGTCATGTCAATTGTTTTAGATCATGAGACATGGCATGATAAAGATACCCCTGGATCTCCAGAAGAAAGAGATAATCCAAACGGATCTGGTGGATCTAGTTTCCCAGACTACCAAAAACATTGGTTGGGTCAAAGTATTGCTAGAAAATATTTCATGGAGAATCAAAAGATGGAAATACAAATTCCAGGAAATATGAATCTCAAAGTCGGTGACAAAATTAAAGTTATGCTGCCCAATATGGCAGCAGAAACTACCAGACAAAGTGAAAAATATGATAGGGAAAACAGTGGTACTTATCTGATCTCTAGTTTGTCCCATAATAATACCTTCCTAAATAGCAGTAGTTGTACCACTAGGTTGGAATTAATTCGTGATATCTATGGTATGAAAGACGGCACCAGTAATGTAAAGTGATATGGATCCAGCATTATCTTCTTTATTTCCAATAAATCAGATTGGTTCCGATGGATTCTCTTGGTGGATCGGACAGATTGAATCTGAAAAAGCAGCAGATCCTAAGAATTCTGGAAGATATCGTGTGCGTATTGTTGGCACACACTTAAAAAATTGTGATGCCACTCCAACAGAGGCATTACCTTGGGCACAAGTTATGATGCCAGTAACATCTCCATTTACTGATGGGGGTACAACTGGAGCTACTGTAGATTTGAGACAGGGTAACTGGGTCGTTGGATTCTATGTAGATAATGATAGGCAGAAACCAATCATCATGGGATCGATTGGTCACACTGCTGGTGCTACACAGAAGAGTAATGTAGAATCGGATCCAGACCCTGGCAGTACATGTAAAAGTTTTACCACATATCTAGATGACACTGCCAATCCAAACCTTGCCAAACCAATGGCATCAGACGAAAAAAGGAATGGAGATAAACCAGCATCAGCAACTACAGCAGAAACTACGGGAACAACTAAGCCAGGAGAGGCTGGACAAACCGCTTCTTCAGTTCCTAATCAGATGCCAGCAGCTTTCTATGGTCTATTTGCTGAAGCATCAACAACCAATCCAACTGGCAATAAAGTTTGTGTGGAGATCGCCAACCCGAATTGTGGATCCGAGAATGATTTGAAGGGTGGTCTTACTAATATTATTGGTGAGATGCTTAAAGCAACTCAGCAATCTGGGGGAAACTTAGGTACATTTTATGTTAGTAAGATCAATGGAGAGCTTAATAGTTACATTGATCACGGCATGGAGTATGTCAACAAAGCAGTGAGACTAGTTAAGAGTTTTGTTGCTAGAGTTAAAGGGGAGATTGTAAAGTTAATTCGTGAAGGTGTAGATAAACTTGTAGATCTTATTCTGTATGAAAAGGTAGCAGAAGAAACAGCAGAACAAGCAGCTGCTAAAGCAGATGAATCACAGATTGACAAAGAAGTAGAGAATGCCGAAGAACCAGCAACAAAAAAACAAAGTAGATTAAAACCAATCTTCGATACAATTAATGATGTATTGGATGATCTAGGTTGTTCAATGGCAGACCTAACAGATAGATTAGCACAATGGTTGACTGATCTTCTATTGGGTTATTTGATGGATGCTTTTTCAAATGCTGCTTGTCTCGTAGACAATGTAGTAAATGGTATTCTTGATCAGATATTATCATTCTTAGACACCTTAATTTCCCAGGTGCTTGGTCCAATTCAAGAGATATTGGCGCTGCTAGCTTCTCCTCTTGACATCATAGGTAATGCTATTAATAAAGTATTATCTCTTCTAGGTATCTCTTGTGATGGTCCTGCTGCTACCTGTGAGAAAGTTAAAAAAGAATGTGTTGATTGTGGAACTGGAGAGAACGAAGACTGGTTGGATAACTTGATTGCTGAAATAGAGAATGGAGCATTGGATAATACTACATATGTTTGTGAAGAAGCTAAGACTACATCTGCTTTAGATTCTTTACCAGGAACAGAAGTTGTCTTCATCGGAGGAACTCAACCACCTGGCGAAGAAGATCCTATAAACAAAACTGTTCCTACTGATATCTTTATCTCATATACTTCCGAAGATATTGAAGTAACGGAAGGACAGCAAGCAATATTTACAATTACTAGAAGTGGTGCTGTAAACACAGCATCTAGTCTAACGATGACAATACTTGGTGGAACTGCTACACAGGGAGTTGACTATGATAAAATTTATAGTGGTAGCTCCGTAGGATTTGCCCCAGGTCAAACAACTAAGAAAATTGTTTTCGAAACTTATAAAGATACTCTTACTGAAGGACCAGAAACTTTCTATATTAAAATAGAAGAAAACGTTACGCCAGTTGGATACTTTGTCACATATCCAGGAGGAAATGTACACAAGTGTACTATCAATGATTTTGTAGATGGTGTATCAAATAGTCAACCTCCAAACGAACCTCCAACTACACCAGTTTTACCAGGAGGTTCTGTTCCTGTAAAAGATGTTCAAGTTGGTGGTATTATCGGTCCAACACAACCATCTCTACCAGTATTTTCTGTTACTACTGATAAGGTTTACTATAGTGAAGGCGAAACTATAGTTTATCATATCACTACGAAGAATGTTCCTTTTGATGGCACTACGTATTCTTATACTATCGATGGTGATGTAACAGCAAGTGACATAAGCATTGGTACACTCACTGGTAATTTCCAGCTTGATTCTAACGGTGAAGCAACCGTTGCTATTACCCTGGCAACAAATGATGATGTACCGATAGTAACAGATGCTGACGGAAACACAGTTGATTCTGGAATTGATCCCATTGAAAGTATTATATTCTCCATCGATGATACTCCTGCTTATGTTCTTAACTTCATCCTAGCAGAAGACGATACTGATAATACTAATTCACTCTGGTCTGTTACTAGTGATCTTTCTTATGCTAAAGAAGGACAAACTGTTACCTTCACAGTAACTACTAAAAATATTCCAGATGATACTAATTTTACATACAAACTACAAGGAAACATTACAGCAACTGATATTGTAGGATATAGATTAGTTTCTAACGTTGACATTAATAATGTTCCTCTCAAGATTGTTGATGGTAAGTGTGTAATTCCTATTACTATTGCTTTGGATGGAATAACAGAAAGTTCTGAATACTTCAACTTTGTTATTGACTCTTACGTTGATTCGAATGGCAATTCCCAAGAAGTTGTTGGAGCACAGACACAAGTAATACTTCTTGCTGAGAGAGATACAACTCTTCTTCCAACAAAACCATCGTATTTTGTTTCTTCAGATAAACTTGAGTATGAAGAGGGAGAAACAATCATCTTTACAATTACAACCAGTGGCATCGCTGACGGTACAAAACTTGCATACACAATGTATGGATCTAATATTACAAAGGATGATTTTGTAAATGAATCACTCTTCGGATCGTTTGTTGTCATCAACAACACCGCTAAAGTATATGTTGGTATTAAAGATGATACATCAATCGAACAGGTGGAGCAATTGAATTTCTTAATCAGTGGAACTGGAGCATCGGCTAGTGTTCTCATACTAGACGCTTCTCCTTCCGAACCACAGCAACCAGGACCAGACAAAACAAAACCATGTTTTGATAAACCAGTAGCAGGAAAACCAATCACAGATGAGAATGGATCTATCATTAGTATTCCAATCGTTGATAGTGGTTGTCCTTATATCTTCCCACCAAAAGTTATCATCACTGGCCCTGGGTTTGGTGCCACAGCGATTGCTTTACTCGATCCTAATAATAAAGTTAGCGAGATTCGTGTAACAAGATCTGGCAAAGGATATAATATCAACAAACCAGACGACTTTGGATTGAGATGTGTTATTGATTCATATACTTTGATCAAACCAGGCACAGGATATACATCAGCTCCAACAGTATATGTTGATGGCGTTGCTGGTCGTGCCGAAGCAATCATTGATGAAAGGGGTTATGTTGTTAGCGTAAGACCTACCGACAGAACATCTACTTGGAATGAGATTCCACAGGTAAGAATTATTGGTGGTGGTGGATCTGGTGCCAGGGTTATCCCATCTGTTGTCTGCCTAGATAATAATGAGTATGAGAACCAAGGATATGCCAAGATTGGCACTGGTCGCTATGTTGATTGTCCATAAGGAGTGTGATTAATGGCAGATTCTACTAACAAAGCTCCTTCAAAGGAGACACAAGACAAAGTATATGGTGGGTTTAGTTACGACCCAGAATTAGGTAAAAATTTATTCTCCGAAGGACCAACTCCAGTATGGAGTCAAACGTTTGAAGGATATAACTTTACTGTTTACAAACAAGGAGATGATTATGGTGCTGCTTTATATAATGGAAAAGCATCTATTCATTTTGATGTAAACAATAATATTATTCTATCTGCTGGTCCACCATCACAATCTGGTTGTGGCGGTAAGCTTGTAATGAATACACAACAACAGATTCAAAAGTCTAAGTCTGTCGCCATTGAAGTAACTGGAAGAGATGATGGGGGTACATTAGAAAAAACTACAAACGCCAATGGTGATGTAGAAGAGAAAAATCTACCATCATATTCTCTCAAAGTATATGGTCCTACTTACATTGAATCTATTGGTGGTGATGTATCTGTAAAAGGAGACAACGTTACTGTCAGTGCTGGAAGCACTTTGAATTTGAAATCAAACAAAGATATTACTCTCCAAGCTGGAGAAAATGGTGGAAAGATTCAAATGTATGGTAGCGTTGTTGATATGAATGTCAACACCTTTAATAGAAATATTACTGGTGGTGACTACACTAATGGAGCAGGCGAAGTAAGAACTGAGCAGAATAAAGGTGGTTCTGAGGTTGCTTACAATACTCCAGGTAGCGTGAGATATATTGTCAATGGAGATTATACAGTAGGTGTTACTGGTAAGTATACCACAGATGTCACAGGAAAATACATCTTAAACGTCGATCAAGATTATGGTTTGAAAGTATTAGGTGATTACGCAAATGTTGTTTCTGGAAAAGGGCTCACAAAAATTAGTGGTGTTGGATCCAAGTCATCTCAAACAGCAAACTACTTAATTGAGGTTCTTGCCAATGAGAAAAAAAGTCAACCAGGATTCGAGGTCAACTCAAATAGTTTAGTACAGTTAACAAATACAGAAGGTGGATTTAAGTTTGAGATTGCCAAGCAAGCAGGATTATTAGAGCTGAAGAGTGGAGAGTTTAAAGTAGAAACAGGAAAGAAACTCGGATCGTTTTCAATAGATGAAAAGCAATCTACATGGGAGTTCAATCCCACAACAAAAATTAATATGAACAGCAAAGAAATCAAGATAGAGCAGAACAAATCATCGTATATTAAAGTATCTGCTACACAAGTTGATGTTGTTGGTCCTAAGATTTACCTAAATTGATTTTTCAATTCCATAAATCTGGAAAAAAATTTCCCGCCAAAAATTTCTCAAAAAGGTTACCTAAATATCATGGTATGACAGGGGTTATATGCTTTCTACCCAATATCGTTTAAGACTAGAGTTTATTTGTTCCCGCATTGTAAAAAGTGAAGAAGTAAACCTTGAAGACATGATTTGGGCAGATAAATTGGCGAAAGCGAATGGATCTGCCAGAGAAATGTTAAACCGAGCCCGTCGTGAAGCGGCAAACCCAGCAGAAGATGGAACTCTAGATGATTTTATGAATAAAATGGGACTGGGAGATCCCGACCCGTCTAATTATAAAACAGGATTTTCATCTGCTGATGAAATTGTTGAATGGTTTAAGCAGGACAAGACGGACGACTGGCGACAGAGGGATTGACAAACCTCAGAAAAATCAGTAGAATAACTCTGTGGCAGTTTGATGATGATAGAGTATAGCAAAGATAGCTTAACAGTTATTGATAATTTTTTAGATCCAGAAAGATTTAAACATGTAAAGGATTCTTTTTATCATCCTTCTTTTATGTGGAGAGTCTCTACATCTTTGTCGGATGAATGTAGATTAATAGATCCTCTTTTTAATTATCAATGTGTTAGATTACTATATGCTTCTGGCACTACAGTTGAGCCAGAATTAATTAGAATGATAACTCCTATTCTTAAGCCTCTAGATATAAGATCTGATAATGTAATTAGGGTTAAGGCAAATTTAGTTATGTGTAAACATGAACAGTTCCTTGCTGGTTATCATGTTGATCCTCCAGAAAAGATTTTGGGCAAAGGAATGACAGCTGTTTATTACATTAACACATGTAACGGAGCTACGGTTTTTGAGGGTGGTGATGTGGTAGAATCAGTGGAGAATCGGATAGCAATTTTTCCAAATGAGTGGAAGCACTCGGCTAGACACCAAACCGATTCTCCAACTCGAATTGTAATCAATTTTAACTGGTTGACAGATCGAGGTTGAAGTGCTACAATGATCTAGTTACAAGGGACGGTGGTGGAATTGGTAGACACACCAGACTTAAAATCTGTCGGGCGTAACGCCTGTGAGGGTTCAACTCCCTCTCGTCCTATTCCACATAAATAAAAATGTGTGGATATCAAGATGAAATACTCAGTAACGCAAGGATACCGTTTTTATATGGGCCAAGTGGTACGAATGTATTTTATTCAGGGTATACCTTATACCTTTGATGAATTACCTCAGTTAGTACAAGATCATCCATCTGTATTACAACAAGCACTTCATCATCATGATTTTGATGACGAAGAATTGTATAGAGCATCTTCCTATCTAATAGAAGAAGGATGTCATCCATTAATGTTTGAAATTGAAGTAGACGATCCCAGCTTATTACCACAAGATGATTGATTATTTTAAAGAATTGATTGTTGGTGCTTTCGAAAACAAAATTCAAGCATTTTCTCATCCATCCAAATACGCTTTCATTCGTATTACTCATAAAGATATTGGTAATGGTTTGTTTTATGGAGAGCAAGCCTATAATTACCAATTAAACAAACCTTACAGACAGTTTGTTCTAGAACCATTTGAACAAGATGGTAAAATTATTATTCATAACTATAATATTATAGACAAACAACATTATGTAAATTTTAAGAACCTAGAT